>Ga0181407_1000128_pt1 | contig 24350 bp, 37 predicted proteins | sample 30SPOviralmetaG_FD_130136 | JGI IMG/M metagenome (GOLD analysis project Ga0181407, IMG submission 130136) | Marine viral communities from the oligotrophic San Pedro Time Series (SPOT) site, San Pedro Channel, CA, USA - 30 SPOT_SRF_2012-01-26 | ecosystem: Environmental > Aquatic > Marine > Strait...
ATGTGTGATGGCTGCAAGGGTAGTTGATATAGAGACTGGAGAACATGTAGATGTAGGAGATTACTTTGGCTATGGTAATGATACCCAGGACAAAGGACCAGGTAAGGCCATGTCTTATGCTTACAAGTATCTTTTATTAAAACTATTTTTATTAGATATATCTGATGAAGAGGATAGCGAGAAAGGTAGAAACCAAAATGTTATAGATAAAGATTGGATGGAGAAATTTGAGAATGACACATTGAAAAGTGTAGATATTCTTTTTGAAGATCCTAATTTAACAAATGCTGAGAAGGTTCACGAAATAATACAACTCAAGGATAAGGTAAGACCAAAGTTTGAAAAGTTGTATGGTATGGATAAAGGTAAAGCGAACATGATGGCAGATAAAATAAAAAATAAGATAGAGGAGCTAAAACCAAATGATGCTGACACCAAATCAACTTAAAGTATTTGACTTTATAAATAGTTATATAAAGCAAAAGAGGGTACCACCTACGATACGAGAGATAGCTCGTAAACAAAAGTGTGTACACTCAAACATCTGGAGGATCTTGAGAAACATAGAGCAACGAGGATACATCAAGATCTATGCTGGAAAATATAGAGGGATAGAGGTACTAAAGAATGACGATAGCTTACAAAAGTAGGTTTAGAAAATGGTTCCTTAAAGAACTGATCAAAGCCTTTGATGGTGAGAATGATGTAGTCGTAATCACCTTTGATGAAAAGTATAATGAGAAGGGTGATCCAGTTCAAAAGTTCTATTCAGCTGATAACATTGACCTGGAGGTGTTGCATAAAACTGCCACAATCCAAGTCAAACCTTTTGAGGAGTTATGGGTGAGAAAGAATAGAGACCGAGTTGAGCACATTTTCTTAAAGGAGCCTATTGAAGATAAGAGTGGTAATTAGATAGCCATTCCTGGGCCATAGATAGCCTAATTTTTAAGCCTTAGGGTTCTAAGGTTGTTACCCCTTGCCCATCTCTTTCCAGGCCTTTCTGATAGCTCTCTGGCTTGATTTCGTAAAGACTGACATAGGATAAACATTGGTATCACCATAACCTATATCATCTTCATTCTGATAGGAGGCAAAGGTCCTTACATACTCAGTACCATCCTCCTCAAACATATCATACAAGTAAGCCTCGGTAATTATACTTGCACATTTAAGTTTATTAAATTCGTAATCAGTACAAAGAGAACTAGATCCAACAATGTCAAACCAAATGAGTTTTAAAAATAAATGTTTCTTGTTATTTATAGTAACAGCTCTTGCCACTATACTAACTCACCTATCCAATTACCATTATGATCTAGGACCATAGGTAATAACCTGGGCCATCCATTAATTATAATACCACATCCAATAATAAATCTTAATCTAAATTGTCGGCTGTAATTAAAGGCCATGGATTGTTGGTTCGTAAGGCAGCCCACTTGCAAGGACCATACTAAGTTATCTGGATTGGAAAAATATTGTATATTAAATTTAGAATGGAAGTGTCCTTGGACTACATGCTTTCCATATTGCATAGCAAGTTTTAAACCATCAGCTGATATACCATGTGTCATAAAACATTCCTGGCCATTAGATAATTTTATATTGAGATCATCTACCCATTCCCATCCAGGTCCTACATCTAAAAAATCATTATAAGATTTTAAATATGCTTTAGGCATACCATGTTTTAATGCTCTTCTATAAATTAATGATGAATGATTACTATGTAAGAGTACCATCTCTGGATACATCTTCTCTAATTCTTTTATATATTTTTTACTTATGGAGAGCTCATCCCCTGGTGAGCTGAGATCTGGATCTGCTCCCCAAAATGACAATCCATGTTGATCTAATTCATCACCTATATTAACGCATAGGTCTATGTCTTTGTATTTTTTTTTAATAGCTTTTAGGAAATCAAAACTTTGTGGGTGATGGTAGGGTATGTGTAGATCAGATATAACTAATACACATTCATATTTTTTAGATCTGTTCATTTGATAGTCCAATAAATTCTTCGGCAAACCATTCACTTACATCAAAGCCAGGACAATTAGCTTTGTTATCTGGATCTAAATCACAATGTCCTACAACCTCAGCTTGAGGATATATCATCATCAATACTCTTATTAAATCATGAAGAGCTGCCATTTGACTTACAGTAAAATTATTTTCTGGTTCTCCATTCTCATCCATACCACCTACTAAACATATACCTACACTCTCCCAGTTATGTTTAGCTACATGAGCTCCAGGTACAGATACATGTCGGCCCAGTTCTATGATTGGATTTCTATCTCTTGTAATTACAAAGTGGTAGCCTATGTCATCCCAATTTCTTGGAGGATCTGTATGCCACTTTCTTATATCAACAGCTCCAATATCCATTGATGGTTTTGTTGCTGCACAATGTACTACAATATAATTTGTCTTATCTCTTAAATCTATTTTTCCATTCTTCATACTACCTATCCTTGTACTACTAATTTACAATTTTCACAATTTTTTTTTGGCCCATATAAATCTCAGTAATAGCATTAACTTTTTTACAAATAAATCTAACTGATTGAGGATTAACTTCTCTCTCTGCAATCCTTTTTGATTTTAAACATGAGCTCATTTTATCTTTCCAGGTATGCTCAACAATCTCCCCATTGAGCATCATCAATAAACTAATGACCACTTCCATTTGCTCTTACCTTATCTTTTAATTTTTCTAATTCATCTAACAATCTATCAACATCCTTTTGTAGTCTTGATATGTTTGTTGCATTATGTCTGCTTTCTTTTAACTCTTCTTGTATATCCTCTATATCTTTTAGAGCATCTTCAATTAATAAAAATTGTTCTGCATCTGCTGGTAAGCTACCCATCTCACCTCTTGGCCATTTAATAGAAAACTCTACAGCTTGGTCCAGGTCTTTCTGCATTAGTTCTAACTGAGTAGCATGTGAGTTAAGTTTTTCTACTACACCAAAGTAAGCCCAGACACCTACAGCTACAGATCCGACTATTGAAATCAGATTTTTTATAGGCATAGCTATATTAGTCTTGTCGCTTACTTTCATTTTTTACCACTTATTTTTTTTAACTTGTCAAAAGATCTGGCCCCAGTTAATCCTAACAATGAAAACAAAACAGTCATCAAAGTAGAACTATCTAATGTAGGTAGATCTATTGTTGTTCCTCTCAAAGCACATACCCAGTTTGTTATAGGTATAACTAAGAACTGAAACATAAAAGCTAACACACATACCCAGGCAAGTGTAGGTCTCCACAATCTTTGTATCCAGGATAAGGCCCCAGTAGCTTTTGCATCTTCTCTATTTATTTTTGCTTGTTCTTTATCTACATCTACTAGAGCTCTAACTAATTCTTTTTCAAGATCTGCTTTTTGTTGATGTAGTTTATTTTTATCTGGTACTAAACTTACAGCTTTGTTTAGTATCGGTAGTAACGCACTTAGTCCTTGGATCATGTTGATATTCCTTTCTTAATTTCTTGAGGGTTGCATCCAAATTTAATATACATGCCACCAGAGTTAATATCTTCTGGACCAATCAGTATTGTTTTATCTAGTGAGCTTTGATAACCTTGAACCATACAACTGTAGGCATCTGGAAATGTATTAGGATATATGTGTGGTGGCAAACAAGAGTTGGCCACAGATGAGCATAATATTAATACAAGTACATATTCCATTAAATAAATTTTCCAATTTTTAAACCTCCTATTATAATAGATAATACTCCACCAATATAGAAGATCACTTTGAGACCACCCCTTCCCATAGCAACTTGTTCTTTAAGCTGCACTATATCCTTAGTATTTTGTTCTACATCTTTGTGGATGTGGTCCAGCTTTTGACTTATATGCTTAAGGGTAACACTTTGTACTGTAATTTTTTTTGCTCTAGCCATACAGAATTATATCATAAACAAAAAAAGATTTGTAAGAGTACATTTAGGACACAAAATATTTAACACATTCAGCTATAGTTTCTTGCCTTATGTATTCTGTTTTTATTTCATCTGATGTTGGTTTAGGTAAAGTTGATTCCCATTTATTTACAATAAATTCACCGCCTACAGATGTTACATCATAAATAGCTCCTGGTGCTATAGATTGCATTACTGTATTTAAACCCCAAGAAAAACCATTTTCATTAGTGTAATCTTTTATAGTTCTTTCTACTGTTAATTTTCTTACTGTCATAAATGATCCTTTCTAAACAAATTTTGAACCTTGTATAAATATAGCTAAAGTTTTTCGCTGTCCACTTATCATTGGTTTTACTCTATGATAAACATAAGAGGGCATCATAATAACTGATCCTGGTGTTAATTGTTTTACTTCGTGTACACCATTAGAATATTGCTCTAACTCTCCACCACTATATTTATCAGTAGATGTGTTAATTAATATAGTAAATTTTATATCAGCATTTTTTTCATGATTTATACAATCAATGTGCCAATCATAATTACTTTTATTTTCAGATGTATAAGTATTATAATTTATATAATGATTATTACATACTGACCAAACATTAAAACCATATTCTTCTTGATTTATTAAATAACAATTATCAATTATATCTTCTAAAAAGTGTTTAACTTTTTTCCAATAAATTAATTTTACATCACAATACTTTATTTTATTGTCATTAATGTCTGTTGCTGCACTATTAGATTTTTCAATAGTATCATAATTTTTTTCAATAAAGTTATTTATTTCTAGGCATTGTTTTTTTGAAAGTATATTATTCCAAAACCAATATGAAGTTTTCATTATTGGAAACTATATCTTAATATAAGTTTAAAGTAAAATTATTCCTCTGGATCCCAAGATTGAGTTTCTTCATTCCAATTATACTTACCATCTGGTCTTTCAGATGGAGCTTCCCAACCGCAAGTTTCTTCATTTAATACCCAAGATGGATAAGGTTTTGGTGGAATAAAAGCATCTCTATCTTCGTCATAAGTATATCCTGGACCAGCATAGTTTTTTCTAGTTCTATCTTTAAATGTTTGTCGCCACTCTGCCCAACCAGTTGTAGTAGTTAAATAATTAACTCCAAGAACTTCTTGCACATTACCATCAGCATCTTTTATAACATCATCTACTATTGAATGTACTGATATAACTTTTGAATTTAATCCTATTTTTGCAAAATCAGCCATAATTTATCCTGTGTAAGTTCCATCTCCATTAAATTGTACTATTTTATTTGATCCACTTGTTGTAACAGTAGGAGCTCCAGTAATTGTTGCACTATAACTAACAGTAGGCATACTAAATATAACTACTCCAGAACCTCCAGATGATCCAGATGGGGATGAACCTTCATCACCTCTACCACCAGCTCCACCGCCACCAGTATTAGCTTGTCCATTTTGACCAGCTGATCCAGTAGATCCAGTACCTCCTCCACCAGCTCCTCCAGAACCACCAGAAGATCCAGCATTTCCAGAATATCCAGAACCACCTCCGCCTCCTCCAGCGTATGAAACTGATGAACCAGTTATTGAGTTTGCAGTACCAGCACCACCAGCACCACCATTAGAACTTGCTCCTCCAGTTGCTCCAACAGCAGAAGCACCGCCTCCGCCACCGCCAGATGTGTTGGCTTGAGATGTACTACCACCTCCATTATTTCCTTGACTTGGAGATGTACTTGGTGTGTTTCCAGCTCCACCAGCACCATTATCGCCACCGCCTCCGCCAGAACCTCCAGATTGACCAGTTGTTGTACTTGCTTTTGGTCCACCTCTACCGCCACCAGTTGAGGTAACAGTTGTAATTCCAGTTCCACTAATTGAACTATCTGAACCATTAGTAACAACAGCTCCACCAGAGCCAATGGCAACATTATATGTAGTTCCAGGAGATGCTGTGAAGGTTCCAGCTCTATATCCTCCAGCTCCACCGCCACCAGTTGCATATTTACTACCAGTCTCAGCATCACCAGATCCACCACCTCCAGCAACACATAAATAAGTTACTGTGTAAGGAGGAGGAGCTAATGCTTGTGTTCCTTCGTTAATTCCTTCTGTTGCTACCCAACCTTGGGTACTATCTATAAAAGTTAATGATGCACCTTCTCTATTACCACTTAAATATTTGTGATCTGTTGCACCTTGAATTTTTTCTGCACCTGGATCTATTTCAACAGAGTTAGTTGCAAATGTTCCAGCATAATCTACTATTTGTAAATTATCTCCAAGATTTGGAGATGATGGAAGTGTAACGACTATTGCACCACTTGTAGTATTTACAAAATATCCTTCACCAGCTGATGCTGTGAAAGCAGAAGTTTTTACTGATTGCCAAGAAAGAGCTACTGATGCTGTTCCTTTAGCTACAAATTGCCAGTATGTTGAATTAATTGTTCCACTTGTTGATGGAGTTTGTCCAGCTGTTGGTGTGTTATTAATAAATATATATGTTGATAGAGTTCCACTATCTGTATATTGAACTATATCTCCTTTTTTGTAAGTATCTCCTCCAGCATAAGTACCTTTATTAGCACTTGCTATTGATGTTCCTTTTGCAAGAATAGCCCAATGTGATGAATTAACTGTTCCATTAGTTTGTGGAGCTTGTCCAGATGCACTAGAACCAATCTTAACAAAAGATGTAGTTTCATTTTGATCTGTATGTTGAACAACATCTTTTACTGCGTATGTTGTACCAGCATTATATGTTCCTTGTTGCGTAAACGAAATTTTACCAAGATCTACTGTTGCCAATTTAGTCTCCTTTATTCATTGTTAATTTAATAATTATATTTTTTTTCATATATTTATATATAAACATTTAGAGTACACTTATATAGTAACTCTTAAATCTCCATTTGTTTGTAAGCTCCAAGTCATACCACTTGCTGCATATATTACATCATCAAAATTAGCATAGGCTGTTGATGATATGTTATCATCACCACCATCTGTAGTTGTTACTTTTACTGAATTATCAGATGGTTTTGGTGTATTTGCTTGTCCACCCATATTACTATGTGAACTGCAATAGTAGTAAAGTGTTGGAGCATCTGTAGCTACTACAATAGTTACTTGCGTTGAACTATTATGAGTTACCCCAGTAGTATATTCTGATCCACTTGCGTGTGTTCCATTTGAAGTTGTTGAAAATTTAAAAGGGTGTCCAGATGGATAATTAAATACATAAGTATTACCTTCAAATAATTCTAATGTATCTTGTTGTACTCCATCAATAAAATATTTATTAGAACCACTTACAGAAACTACTGTAACTGTTTTAACTAATGTAGATGGATTAAAAAAAGTTTCAAATCCATATACCTCTGCTGCTTGAGCAGTAAGTGTTAATGTTTCATTTCCTCCAGCATTTCCCACAGCTTTTGTCAATCCACCAGATACTAATAATTTTGTATTTAAAACATCTGGAGCTGCATCACTAGAAGTTATTTTTACAGCTCCTCCTCCAGATGATGAGGCAGCACTAGCAGCACTAGCACTAGCAGCAGCAGCAGAGGCAGCAGCATTTGTAGCATTTGTACTAGCATTTTGAATAGCAGTAATATTTGTAGATGCTGTGTTGATTGAAGATATATTTGTAGCAGCAGTTGTAACATTTGCAGAATTAGCAGCAAGTGTGCTTAATCCAGAAATTGAACCCAATGTAGTAATTTGTGAGCTTAGACCAGCAACAGTTGTTATGTTAGATGCAATCCCAGCAGCAGTTGTAATATTACTTGTTATTGCAGCAAGAGCTTGAACCTCAGTAGCTATTGCTGAAAGTGTAGTTAGTCCAGCAGTTGTTGGTCCTAAAATTAAAGAAGTACCACTACTATCATAAGCTATAACTTTATCTTTGTTATTATTTATAGTTGCATCATAAGGAAACTCTAAAGGACCAGATGTACCAGATCCAGTTACAGTTCTTGGAGTAGTAACTTTTAATTGTATAGATCTGTCTGTAATCTCTTTTAGTTGTTGTTGTCTAATTAATACATTGTCAAATTCAGTTTCTAAAGTTGTAGGATTATTTGTTTGACCAGTTTGGAATACAGTAGTTCTTGATAATGGCTGATCACCAATAATTGTAATTATTTCTCCAGCTGTAGTTGCTGATCCAAAAGTTACAGTTCCAGTACCATCTGTATTTAAAGATACAGAGTAGTGAGTAGTTTCTGATTTTAAAACATCATTAATATATACCTGGAGCTCAGATGATGCGTTTACTTGAAAACTAAAATTAAACGCAGTCTGGCCAGTAGATGTATATTGTATCCTTCTATCAACAGCATTTATGTTAAAAGTTGCCATTATCTATTTAACCTTTTTTTAACTCTTTCTTTTTTTATGTTATTAACCTCATTTACTCTAGCATTAAATTTTGTATTTGTCTGCAAGAACAAATCCTTAGCAATTTGTTTAGCCTCTCTGACCTCTGATGATATTTGGGCCATAGCCTCATCAGCATCAGTAATAGCTAGATCAATAAACTCACTACTTAATACTAGCTCATTTAGATTTTGTAACAAATCACTTTCACCATTACCATCATTATCAACATTTATAAATCTAATAAATTGATTATATTCTGTTTGGTTCATAGGAACACCATCCATGTAAGCTCTAGGCATAGCAATACCAAAACCTAATTTAACTAACATTTCATCTACTTTTTTGTATTTAGTATTTTTAACTCTTATTGGAGAAAATATATTAAACTCTGGTCCTTCTATTGGTTCTCCCCATAAATTTAATTTTCTTTCTAAATCAGTATTAAAGAATGGACTTTTAAACATAGCTTTGTTGTATGCTTTATAAAATCCTCTAATAGCTAAAGGTATATCTCCTTCTATATCAAATGTTTCTTTATACCATCTATCTTGACTACCAGTAATTGCATAATTATAAATATTCTGATCTGACATTCTTGTTAAATAATTACCAAAACTACTAACACCTGGAACTAAAGCCATACCACCCTCTGTAAGTTTTTGTCCTAAAAATTCAAAAGCTCTACTACTTACACCTTTCTCTGGATTAAATGCACCTGGAGAAAATATTTTAGATAATTCTTTCATACCAGCTAAAAATGGTTGTTCAGTCATATACATAAAGATTGCACTTACAGCAGCAGTTGCTAATTCTACAGCTCTTTCATCAAATGAAGGATCTCCATATTGATCTGGTCTTGACAATATGTAAGCAGTATCAGCTGATATAGCTAACAAAGATGATACTGGATCAAACCTTGCATAAGATGTACATGAGTATGTATTACCCTCTGTCTTTTCACATAATGAATATGGTTGTAAACCTTGTCTATAAAAATTATCTCTCTCTGCTTTTGTATAAGGAGCCATACCAGTAATCATAAAATCACCACCAGATGAGTTAGCTCCATAAGCATACATACCAAATCCAGCCATTAAAGTAGTACCAGTAGCTAACTTAGCTAATGCTAATTGTTGTTTTGCTTTACCATTTAATCCTTTTAAATCTCTTTTTACTGATGGTTGAAAAATTGTAAGAGCTATGTTTCTTTTAGAACTTTCTAAAAATATGTTTGTTATGGTTTTATAGAATGGTACGAATAATTTAACCTCTGGTATATTTAATGTTGATTGCATTTTTTTAAGTACACCATCTGGTAAATCTTTTTGGAATGTTGCCTCTAACATACTTTCTTTAGCTAAAGCTGCTGTAGCATTATCTGGATTGTTTACTGTTTCTAAAAATAGTTTTTCTGCACCTTCAACATCATCTGGTTTTAATTGTAAATGTTTATTATAGTTTACTTGAGCTATTCTTTCTAACTCCATTCTATACATAATACCTTTCATGAACTCATCCTCAGCAACAAGAGCTCTACCTGGTAATCTATTAATAGTACCTAATAATTCTAAAAATCCACCCATCATGCTGTTTTGCATACCATCTGGTAATAATGTTTTACCAAAAGCATTTGGTTTTCTTAAATCTAGTTTTGTTGTTTGAGCCTCACCAGTTTTTAAAGATCTATAACTTTGCTCCATACCTAATCTAAAACCAGTTCTCATAGATCTAATCATGGTCATTACCTCAGAAAAAGCTACACCATCTGGACTATTCATACCTGGTACTTTATTTATACCAGCTGCAATAGCATACTCAGCTATTCTTAAAGTATTAAATGTAGTGTTACCTACAATATTAACTGCATGTGTTATAGGTGATGATAGTAAAGAGTTTACCCATATCTCTGCCCAGGCATCTCTTAATTTTTTACCATAACTATCTTTGGCCATCTTACCAGCTTGAAATGGTTTTAATGATACAAATGCTTGAGCAAATTGTTGGAAACCTTCATCAGTAAAATCTGCTCCCATTTCATCTGTTAATAATTTTATAATATCTTCTGCACCTTCTTTTGTTGGTTTATCAATAGATTGTACTACTCTCATTCCAGTAGCTCTTGCAGATAAATCACCAGCTGCTTTTGCATATACAGTAGAAAATAATCTATACAGTTGGTAAAATTGTTGTTTGTCTAAATCTGTAAACTGACCATTAGCAGCATCCATAGCTATAGTTCTTAATCTTGTATATAATAGTTTGGCCTCCATGACACCTCGGACCATGGTACCCATATCTACAGTTTCACCTTCTTTTAATTTAAGTAATTTTAGATAGACATCATTTCTATTAAGGTTAGCTGCCTCATCCATTAAATCTTTAATAGTAGTTTTTTTAGCATTAGGAATAAACTTAGTAACAAAGTCTGAAAATTTATTACTATCTAATAGTTTGCTGTTTTTAATATCAGCATCCATTTCATCAAATATAAATTTAAGAGATCTTTTTTTGCCTTCGTCTAATTCACCAGCTCCAAACTTAATAAGTGTTTGGTTAATACTTTCCATTTGCTCATCACTAAAATCAGCAAAGATAGCTTTACCAGTACCTTCTTCAAATACAAAATCCTCACCCTCTGTTTTTGTTTTAAGTTGTTCTTGTTGTTGATCTCCTAATTCTTTATTAGAAAGATCCTCAGCATTTTTGTCTTTGTAAGTTTTCTTTTTTATTTTAAAGTTTTTAGGAAAGACACCAGCAAGTAAAATCTCACTATCATTTTTGTTATCTGGATTATGTACTTTTGCGTTTTCAATATCTACTTCATCAATAGATTTATCTTCATTTAGATCTGGTTCTTTTTGTACAGATGTGTCTGGTTTGATTTCATTTAAGAAATCTAGGTCCTTATTAGATAGTGGACTTTCCTTGTTTATCAGATCCTTTGGCAGCGACATTAGTTGGTTCCCCCTTCACTTGCCATCCTTGTTTCTTCAAACCCTTCAACAAGTTTGACATTATCTGATTGTCTGACATTTGATTTGTTAATGTCATAAGATCCACTTTGTTTGAGTTCTTCAATACCTTCGCTTGTTTTAATTTCATTAAATTCTCCTAAGTCAAATATTGCATCTTGTTTTCCAGCATTAGCAATATACAGAGCATCTGCTTTATTGTCAATTATTACAGAGGCATCTAAAACATACTTATTAGTCTCTTTATTTAACCATCCACCAGCATAAACCCTTACATTATCCATGCCCATATCTTGATATGTTTTGAACAAGAATTTGACATTATCTTTTAATTTTACAATATCCTCATAATTTATAGTTTTAGCATCAAATATTAATTCTGTTTGTTTTATAGGAGCTAATACAAATCCACTTTTTGGTGTAGCTTTGCCATCTATAGATATAGTAAATCCATCTGGATTACCTTTTACAAAAGATAATAAACTTTCTACCTCTAGTTTGTTTGCTTTAGGTGTTACTGTATTATCGCTTAAATTAAATGATGTAATCTCCTCTGCTACTTTTTCGTTTTTCATTATCTTTTTCATTCCAGAAAAAAACTTAGTTAATAATGGTCCAAAGGCCTCACCTACTGGCCCCATAACTATATCACCTTGTATAGCTTTCCATTTTTCTGCAAAAACTTCATCAGCACTTACACCATCTTGTACATTTTCTGGTGTTCTTAAATACTCTAAATATCTTTCAGTCATACTGTTTGCATCTTCTGTACTAATATCAAAAATATCTACTAAGAAACCAGCAAAGTTTGGATCACCAGCTACTTGAGCTGTACCTACAGTTGCTCCCTCAGCTGCTAATGCTCTTGTAATAAATGGTAGTACACCTTTAGCTTTTATTAAACCATTAAACAATTTGTAATACCCAACACCAGGAGCTATAAATTGTGCAAGTCCTTCTGTTAAACCACCAGCTAATGTTTCAGTTTCTCCAATGTTGTCATAGATATTTTTTTGGTAAAACTCTCCTATACTTTTAACAATACTATCACCCTCTGGGTATAGCTGTTTCATAAGATCTGGACCAATAATAAATTTTTCAGTTCCAGCTGCAAGTAAAGTAAGTATTCCCTCTGTAAGTTTCATAGTACCTCTTGCTGCACCTTTACCTACATCTTTAGTAAAAGCTCCAATTTTCTTTCCACCTTCCTCTGCCTCTGCAAGTGTAACACCAAAGATTTCATAACCTTCTTTATCTATAGTGTAACCATCTGGAGTAAGAACTCTTTTTACTTTCTTACTATCATAGTAATTTAAAAACATGTCATCTACTTCACTCACTTTGCATGTCCTCCAATATATCTATTATCATATCTATTTCTCTATTAGTTACACCCTCTGGTCTTTTAAATTCTTTTGCTCCTCCAAAAAACTTATCATCTACTTCTAAATCTCCTGGAGCAACAGTTGATGGTTTGTATCTAACACCATCAGTCATAAGTTTCAATTCTTCTAATTCTTTTATAAGTAAACCTATTTTTGATTTGTCATTAAATGATAAAAAATCTGTTTGTACAGTAAGATGTTTTTCATTATAAAACTCTCTAAAATATTTATCCCATTCACCACTAGACATTTTATATGGACCATCTATAGATGTAAGATCTTTAACTTTTTTTTTAAAATCTTCTTCATTTAAGTTTTGTATTTCTTGTTTATCTTCTAGTCCTCTTGCATACTCTATAAGATTTCTTGGAGTAGCAGTTGGATTGTCATTGTAATATTTTAATAACTCAGCTGATCTTTTTACATATTGTCTATATTTTTTTGTTTCTACAAAACCTGGTGTAATTGATCCTGGTTCTGGTATCCCTATAGTTTTTCTTAGCTCTGCATCAGCTTTAGCATAACTATCTTTTCTCATTGACACTATTTGTGATCTCAAACTTATAGCTGTATCTTTACCTATATTACCAGCTGCTACTGCATCTAATACTTCTCTTTCTGAAAGAACACCATTATATAAATCAAAAAATAAATTTACTTCTACCTCTGGATCAAAAAACAAACCAGATTTAAGATCTGAATTAAATGTTTTTTTAAACTCATTACCTAAAGATGTATCTAATTTGTATGCTTGAGTAATTATTTCATTTACTTTTTCTGTATCATTATCTGTTTCTGCTTGTAAGTATTCTTCTGTAAGTTTATCTTTTTCTGTTTTAAGATCTAACTCATTACCAGTTTCATCTTTTTCTCTACTAGATATAACATCTGCTTTCCAAGTTCTTACCTCTGCTTTGAATTTTTTTTGCTCTTCACTATCTAAATTATTAAATATTCTTTGTGCCTCTTTGTTGCCAAAGAAAGTTCCATTTTGTACTTCTTTGTTAGCTTTAGATGCAGCACTCATAGTCTCTCTGTTTTCATTAGTATCTACAATCTGAGTATATAAATAATTTTTGAGTTCTAGTTGTACTCTTGCATCCCATTCTTTCTCCCATGTTAATGAGTATTTTTTAAGTTTTGGATTAGCAGCAATCTTATCAAAGTATTCTTTTTTCTTTAAATCTAAAAACTCTTCAACAGTTACATTTTGTGTTGCACCATCTATTTCTATAGTTCGCATAGTACCAGCTTTTATTTCGTCTGCTATGCTATCAAGTTGTGTTTGGCCCCAGTTTTGTAAGTTTGAAGATTTAACAGTATTGTAATCTTTTATCTTGTCATCTAAGTATGATGTGTAAAGTGTATTAGCTTTTGATGCTAACTGAGCTTTTACTGTTATAGCTGCCTCTGCATCTACATCTAATAAACTATCAGAATAACCTTTTACTATTGCATTTAATCCTTGCTCATAAATATCTGCGTTCATGTCTGAACCTACAGCTATTATTTTTAATTTAGTAAAATCTCCTTGAGCTTTGATTGACAAATCAGTTGCAAGTAAATTTATTTGTGCAATTTTAAGAGCTCTGCCATAAGATGTAATATTATCTCCACCTACAAGTTTTTCTCTTTCCTCTGGATCTGCATTATAAAATGTATCAGCATTAAGTGGATTAGATGCAGCAAACTCTTTACCTTCTTCTATTGCTATCTTCTCTCCTTGTTGAACAGCAAAATTTGTAAGTCTGTCTAGTCTTTGTGCTAGACTGTTAAATGCAGATGATTGAACCTGGAATTGTGAAAAATTAACATTAGGAATATTAACTGGTTTTATCATACCTCCTGGAAATATTTTTCTAGCTGACATTATGGCATATCTCCTACATCTATTCCTTGATCTGGTGTACCAGTCTTAATACCTATAGTTGCTATATCAGTACCAAGTCCAAAGATTGCACCCATGATACCAGCTTGTTTAGCATACTTACCAGCCATTTTAAGATTTTGAAATTCAATCAATCCTAAGTTTTGTATTATCTCTTCATTTAATTTAGATATTTGGAAATCTTCGGCACCTTCTTTAATTGACATTGTTTGAGCAAGTAAAGCTGAACCTTCATTTGGTAACATACCACCAGCAGCAGCTTTAGCTATAATAGTTGATAGAGCTTTGTTTGTTTCTTTTAAAGCCTCTACACCAGCCTCTTTAGCCTCTATCTCTTTTGATTTGTATTGTAGTTTGCTCATAGCTGCCTGGCTATCATAGTAAGCCTTTTGAGCCATACCAGCTTGATATGTTGCATAAGCCTTACCGAAAGATGATGCTACTGCTAAAATTACAAAAGGATTTGCCATACTATTGTCCTACACTCACTTTAAATTCTATTCCCAATAAAGTAAAAAATAATGGAGCAGATTGGGAAAATGTCATCTGTCCATCTCTATCATATCCAAGCATTGGTTTCTTTCTTTTCTTACCAGTAAAAAAACTACCAGCTGTAAATAATAAATCATTACCATTTAATGTAAGATTTTGCGAGAGATATAAATTAGCAGTTGCCTCTATTATTCTTTTCTTTTGGCCCATAATATTACCACTAGATAATTTTAGTTCTACTGGTAAAGTTTTTATAGTAGGTGTAAAATCTAATCCAATTTCAACATAAGTAGTAGGAACTGCATCTAAAGTTATTTGTCCAGATCCATTAACTACTTTATCAAGTTGCATACTGTCATCTGCAATTACTTTAACAGTTTTACCTATTAAGTGATTTAGTCCAGTTACAGTTGTACTTGATGGTTTACTACCACCAGAATATAGTTTTGCACTATCAGTTGTATTGTCATCATTAAAACATTCTACATAATATTTAGCAGCACTACTGATAGTTCTTTTTACTGTAAAATATATTTGGTCCACATCTACTCCTACATTTACAAACTCACCATCTGTTGTACTTAGACTAGGAGCTATAACATTCTGTCCTCTAAGTATTGAGTATGTAGCTAGAGATCCATCTGTTTCATTTACAATAAGTAATAGATCCCCATCAGTAGTTGATGTTGCTTTTCGGAGGGCCATATCTGATGGGGATTTTAGCAAGTGAGATGACAACAAAGAAATATTGTTTGATATGTAAGATAACTCTACATCACTAAATAAAAACTCTCTTAAAGATTTACCAGCTCTTTGTATAAATAATGTACCACTCTCAGCTCCTACTGGTTTGATACCTTCTTTAGATCCTCTTCTTGTTGCACCATTAACTACAACATTAGTAGGAGTAATAGGATCAAGTGTTGATTGTGGTAAAAAGAACTCTCCACCTTTTGTAAAGATCTGTAAGTCTCTACCAGAAAACATACCAGTTATTGCATTGGTACTATCTGTAGATATTGTTAATTCAATACTATCATCATCTAAAGCCTCACCAGGATTGAAATCAAAAAACCTAGCTACTCTTGATGCAAAGATTGTATTTGGTCTTGACTTAACACCACCAAAGTAAAGCCTTCCTTCATGGAAGGTACAAGTTCTTGGATAGCCTTTTGAACTAGACCAACTATCCTCATAGCCTCCATCTATAAAAGTTCCTCCAGATGCTATAGCTGATGTATTAAAAAATGGTATTTCAACAATAGCCTCTACAGATGTAGCAGAAACAAATCTTGTAATTCTTGCTCTACCCATTCCATCATTAGCCTCAACATATTGATTGACATTACCAGATGCAAAAACATTTCCTCCAGCTGTTATTGTAATATTACCATCTACAGCTGATGGTGTAATAGTTTGATTAATAGTAGTTTCAGATTGAGTAAAATTGAACTTAGGTATAAATTCAAATGTAACATCTGATATAGTCCATGTTGAATGAGATCCTCCTCTTACTATTTTTTTAGGAGCCATATCTTCTTGAACTACAATCAATGTATCTGCTGATTGTGTATGGTCCATAGTAGCAAGAACTGTAGAGGTAATAGTTGTAGTTAAATAATCATTACCACTAGAGTTTATATTAGTTACTAATTCTTTATCTTTAAAAATGTACATTCTATTATGTACAAACAAAAGCATATAACTTTGTGTTGTTGAAAATTCAAATGGTACTAACTTCATTCCATTTTGTGGATTGGCAGCACTTGGTATTTCAAAAATAAATTGTAATCCAGGCCTTCTTTCTATTCCACCTTGAGGTTGGATTAATACATTACGAGCTTGTTCTAATGCGTTGTAATATTGGTTGATGTCAATACGAGCTTTTAATAAAGGATCTACCTCACCAGTAGTAAAGTTTGATTGTATTGATATTGCTCTGCTCATCTAACATCTGTCAATGGGAAATCTACTATTGCATAATTTGGTTTACCTCTACCATCTATATTACATGCCTGGCGAAAATACCCACCCCTTCCATTTTCTGTTAAAGAACCCAAAGCTACACCTCTCCAGTATTCAGCCTTTGTAATTTGGTCTGTTACTGGTTCAGCTAAATGCCAGGCTAACATGTAAACTAAAAGTTGTACAAAATATTTAGGCATCAAGCCTTCGGATATAACACTTGATACATAGTCAATATATATCTTATCCTCATTAGTAGCTATTGCTGGTCCAGAACTTGTATAAAGTAATTCATAGTTTTGGATTGGCAATACTCTTGTTGAGCTTGAGTTATAAACTTGTAGAGCTGTACCACTTACAGCAGTTGAGGGTAAAGGGTATAAATAAGTCCATTCATTTACTGGTGTTGCTGTTGATCTTGCAAGTTGTTCTTTTACAAGAGCAAATGACCAGGGATATAATGATAAAGTTTTTCCTTTGATTGTTTCGTAAATATTATTGGCTACTGTAGCAGCATCATTAGTTGTATCAGAAAATGACGAAATTGTGTCCGATCCTAACAACACCAATGCTTGGTTTACTATAGTTACATTTGTATCTCCACTTGCCATAATAATATTCCTTAATTAATGAAGAGGCCCCTAAGGGCCTCCCCATGTCTATTTATTAGTCACTATCAGTAGCAGAAATAGCTGTGCCATCTCCAACATCAACAACACCACTTGCGTTGCTGACTACTGGGTGTAACGAGTAAGTTCTCGTACCACCAGTTGATGCGTGGACATAAATTATATCCCCAACTTTTAGCAATCCAGATACATCATTAAAGTATCCTTCTGCATCAATAGCTGTTTTAGCATCAGTTGATGTATAGCTCCACATTTGAGGAGCATTACCAGCTTTAGATTGACCACCGATTGGTTGTAATCCAGTTTTATCAAACGCCATAATTATTCTCCTTTATTAGCTTTCATCAGTTGTTATTTTTACAATGCCATCAGCATCAATAGCAACAGCTCCAGCAGAGAACATACTATTTACCAAGAAAGATGTTTTTTCTGGTACATAGTTGATTTCTGTTTTTTGTGCCATATTAACAGCCATACCGACTGCACCTCTATGAAACGCAAAACAAGTTCTGTCGTTTGTCGCTAATGGTAATCCACCTTCATCTCTATCACCTAGAACATAAAATCTGAAACCTAGGAAAGTATTGATCTCTCCAGATACCAGAGCTTTAATACTAGCGAAATCGCCAGAGATTGCTCTCTCATCAGCTAGTAATCCAGATAATGAGTTTGCGTGGATTATGATGTGTCTATCATCAAATGGAACATTTTTAGCATCCATAGCTTTTTTAGCAGCTATTAGCTTTCCAACATTCAAATTTGATGCAGCAGCAGATCCAGAAGTTACTACAGTTTTAGCAACTGTACCAGTTCCAGACGCAGCATTAACAGCATCTATTATAAGTTGGTCCATTCTTCTACCTATCGCTTTAGATACGACTTGTACCAACTCTGATCTTTCATCAAAGTTTACCTTAGCTTGGTGGAAAATGTCTGAATATTCAGCAGCATTGAAATCACTCATTGTAGCTGTAACTTGTGAATAAGTTACATTCAATGGAGTAACATCAGTCTGAGGAACTCTTGCAGTAGCAGATCCCTTTCCAAGTTTAGGAAACTTGTATGTTTGCCCTTGTACACCTTGTCTTAGCCTTACACATCCCAAGATTGAACTTTCACCTTGGTATGCTTGTTTTACCTCAGCATCAAACAGAGTAACAAAAGCATTGGTTATTGATTGTGCCATGTTTTCTCCTTTATTAGTTTAACACATTTATTTATTTACACTCAGTTGTCTGGTAAAAGCCAGGCTGACAATAATGTTCTTTCACATTTGTCAAAAGGCCAAAAGAAATTTGGTTGTCTCCGATTACAAAATAATCGTTTTCTAATAAATAATCAAGTCTTATATTTCGCCAGTATTCACTTTTCCTGGAAAGGCTCTAGCAAACTGTTGCTCTACCTTTCTACGAAAGTTTGGATCTGATTTATACTTAGGATCTGCAACTAAATCATATAGTTCATCATTAGAAGGCTGACCATCTACATCAATAGGAGCTGTAGGTATAGTCTGTTCTCCATAGTATTTTCTTACTTTATTTAAAGCATTGATACCACTTGATGTTGCTGCAAAAATTTTAAACTCATCAAAATCCTCATCAGACCATACACCTTTAGCAACAAGGCCTTGGCCCCATTTTTTGATACCATCTATAATTTGTGGAGCATTAGGTCCTAACTTAGCACTTTCCTCTTCAATGTTAATACTATCTGCCTCTTCTTGTTGTACAGATAATTCTTTAAATTTATTAACAAGATTATCAAAAGCAGCTTGAGTAGGTTTGTTTTCTTTAGCCCAATCAACAAAGTATTGTTTTAACTCATCATCATCTTCTACATCTTCTAATGATGATACATCATATTCTTTTGGAGCTTTATGTTTACCCATAGAAAATTGTTTTTGTAACTCACTATAAGAATTACTTAACTCTTCTACTTTTACACCATCCTTAGGATCCCAAAATTTATCTTCAATATAATCTGGTCTTTCAAGTTTTACTTGTTTTTTATTTTCGTAAGTTTTATCCTCTGCTTTCTCATCTTCTTTATGAGGTACTACAGTTTCATTAGGATCTGTTTCTTTTGTTTCCTCAGATAAAGGAGTATCTCCTAATAATCCTTCTGCATTTGGTTTCTCTAATACTTGTTCTTGATTTTCATTAGCCATTTTTTGCCCTTTCTATTCTCATTAATATTTCTCGGACCACACTATTTTGTCCTTCTCTTGCATATCCAGATGTGTGATCTCCCCCTGGTACCCAAGTAGGTTGGCTTAGAGTTCTGGATACTAAATGTTTTAAACATTTTTTACCCTCCTCAGTTTCAAATGTTCTAGCATAAGACTTATCAATTTCAAGCTGCTCGTTTTTTGTTTCTTGCTTTGCTTGATTATCTAAGACCTCAATACCATCCCATCCTACTTTTGCCATTATGAACTAACCTCTTCCTCTACAGCACTTGCTGGTTCTTGTTGAGGAGGAGTTTGTTCGTTTTGGGGAGCTTGTCCTTGCATAGATGATGCTGCTTGAGCCTCAAACATCTGCATACTTTGTTGGATGATTTGTTCTTTTTCTTCTGGTGTAGTTCTTAAATTGGATGGTACACCTAGCTTATCACCAATGTAAGTTGCTATAGCATCTGGTTTTAGTTCTGCTACACCACCTGGTCCTAGTGAATTTGCTATTTGGAAAAATTGCATAATTTCATTTATCTCTTCTAAGTTTTGAGCTTTGGCCAATGGACTAACTGGTACTACTTTTACCTCTAGCCCATTGACTTTCAAAGGGAGCTGAATGAGACCTTTCTCATCCATAATGAACAAAACTCTTGTGATGATTGGTACCATAGTTTCAGTTATTAATCTACCAAAAGCAGCACCTAAATTTTGAGCTAGTTCTTTCATTCTTTCTACAATTTCAGTTGCAGATCTAGCTGACATGTTATCTGGTGGTAAAGTATCATCTAACAAAGTCTTTTTAATATTTACTCTTAAATCATTTATTACAATTTGTGATACATTGAAATCTCCAGATCTTGGCAAAGGAGCTAGTGATGCACCTTGAGGTCCACCATTTCTTGCTACTGGTATAATTGATCCTGGAGTAATTCTAATATTAGATGGATTAATAACACCATCATCTGCTGCTGTATAAACTCCAGCACATGCAATACTAGCATTTTTAAGTAACAGCTCTAAAGTTTTATTTAAAGTTTTAACATCTGGTAAAGCAGATACTAATGGTCCTCTACCAAATACTTCACCTGGTATCTTCATGTATCTTGCAACAATCCAAGGTGTAGTATCCATTCTTCTAAATACTAACTCATCTTTTGTTTTCTCATGTATGATATGATAACAATAATCTTTTCTTTCTGTATCTATAATTACAGCCTCAATCAACTCTACCATTTCTTGAGGTTTAGTTTCTATTAATCTTGTTAGTTGTTCGTTTAATTTTATATCTGGATATTGTCTTGGTAAAGCCTCAGCTCTAACTTTATATTTACGATAAACATTATCTACAGTTCCATGTGGTCCTTCTTCTAATGCAATAAGATATTGTGGAACTGGAGTAAATTGTATTGGATTAATATCATCTCCTGGCTGAATGAGCATAACAGCAGTACCTACACAGAGATCTAATAAGAACTCTCCCATAGCTAGATCAAAGTTTGATTGTCTTAACAAAGTAAACATTTTATCTAAATATAAATCTAATGCTTGTTGGACTTCTGCTTTTCTATCTGCTGGTATGTCATTCCCAGGTTCCAATCTGCACCATTTTTTATAGGGAGGAAATAAGCCAGATTGTATTCTATTTGCAAATCTTTGAGTTGAGTGAATTGCTGTACTATCAAATACCATGTTCATTTTATTTTGACCAGGTACACTACCCTCGTAATATCCATCATAAAGATTTCTTTGTGGAAGAGCATAACGATAACAATCCTCGTAAATAGTTCTCCATTGTTCTTTACGAGCAAATGCTTTGTTTGATCTATCTAGTACATCTCTTGGTGATAATTTCATTATGCAGTTCCTTTGTTTCTGTTTGCAAAATTTCTAGCAGCATCTTTACTACCAAATCCCCATTTCTTAAGAGCTAAAGCTAATCTTGTTGGCCTACCTTTATCATCTTTCATAGGTCCTTTGTTTGCAGCAAACCTAGCAGCAAAGCTAACTCTTCTTGGATTAGTACCAGTCTTGACTGGCGATTTAAGATTACTACCTTCTGTTCTTTTAAAATAATCTCTACCAGCTTGGTTTAATCCTCCAGATGGGTTTTGATATTTTTTAGCTACCATCTAAATAATTATTCCTCCTAATACAAAAGAAATTAATAAAGCAGCAACAAACCATTTATGTTCTTTTGCTCTTCTCTTCCATTCTCTAGGAGTATGTCCAAATATTATCATGCCATTACCTTTTGTTTTTTTTTATTTTTTAACATAGCAAAATCTTCTTTACTAATCTTGCCATCTTTGTTTGCATCTAGTTTTGTTTGATTACCTTTTAAAGTATTCTTTTTTTTCATTTTAATTTTATATTTCATTGTTGCCATTATACTAACCCTTTCTTTCTTTTTTTTCTTGGAAACCCAGCTCTCATATTTGAATATGCTTTCTTTGTAATTGTACTTTTAGACTTTGGCCTGGAGGTACCAGACTTTTTTCTTTTGTTTATATTCTCATACAAAGACACTAGCTTACCAATCCTTTCTTTCTTTTTGATCTTAATAGATCTTTATCAGCTTTTCTTGCACCACCTTTACCAGTCGCAAAACTCCGAACTCTGCCACTTGCCCACGCATGAGCTGATACATTTTTTGAGCCAGACGAATAATAGGCCCCCATCCCACGAGAGTACACCTTGCTCAATGTTCCTTTAGATATACCACTTGACTTGGAATACTTTGCTATAACATCTGCTTTACTCATCCTCTTGCCCTTTTTTTACTAATCTCATCCATCATAGCATTTGTTAATAAACCTTTCTTATATAATCTTCTTGTTCTCAATATCTCACTCTCTTTTGCTTTAGGGTTCTTTGCACCAGATAAATATTTAAGTGGTACTCCCTTTTTACTCTTCGGAACTTTCGGAAACTTTCTGCTCATCCTCTTGCTCCTTTGGTTTTCTAAATTTTGGATTTCTTATATAAACTTGTTCATGACTATCCATAAGACATTAATCCTTTCTTTCTGGATGATCTTTTCTTTTTTTTACTTTTATATTTTTTTTTGTGATAGCCAGGCATTATGCACTTCCTAATTTAGATCCATCTCTTGGATTTCTTATTGGTGAATAATCTGAACCAGTATCTAAACCAGTATTCTGAGATGTTGCCATCAACTGAGTTCTTCTTCTAGTTCTTTTCTTTAATCTTCTAGTTACTTTTTTACCCTCAGCCTCAGTTTGTTTTGCTACCTCAACTCTTCTCTCTACAATAGGAGAGGATGGTGGTGGTTTTGGTTTTGAAATAACCCTTCTAATTATTCTTGGAGCTCCTCCCATTATGTTATCATCCTTTCATCTTTCATTGGATCTCTTACACTAGCTACATCAGTAAGTGTTGTACCTACTCCTAAAGCTGGTAAGGCTCTATCTTGAGAATAAAGTAATCTACCACCTTTTCGTCTAGTACGAGATCTTGCTGCTAATTTTCTTATTTCTTTTTTTTCACTTGCATCAGCTCTTTTATCTCTCTCATCTAATAATTTATTAGTTGTATCCATAGCTGGTGGTGGAGTGAACTTCGGAGTTTTAAATAAACTACCCATTATCTTTTACCTCTACAACATGGTGTATAGAAACAAATATTCATACAGAATACTAAACAAACCCATTTTCTAAATATTTTTTTTAACATATTAAAATAACCTACTATACATTATCATGTCTTTCTTATTGAAGGAATATTTTTTTAATACACCTTCCCTTTTAAAATATATATGTTCTATCCATTTGACACTACGAACATTGTTAGCACTTACAGTTACATGTAATCTATGTAGATTTAGCTCATCAGCTGCTAACTTCATAAACTTTAATGATCCTTTATGAAATTTAAGTTTCCATTTTTGTATTAGTTTTTGATCTGGTATTAACCATAACTCAGCAACTCCAGGCCATTGTGGTACAATACCAAAACAAACTATAGGCCTACCTTTATCTAGTACAGTAAATCCATATCCTTGTTTTGTTGCTTGATCTAAGTAATCTCTATACCCAGGTATATGATTAAGATGGTCCTTATCTTCCTGGTATAGATCCATAATTTCTAATAAATATGATTTGAATGGCAAAACAATCATGTCTTTACCATCAGCACCAAATATATTTTCAAGTGTTTGTAATCTCATAAGTGGCTCTATACTTTTTTGGTATAACAAACTGCTCCATCCTTTTCTCTGATATTAAAATAGTAAACTCTTTTTTTAAATCCATCTCTCCTCTTCTCCAAACTTTAACTAACCATTTTCTTTTTATTTCTTTATTCATCCCTATTTCTATTAATTATATAATAAGCTATGATGGTAGCTACGATTATAGCAGCTATGCCTACAAACAACATTCCAATTCCATAACCTATACTCATGCAAATATATCAAACTCTGTACTAGCAACAGATTGCTTAAATTTATTATTATTACCTCTTGTTAATCTTCTATGCTCACCACCAC
>Ga0181407_1000130_pt1 | contig 24337 bp, 26 predicted proteins | sample 30SPOviralmetaG_FD_130136 | JGI IMG/M metagenome (GOLD analysis project Ga0181407, IMG submission 130136) | Marine viral communities from the oligotrophic San Pedro Time Series (SPOT) site, San Pedro Channel, CA, USA - 30 SPOT_SRF_2012-01-26 | ecosystem: Environmental > Aquatic > Marine > Strait...
CCACGTGCCGTACAGAATATGCTTCACCCTTTAATTAACGAAAGACGGTTTGGTCCATATAAGTTGCACAAAGATAGTGTGGTAGTTATGGCAGGTAACAATTCAAGTATGGGTGTGGGAGATGCAATGGCGGCACATACTAGGAATAGAATTACTGAGGTGCTTATTAGAAACCCTCTTGCTGAAGAATGGTGTGCATGGGGAATTGATAAGATACACCCATTGATGCTTGCATTTGTTAAAGAGAATCCAGAGGTTATTGAGTCCTCTTATCTTACTACCGAAGATGCTGAGTTACTAGAGATTGTGTTTAATCCTAAGAAACCACAGAAAGCATTTTTCTCTCCACGATCTGCCCACAAAGCATCTAATATATTCTGGCAAAGGGATAAGTTTTCTGAGCAGGTTTTACGTACTGCGTTGGACGGCACAATTGGTAGAGCCGCAACAGCCAAGTTCTTATCATTCATTAGAGTTGCTGATTCGTTGCCATTGTGGAAGGACATCATTGCGAATCCTGATAGTGCTTCAATACCTGATTCCCCTGCGGCACGTTGTATCTTAACTTATTCTTCATTAGGTAAGGTAGATAGATCAAACATAGGTAATTGGTTTAAGTATCTCAAGAGATTACCGAAAGAAGTACAAGCGTTGTTCTGTCTTTCTGCTAAAGATCATAAGAAAGCAAAGGAAGTAATGTTTTCATCAATGCCATTTATTGAGTGGGCAAAAGATAACCAATACTTATTTTAAGGGGGGTGGTATGAGAGGTTGCGTTAAAACAATGAAGATCCGTCATGTACGGAATGGAACGGTTATTGAAAGACGTAAGGTGGCAACACCTACAAAGAAAACGTTTCAAACAAAACAAATTTCAAATGATTTCTTTCACAAGTTGAGGAGAAAAAGATATGGCTAAATTAACGGCTGAACAAAAGATTGAAAGAGCACACATGAGGATTATGCAAGACCCAAGTCTGTGTTTGTATTCTGGTGTCATTATGATTGGGGATGTAAAAATCTCCGACAAAGTACCGACAGCATGTACCAACGGTCGAGATGTTATTTATGGTAGAGCATTTATTGAATCTCTTTCTGATGCTGAGGTAATGTTTATTGTGTTACATGAAGCAATGCACAAAGCATACAGGCATCTGTCGGTGTACAAACATCTGCGAAAAGAAAGACCTGATCTTGTCAATCTTGCTACGGACTATGTTATCAACCTTGAGATTAAGGATTATGGTAAACATGTCAAGGGCAATCATTCCCCATGTATGCCACAAGATGAAGATGGCAACGTCATTGGGTTGATTGATGAGAGGTTTCGCAATGTGGATACTACACGAGTATTTAATATTCTCAAGAAGGAGATACCAGAACAACCTACGGGTGGAACTCCAACTAGAGGAGAAGGTGGAGAAAGCAGTAACGATATCCCACAATCTCATGACGACCATGACTGGGACGGCGCTCAAGAATTATCTGATGAAGAGAAAGAAGTTCTTCAAGAGGAGATAGAACAAGCATTGCGTGAGGGTTCTCAGTTAGTCGGCAAACGTGCAGGCAAAATGTCTGTGGGTATCGAAGAAGCGTTGACACCAAAAGTAAATTGGCGAGATGCTTTGCGAGATGAAGTAAAAGAAGTGATGTCTGGGCAAGATGATTCTACGTGGCGAAAACCCAACAAGAAATATCTAGCCATAGATGTCATGATGCCATCTATTTTTTCTGAACGAGTGGGGGCATTACTTACTGCTGAAGACACCTCTGGTTCTATTGGACCTAGAGAAAGTGGACAGTTTCGTGGAGAGATTCAGTTAATCGGACAGGAAGTGAACCCTAGAGAAACACACCTTCTATATTGGGATACCGTTGTCGAGAATCACGAGGTGTATAAAGACGATGAGTTGTCTACCTATGCCGACTTTACAAAACCGATAGGTGGTGGGGGAACTGACCCTGATTGTGTACCTGATTATCTTGGCGAGAAAAACTTGAAGCCAGAAATAATTATTATGCTGACTGATGGTTACTTAAGTTGTGATGTTAGTCGATGGTCGCAAGTTACTTGTCCAGTTATCTGGTGTGTAGTGAACAATAATAGGTTTACTGCACCTATCGGTAAAACAATTCATATTGATACAGGAGATATGTAATGAGAGTTAAACCAATCTTAAACCGAGATGAGAGAAAACAACTGAATCTAAATAATGTGATTACGAGAGAGTATTTTATTTTACTTGACTCGATTAACACTATAGAAGCAGTTCTCAAGAACCACGAAGATGTGGATGTAAAAGTATCATGGGAAGTTATTAAACAAAAACTAGAGGGGGGTAATCATGGAAGTAAGAACTGAAGCTGCAGAAGTACTTGTAGACGGAGCACGTTTGAATGTAGACGTGGGAGTACATTCTGATAACAAGGAACTAGGACATTGGTTTTTTGATGAACATGCAGTATTAGATAGTAAATTGTTCTACTGGTTTACCGAAAGCGAGTTTGCAGATGTTATAAAGCAGTTGGATTCTGGTAAGTCATTTAAGTTAGAGGACAGTATATATATTCTTACCATGTCAAACAACAATGAACCGTTTGTAGTGAGCGAAGAAAATAAGGACGACTACGACTATCAAGAAATACATAACCAAAGACTAAGAGAAATAGAAAGGGGGCAGTAATGAGTAATGAAGCTAACGTGGTTTTACAAGAAATATGTTATGCCGAAGCCATTGAGGAAGTTGATAACATGACGCTAAAGCAACTTAAGTCTGTTATTAACATTCATTCAGAGACCCAACAACAAATTGATGGGTACATCATAGCAAAGGCAGAACAGAAGTTTGACAGTTTACCTGACGTGGGGGGAGATAAAGATGAGTGAAGCTTTTCAATTACAAAAAAAATATTGGGTTAAGTATGGTAGCAATTGGTTGAAGTTTGAAAATGGTGTTTTGCTATCTGCCCCAGCTTTAGCTGATGGCTCGACAGATCATTTAAAAGATGATGAGGAATGGAGCGAGGTTTCTGAATCAGCCTTTGATGAAAGAGATTTTCAAAAACTTTATTTATTGGCAGTTGCTACACAAACTAAAGGGGAAACAAATGAGTGATATCGGAATACACACAAGTGCAATGCTAGTCGAGTTAAGTATATCTAATTGGACGGGTGTTAAGATTGACAGACGTGCTTCACAAGAAGTAGATGAAGCAAAGGGCACTAAGACTGCAGCTAATACTGTGCATAAGAAATTATTTGCAGGAACTCAGTTGTTAGACGACATTGTTAAGTTTAGTGCGAGAGTACGTGCGACTCACAATGAATGGACTTTACCTTGGACCGACAACGGAGTGAGGTTGTTGCCCTCATCTGCTTTCATGGAGTACAAAAGTGCAATGTCTCATTTGGAAACGGAATGGCAGGGGTATGTGGACGGCTTTCTTGGGAATTATGTAGACCTCAAAACCGAGGCTGCCTACAATCTTGGTGCATCATATGATGCTTCTGATTACCCTGATGTTGAAGATATAAAGTCAAGGTTTTCTTTTAAGTTAGTGTTCAGTCCTGTGCCAACATCGGGAGACTTTCGCATTGATGTGGAAGAACAAGCTAAGGTTGAGTTGCAAAAGCAGTATGAAGTTGATGCACAAGAAAAGACTAGCAGAGCTATGCAAACAGCTTGGGACAGACTGCACAAGCACCTTGAGAATATGAGCGATAAGTTAGCAGACAACACTAAAGGCGATAAGAAAGTCTTTCGTGATTCTCTGTTAGATAATGCTGTATCACTCGTAGATTCGCTTAAGCATCTCAATATTAGCAATGACCCAAAGCTAGAAGAAGCAAGAAAAGCTTTGGAGTTGACAATTACTACTGTAGATGAAGCACAAGACCTACGTGATTTTAGACCTGCACGAATACAAGTAAAGCAGGGTGTAGATGATATTTTATCGAAGTTTAACTTTTAAGGGGGTGGGAAATGAAACAAAGCTTAATGACTATTTTACGTGTACTGGCTCAATCGTTTGGTTGGGTTATAGTTGGGTTTATATGTGGAGTAATTTTTGAAGCTGTGGCTAGTGCAAAAACGACTTTAGATCAAGGGATATATTTCTTGATACCATGTGTGGTTGTTGCGACTGCAATTGCTGTAGCTAACATTTACGAGAACGCATATTTTATTAAATACGTTTTACTCTTAGAGAGTATTGTAAAAGACATAAGAAATAAAAAAGGAGATAGCGATGGAAACAACATTTGATAAACTTGAACAACTACAAAAAGAAATACGCAAGTATATTCCAAACGTGTGGTTTACTTATATTAGCGAATTTCAGTTAAGGGTTTTTGTTGGTTGGCGAGAGGTAGGTGCGATAGCTTTTGGTAAGCACAAAAGACAAGACAAAGAACTATATTCAGTTGAGTCACAAAGTAAGATTTTAAACCAAAAAGCGCCATATCATGAAAAAACCTCTGTACACATGAGACCTGTGCTATTAGAGTGTGTGAGATGTTTTGCAGGTAACACTCCTAAAGAAACTGCTAGAGAGGTTCAAATTGCACAAGAAGCTATTGCTAGTAACTTGTCTAAGATTGTGGACAGCCATAGAGCAAGTATCAGTATGGGTAATGTTCTACAAAAGTTTAGTAACGGTAAAGAAATCCAACATGGGTTATTACGATTCTTAATAGGAGAACCAGATGCACTGCAAAATGTTAGTTTAGATTTTAAATCTGAAGAGGATAAAGAGATTTTAAAGGGGAGTTTATCTAATTATATGATTGCTAAGGCTTTGCAAGAAGAACAGGATAAACGAAAAGGGTATGCTGTTGTAATCACAGAGGATGAAACGTATGTGGTTGCTGACCTTAGCAAGCCCACAGAAGAGTCTCGTTTTATCACAGAAACAAAAGACTTTAGTAAACTGCCAGAGATTGTGCAACAAAAAATTACACCGTTAAAACTTTTAGAGCAAAGAGAATGTTTAAGAAATATGGGTGTAAAACTTTTTGATAGTGATGGTTTGTATAATCGTTTTATGGGAGGATATATGGTAAGAAAATGTTCTTTATATTATATCTCAGAAGCACAACTTTAACTAAATTAAAATAGCGTTTGCCGACTTTATTTCTTGACATGGGGCACATCTTTCGGGGTGTGCCCTTTTTTATGTGTGGAAACATGACGAAGCACTGTCACTTTTCTTTTTGTGTTTTACATTTACCCCTTGCAATTATATTTCTTTAAAGATAGTATGGTAAAACTAATGTTACTATTGTGAGGTAAACATATGACACCAGAGAAAAAGAGTAAAAAATGTGATTGGACACCTCCTACTACGTTACCAACACCAGAAAAAACTATTTTTACTTTTCCCACATATGACAAGTTGGTTTCGCAAGGTATGGAGTTTGTAAAAGAAGATATTACTATTTTAGGAGAACAGTTAGATATTTTAGAAGGTACGTCTAATCAATTTTTAGATTGTCTGCATATAGCTTCTCCAGACAACGGAAAACTATATGATAATCATAGGAAATCTACACTCTTAATTCTTGATGATATTAAAAATATACAAGATATAATTAGTCATATGCAATCAAATTTAGAAAACACTACTCAATGACACCTGAGAAGAAAGTTAAAAACAAAGTCGTAGCAATACTAAAAAAACATGGGGTATATTATTTATTTCCTCAAACAGGGGGTTATGGTAAAAGTGGTGTGCCTGATATTATTGGTTGTTACAAAGGACAATTTTTTGGTATTGAATGTAAAGCAGGGGGCAACAAACCCACACCTCTGCAAGAAAAAAACCTTAGAGAGATTGATAGTAACCAAGGGCTTACTTTAATAATTAATGAAAAAAATATAAATATGGTTGAGACGATGCTAACGACCTGTCAAATTTTGGGGGGTAGATCGTTGTAGTGCCCAACCAGTTCTGACCAGTTCTATAATAATAAAAACAAAAAGGAAACAATGCAGATATTAACGATAGATTTTGAGACTTATTACGATAAAAAATTTTCACTATCAAAATTAACAATTGAGGAGTACATACGTGATGAAAGATTTGAAGTCATTGGGGTTTGTGTCAAGCAAGGAGAAGAAGAAGGTAGATGGTTCTCAGGAAGATTTGAAGATATTAAAAGAGACCTCATGTCATATAACTGGACAGAAAGTTATTGTCTCGCTCACAACACTTTGTTTGATGCCGCTATCCTTAATTGGAAATTTGGTATTCAGCCTATCGGGTGGCTTGACACTCTTAGCATGGCAAGGTCTTTGCATGGTACGGAAGTGGGAGGAAGTCTCAAAGTCTTATCCGAATACTACAACATTGGAAAAAAAGGAACCGAAGTCTTAGATGCTATTGGTAAACGCAGATCCGACTTTAGTGATACTGAATTACAGGCTTACGGAGAATATTGTAAACAAGATGTTAGGTTAACTAAAAAACTATTTGAGATTATGAGCGAGGGGTTCCCTGCGATAGAATTTAGGCTCATTGATTTAACGATAAACATGTTTGCCCAACCTGTGCTTGATTTAGACCTAACAATTCTTGAGAACCACTTAAAGAATGTGGTAGCTGAGAAAGAAAAACTTTTAGCAGATTGTGTAGCTGATAAAGACACGTTGATGTCAAACCCAAAGTTTGCTGATAAACTTATTTCTCTTGGTGTCGAACCTCCTATGAAAATTAGCCCTCGCACAGGCAAACAAACATTCGCTTTTTCTAAAACTGATGAGGGGTTTAAAAAACTACAAGAGCACCCCGACGAGAAAGTCCAAAATTTGGTGGCGGCTCGTCTTGGAACAAAGTCAACTTTAGAAGAAACAAGAACCCAACGTTTTATTGATATAGGTAATCGTGGTAGCCTTCCAGTCCCTTTAAAATATTATGCGGCGCACACAGGAAGGTGGGGGGGATCCGACAACGTAAATCTACAAAATATTCCAAGAAAGTCTGTGTTAAAGCAATCAATATGGGCTCCTAAAGGTTATGTGCTAGTAAATTCTGACTCTTCACAAATAGAAGCTAGAGTGTTGGCTTGGCTATCTGGACAACATGATTTGGTAGAAGCATTTCGTAATGGGGATGATGTATATAAGATAATGGCTTCTGCGATATATAACAGGCCAGTGGAGGATATAACAAGTGAGCAACGTTTCGTAGGCAAAACAACAATATTGGGTTGTGGTTATTCGATGGGGGCAATGAAATTTAGTATCCAATTAAAAACTTTCGGGAAAAATTTAGGTGCTGAAGAATGTAAAAAAATAATACACACTTATAGAAAAGTGTACCCACACATCCCAAAATTTTGGAAACAGGCGCAGCTAGGGTTAGAAGCTATAATTAAAGGTAAATATATAGAAGTATCAAAGCAAACTCAGGCTTTAAGCATTATACCAAATTTAGGGTTTTATTTACCTAATGGATTACTGCTAAAGTACCCCGACTTGAAAAAACAACAAGATGTTGCAGGACAGACTTTTTTTTCTTACAAGAGCAGAAAAGACCGAATAAACATCTACGGTGGCAAAGTGGTTGAGAATATTTGTCAAGCAGTGGCAAGGTGTGTTATTGGAGAGCAGATGTTAAGAATTGCTAAAAAATATAAGGTTGTTTTAACGGTGCATGACGCAGTGGCTTGTATTGCAAAAAGAGAAGAAGCAGAAGCAGCTAAAGAATACGTAACAAAGTGTATGACTTGGAGACCAAGTTGGTGTTCAGACTTACCTTTAAATTGTGAAACAGAAGTTGGTGATACCTATGGTTAGGTGGTCTTATTCTTCTCTTTCTTTGTTCCAACAATGCCCTAGGAAATATTATAGGTTGCGAGTAAAGAAAGACATACCGCAAGAAGAAAGTCAAGCAATGTTTTATGGGAAAGAAGCGCACAAGGCAGCAGAGAATTATATACGAGAAGATGCAGCTATTCCTCCTCAGTTTAGTTATTTAGAACCTTATCTAAATGTTTTAAAAAAATTAGAGGGAGAAAAACTTTGTGAATATGAAATGGGGTTAACAAAAGAATTAGAGCCTTGTAGTTTTAAAGATAAATATGTTTGGTGGCGGGGCATTGCAGATTTGATTGTAAACAATAAAAGTAGTGCATATGTGGTGGATTATAAAACTGGGAAAAATGCACGTTACGCTGATACTAAACAATTAGATTTATTAAGTTTAGCTACGTTTAAGCATTTTCCAAAAATACAAAAAATAAAGGCGGGTTTGTTGTTTGTGGTAGCAAAAAATTTAATTAAAAAAAACTACACTAGACCACAAATTTCAGAAATATGGGGTAAGTTTTCTACAGAAACCGAGCGTTTAGAAAAAGCTTATAAGTTTGATGTTTGGAACCCCAAGCAAAACTTTACATGTAAAAATTATTGTCCAGTCACAGATTGTGAACACAACGGTAGGGGGTAACAATGACTGTTAAGTGGGAAAAATTCGGTAATAAACAAAAGACCCAAGAAATTAAAGAAGATATTTTACAAACTTTTATTAATTGTCCAACTAAGCTTGCTTACACGACTCAAAATTTTGCTGAAAAATATAAAGCTAATGAGGTGCATGTTAGAAGACTGTTAACTGAATTGGCTGAGGAAAAAAAACTACATATTATAAAAGTTAACAGTAACCAATTTTATTATTGTTTAAGAACTTGGGGCAGTAAACAAACTTGTTATAGAAGAATTGAAAAACATTTTACGAAAGCCGTTGATGTTCGTTTTAACAATGACATTGACCCGTCGATAATGTCTTGGCATAGAGTAAAAAATGGTTGAAAAAGATATGGTAAATCACCCTGCACACTACACAAAAGGCGGTGTTGAAACTATAGACTTTATTAAAGCTAAATTTACGGGTTATGGTTTTAGAGCATATTTATTAGGTAATGTGGTTAAGTATATAAGTAGGGCGGATACAAAAGGTAACAAATTAGAGGATTTAAAAAAAGCACAGTGGTATTTAAATAAACTTATCAAAGAAGAAGAGGGTAGATCATGACACATTTGTTTACGTTTATATTGGGAGTAGTACTTTACTGGTTTGTGACAGGGTTTACAGAACGTGAAACAACAATTCAGTTAGCTGATGTTTGGAAACAAGCTTACCAAATAGGGAAAGATGACGGTTACATGCTTGGTAAGCACGAGTTTTCTTATACACAAACTCATGAATGGTTAGAGAGCAAATGTATGTTTTTATATGACGATGTTAAAAAGAGGGATAAAAAATGAAAGACACATATCAAATTAAATCGGGTAACTTTTTAAGCGATGAAACACTAAATATATCCAAACCTACGACACCTCCATCTGTACTTGTTGCTACACCCATGTATAGTGGACAATGCACAGGACAATATACAATCTCTATTATTAATACGATTAATGACTTAAGTGTTAACAATTGCGAAACTTATTTAGCGAACATCACAAATGAGTCATTAATCACTAGAGCGAGAAACGAACTTGTACGTATGTTCTTAGACGATTCAAAATGCACACACATCATGTTTATTGATGCAGATATGCAGTTTCCTGCAGAAGCAGTATATAAATTAGTAGAGCATGATGAAGATGTTGTAGCAGGGCTGTACCCTAAGAAAGTTATTAATTGGAAAGCATTACAAACTGCAGCTAATAACGGTATTGAAAATATAAAAAGTTTTGCAGGGGATTACGTGATTAACTTCCCACATGGTGTTAACACCATTCAGAAGAACAGTAAAGGTTTGGTAAAAGTTCGGCACGCAGGCACTGGGTTTATGTTAGTAAAAAGGAAAGTGTTTGAGAGACTTTCTAATCATGTACCTACCTACCGTACATCTACTAAAAAAGATAGCAAAGGGGATTTCTTAAAGCCGTTGACTAAACAGTTCTTTGATACAAGTATTGATGAGACGGGGGCATTGTTGTCTGAAGACTATCATTTTTGTGATCTCTGGAGCAAACATGGTGGAGAAGTTTTTGTAGATTTAGATGTTGAATTAAAACATGTTGGTACTCATGTATTTGAAGGCAACATAGCTGATTTTAATTTTTGATAGAGAGGAAAATAATGGACAGTTACAGTCAATTTATTGCGAAAAGTAGATACGCAAGGTATTTGTCAGATGAAAAAAGACGAGAAAGTTGGGATGAGTCTGTAGATAGATACCTTAAATTTATGGTAGAACATTTAGAAAAAGATTTTGGACATGTTGTAGACCCAATTACTTTAACAAAAGTAGAATCAGCTATTAAAAACCTAGATGTAATGCCTAGTATGCGAGCAATAATGACCGCAGGTAAAGCGTTAGAACGTGATAACACAGCAGGATACAACTGTTCTTATCTCCCAATTGATGACCCAAAAAGTTTTGATGAGGCGATGTATATTCTGTTATGTGGCACAGGCGTAGGGTTTAGTGTAGAGCACAAATATATCGACAAACTTCCTGAGATACCAGAAAAGATTTTTGAAAGCGAAACAACAATTGTTGTATCGGACAGTAAAGAAGGTTGGGCAAAAGCCCTTAGACAACTTATAGCGCTATTATATTCTGGCGAAGTACCGAAGTACGACCTTAAAAAAATTCGCCCGGCTGGGGCAAGATTAAAAACTTTTGGGGGTAGGGCAAGTGGACCAGAGCCATTGAAAGAATTGTTTGAGTTCACTATTTTTAAATTCAAACAAGCCAAAGGTAGAAAGCTGAGTTCCATAGATTGCCACGACATTATGTGTAAAGTTGGAGAAGTTGTAGTAGTAGGTGGTGTAAGAAGAAGTGCAATGATAAGTCTGAGTCAATTGGAAGACTCTAAAATGCGTGAGTGTAAATCTGGTGCTTGGTGGAATGGTAATGGACACCGTGCCCTAGCTAATAACTCAGCAGTATATGAAGAAAAACCTGATATGGGTCAGTTTATGGCAGAGTGGAGAAGTTTGTATGATTCTAAATCTGGCGAGCGTGGGATATTTAGTAGAGATGCTTCTAAACGTCAGGTGGCTAAAAACGGTAGACGAGATCCTAATTATGACTGGGGTACTAATCCGTGCAGTGAGATAATATTGAGAGGACCTAAGATTGACGAAAAAACTGGGGGATCAATAACAGGTTCTGGCGGGCAGTTTTGTAACCTCTCAGAGGTAGTGGTTCGTGAGAGTGATACGTTAGAAACGCTAAAAGAAAAAGTAGAAATTGCTACTATTCTTGGAACATGGCAGGCTACTTTAACTAAGTTTCCATACTTGAGAAAGGTGTGGCAAAAAAATACAGAAGAAGAGCGATTGTTAGGGGTAAGCCTAACGGGTATACTTGATAATAAATGGATGTCGGAGACTTCAGATGAGACCAAAGATAAACTTAAGATTCTTAGGGAGGTTGCTGTTACAACAAACTTGGACCTTGCCACTTCTCTTGGTATTAATCAATCTACCGCTATTACTTGCGTCAAACCTTCTGGCACTGTTAGTCAGCTTGTTAATTCTGCCAGTGGTATTCATCCGAGACATAGTAATTTTTATATTAGGCGTGTTCGGGGAGATAAGAAAGACCCCCTAACTGCTTTTTTAAAAGAGGCAAGAGTTCCTACAGAAGATTGTGTAATGAAGCCAGATTCAACATCAGTTTTTTCTTTTCCTATAAAAGCTCCAGAGGGCGCTAGAGTTAGAGAAGATCTTACAGCAACACAGCATTTAGAGTTATGGTTAATGTACCAACAGTGTTGGTGTGAGCATAAACCATCTGTAACTATTTCAGTTAAAGACGAAGATTGGATGGCTGTCGGGGCATGGGTTTGGAAGAATTTTGATGATATATCAGGAATATCTTTTTTACCTTACGATGGCGGAACGTATAGACAAGCACCATACGAAGAATGTACCAAAGAACTTTACGAAGATATGTTAGCAAAAATGCCCGAAGAGATTTTTTGGGACCGATTAATTGAAGAAGTAGATAATGTACAAGGCACTCAAGAACTTGCGTGCACTGCAGGAGGATGTGAGATATGAAAAAATTTAGCGATACGTATACTAACGGTGAAGCAATCGGCCACCATGATGGAGAGACAATAAAATATAGCAACAAGTCAATTACTTGGAATGAAATGTGTTGTCATCACTGCGGTGGGACAACGTTAAATTTCGGACATTTATCTTGGGGTAAATTAGAGTCTACTAAAAAAGATACTGTAAGTTGGGGGGTGGGCCCACAAGCATACGACATTTTGCATATAAAAGTATGGTGTTTTCAGTGTGGGATAGACAAGCCCTTTTTTGTTCAAATGCAGCAGTATAAAAACAATTTAAGGATAACTACAGTGCCTTACACTTTTGAAAAAACATTCGACGAAATACGTAGTGGAGTAGAAATTGAAAAATTAAAAGGAGAAAGAAATGGCATACATAAATAAACCGAGACCGTACAAGAAAGAGTATGTGCAGCAAAAAAACCGTAAAGAACAAGAAAGACGTAATGCTCGTGAACGTGCTAGATACGCCATGGATAAAACAGGCGTAGATAAAAACAAGAACGGTAAGGCCGACAAAAGAGAGGGTAAAGATATTGACCATAAAAAACCTTTATCTAAAGGCGGCACTAATAAAAAGAAAAATCTTAGAGTGGTTAAGGCTAGCACGAACAGATCATTCAAACGTAACTCAGATAGATCAGTAAAGAAGAACGCTTAATGGAAGTTATAGATAACAAAGCTTTATTAGTTAATACTAAATACCCAGACCGTATAACTAATTCGATTAACAAAAGTAAAATAATCGCTAATAGTTCGGAGCTTGCTAGAGTTCTTGTAAATTGGGGGTTTGAAGAGGCAAAAGCTCTAAAAGAACTTCGATTCAAGAATGTACCATCTCCTATGGAAAGAGATTATAAATGGGGCGGTCAGTTTAAACCGATGGACCATCAAAAAACAACAGCATCATTTTTATCCATAACCAAACGTGGGTTTTGCTTTAATGAACAAGGCACGGGTAAAACTGCATCTGCTATATGGGCTGCAGACTATTTAATGAGTATTGGGAAGGTGAAAAAAGTTTTGGTTGTTTGCCCTCTATCAATTATGCACTCTGCTTGGCAAGCCGATTTCTTTAAGTTTGCGGTCCATAGGACAGTTAATGTAGCATATGGTGCACGAGAAAAACGTAAAGATGTAATTAACTCTAACGCAGAGTTCATAATAATCAACTACGACGGTGTAGAGATTGTTGAAAAAGATATAAGCAAAGCAGGGTTTGACTTAATAATTATTGATGAAGCTAATGCTTACAAATCTGTATCTACTAAACGGTGGAAAGCCATGAAAAGATTGGCTACACCTAATGTTTGGCTATGGATGATGACGGGAACTCCTGCTGCACAATCTCCAGTAGATGCTTTTGGGCTTGGAAAAATGTGTGTGCCAGATAGATGCCCGCAGTTTTTTGGTAGGTTTAGAGATATGGTTATGTTAAATGTTGGAAGATTTAAATGGATTCCACGAACTACAGCCGAAGACACAGTTTTTAAACTTTTGCAGCCTGCTGTGCGATTTACAAAGAGCGAATGTTTAGATCTCCCACCAGTTACTCATGTAGATAGAGAAGCACCTTTAACTGCTCAACAAGATAAGTATTACAGACAACTAAAGAAAGACATGTTTATTACAGCCGCCGGGGAAGAAATAAGTTCTGTTAATGCTGCTGTAAATTTAAACAAACTACTTCAAATATCTGGAGGTGCCGTTTATACCGACACTAAGGAAGTAATAGAGTTTGATGTATCGAACAGGTTGAGGGTTGTTAAAGAAGTTATTGACGAAGCGAGCAACAAGGTAATAGTGTTTGTCCCATTTCGTCACACAATACAATTACTCCAAGAGTATTTAGAGAAAAATAAAATATCTAATGAGATTATAAATGGGTCTGTTTCTGTTGGTAAACGAACAGAGATATTTAAAAACTTTCAAGAGGCCACAGACCCACATGTCTTAATAGTTCAACCACAAGCAGCATCACATGGAGTTACATTAACTGCGGCTGACACTATAGTTTGGTATGCGCCTGTTACATCTTTGGAAACTTATTTACAAGCAAACGCAAGAATAGATAGACCGGGACAAACAAGTAATATGACTATCGTGAATGTTTTTGGAAGCCCTGTGGAAAAACGTTTATATAGTATGTTACAAAATAAACTTAAAACGCACACAAGGCTAGTAGATTTATATAAAAAGGAGGTAGAAAACGGTTGAAATAAAATTTTTAGGGTGGTAGTATAAAAATGTAGCAATTTGTTTAACGAACAATAACAATCTTGATTACAAAAGGAAACAAATGGAACCGATAAATGCCAACGACTTGGTATCTACGTATGTGAAAATTAGAACAATACGGGATCGAATAAAAAAAGAAGCTGACCAACGTATAGCAGATTTAAATGTAGATTTAGATGTAATATCTCAGCACCTTAATACTTTTCTACAAAACACTGGGGCTACTAGCGTTAAGACTCCACATGGAACTGCGTATACAACTTTAAAATCTAGGTTTTGGACTGACAACTGGGACTCTATGTATAATTTTATTCAAGAGCATGAGGCTTTTGATTTATTAGAGCGCAGACTTCATCAATCAAACATGAAATCTTTTTTAGAAGAGAACCCTGATCTATTGCCAGAAGGATTAAATGTTGATAGTAAACACTCGGTAATAGTGCGCCGAAAATGAAGCGGTTTACTACCAAAGATGTAGCTGCGGCTAAACGGTTTGTTGTTATAGCAGCAGCACCTAACATCCATCGACAATACTATGACACACCTTTTGAAGAAGGGGTAAGAAAAGCTCCTGTGTGTTTTTCTTCTGATTCAAGAAAACCAGATGTTAAAGCACCTCAGCCACAATCTAAATTCTGTGCGATGTGCCCAAACAATATACAAGGTAGTGGTAACGGTGAATCGAGAGCATGTAAGTTCCATCAAAAAACCGCTGTGCTTTTACATGATTCTCTATCTGGTCCAGTTTATCAAATGATTATATCTAGCACGTCGTTATTTAAAAAATCGAATATTTTTGAAGAGATGGGGTTTTTACAGTATACAAAAAGATTATTACAACAGGGGCAAAGTATAAACAGCCTAGTGACGGAAGTGAAAGTTGTTGAAGAAGGTCAGTACGAAAGGATTTCTTTTAAACCTGTGTTGCATTTAGATAGAGAACAACTCGATTATGTTAGACAAAGAAGTATGTCTGAAGAAGTTGATGAGTGTTTATCTTTTACGCAAACAACAGATTTATTAGACAAAAAACATTTTTTTGAGGTAATGGGAAAAATGGGTATGGAAGTAGAAGTTTAATTTTAATTTTACGGAGGATTTATTATGTCAGATTTGACACTTACTAACGGAGATTTTGGGGCTTTAGCTGAGGCTATGGGTATGTCTCAAGATATGGAATCAAAAGCAAAGGCTAGCACTTTAGCTAGACTAAAGATATTACACGAGGGCGTAAAAGGCACGACGGAAATAAAGGGCAAAAGCACCGAGTATATAGCTGTTGAAGCAGGTGTTTATGAACTTACTTTGCCAAACGGCGTTAAAATATATCAGAAGAACCCTAAAGTGCGTTTGTTTTTACAAAGGTTCATGTATCAACGTTATGTGGTTGACGACAATCGTTATATAAAAACCACATTGGCTACTAATTTAAAAAGCAATTTGCCTGATACTGATGGCGGGTTTAATTGTGGTAGACAAGCAGGTTATGTTGAGGATTATGCCTCTTTGCCACAAGAACAAAAAGATGTAGATAGAGTAAGAACTGTTCTTGGTGAGGTGTATTTTGATAAAGCTTTAGATGAATCTGGTGAAGCATTGGATTGTTCTAAATCCAAAGGGGTTCCGTTTGTTGCTGATTTTAAAAAAGAAGGGTTTAAATTATTTGAAGCTGTAATTAAAGAAATTGCAGCAAAGGATAAATTATTACCACAAATTACTATTCAGTTTGATACTGATAGTAGAGAGAATAAAAGCGGCAACATATACCACGTCCCTAAATTAGGCTTAGTGGACGGTGAAGTTAAGCTTACTGCTGAAGATCAGAAGACCTTTCAAGATTTTGTTAAATGGGTTGGCAGCTATAATGAAAGCGTTATGAATCAGCACGATAAAACTTCTGGTTCATCTACATCTAAACAAGCAGAAGCCCCTGCAGAAAATGTTATTGATGTCGAACCAAAAAAGAAAGAAACTAAAAAAGTTGAGTCAATCACTTCAAAAAAGCCTAAAGATTTAGAGTCTGTGATGAGTGCTTGGACTGATTCTGATGATGCCGCATGAATTTTTTAGAGCATGTTTTAGCTGATAAAGGTTGGATTTGGGTAGGTGGGTTTAAAGGCGAAAGGGATATACCTCAAAAGTGCGTTCAAACATTTGAAGAGGCATATAAATTAGCAGATAAATGGAAAGCTGAGAACCGAAATATTTATTTTGGGTGTAACCGATATAACACCGATAAAAGGTCTCAAGCAACCGCTGAATATTGTAAAACTTTTTATTTAGACATAGACTGTGGCCCTCTCAAAGAGTATAAAGATCAGGGAGAGGGGGCTGCAGCTCTACGTCAGTTTTGTGATGTTTTAAAACTTCCTAAACCAACCATAATTAATTCTGGTAACGGGATGCACGTTTATTGGGTTCTTGAGAATTACATAGACTCTAAAGAATGGAAAACTGTTGCTAAATCACTTAAGGCTTTATGTGTAAAACATAAGTTTTATGCCGACCCGGCTGTAACTGATGACGAGGGTAGGATATTACGTTTACCAAATACTTTTAATCATAAGTCCAACCCTCCGACAGAATGTAAAATAATCTGTTTTAGTAAACCAGTAAATTTTTTTCAATTTAAAGATATTGTAGGGCACATTGAACTAACCCCTGATAGAAAACAAATAGATGCTTTAACTTCTAGGGTGGTAAAAAATACACAAACTATATTTAAAAGCATAAAGGGGTGTAAACAGCTAGAACATATTAAAAATAACCAAGAAAGTATTGAGTACCCGTTGTGGAGGGCAGGACTTTCTATAGCAGCTAACTGCGCCGACAGTAAAGAGGCTATACATCTTATATCAAAAGGGTCATCTAAATATGACCATAGTGATACGGAAGATGCAGCAAGCAAAACGATAGACAAACCATATGCGTGTAAAACGTTTGAGGGATTAAATCCAGACGGATGTATAGATTGTTCGCACAAAGGGAAGATTACAAACCCTCTGGCTTTAGGTGATTTAGCGTTAGCACAAAACAGTATTGATAAAGAAAAGGAAAAAGAAGATGATGTAGTTGAAGAGGAAAGACCACCACTTCCTTATCCTTTTGAATTAGGTGCCACGGGTGGGGTGTATACCAGAATAGAGGACAGCCCACCAGAACTTATTTATGAGCACGATCTATATTTGATGAAACGAATGATAGATCCTATAGATGGAGAGGTAGCTGTTATAAAGCACATATTGCCTTTGGATGGCGAAAAAATGTTAGTTATTTCTGCTCAAGACATATTGTCGGTTGATGAAGCAAAAAAGAAGCTTGCACATAACGGGGTGGTAGGTGGTAAAAAACAAATGGCTGAGATAATTAATTACATAATTAGATCGTTTAAAAATTTACAAGTAATAAAAAAGGCAGAGATTATGAGATCACAATTTGGATGGGCAGATAACGACACAAAATTTATTTTAGGGGATAAGGAGATAAATGCAGAAACTGTTTTGTTTAGCCCCCCCTCTTCAAGAATAAAGAAATATGCAGATGTAACTAAACCTATAGGTAACTTGGATACTTGGAAAAGTATTGCTGCTGTTTATGGTAAACGTGATATGCACGTACAGGCCTTTGGTTTTTTTACTGGATTCGGCGCTCCTCTTTTAAAGTTCTTAAATTATAAAGGAGGCATAATTAATTTAGTTAATAACACGTCAGGAACAGGTAAAACGACAGCTCTTAAAATGGCTATGAGTGTGTGGGGCGACCCAAACGAACTCCTTTTAATTCCTAAAGATACTCTTGCCACTAAAATACATAGAATGGGGTTGTTTAATAACATAGCTGTAGCTATGGACGAAGTAACTAACATGCCGGGAGAACAGTTTTCTGAACTTGTGTTTTCTATTACGCAAGGTAGGGGCGCAGGAAGGATGAAAGCTGCAGTAAATGAAGAGCGTTTTAACATGACAAAATGGGCTACGATTGCAGTAACTACTTCTAACTCTTCTATGGTGGATAAATTACGTGCTGTTAAACAAACGCCTGATGGAGAACTTATGCGCTTTTTGGAGTTTGACGTTCCAGCAGAGAGTAAAATGCCTAAAGAGTTTGCACAAGCTATGTTTGATGATGCACTGTCGGAAAACTATGGATTAGCCGGACCTATTTACGCACAATATTTAGTGAAAAACCAAGAGGCTGTGGTTAAAGAAATAAAAGATATTCAATTAATAATAGATAAACAAATAGGTTTTTCTTCTAGGGAGAGATTTTGGTCTGCCATAATCGCTTGCAATATTGGAGGTGCTCGTATAGCAAAAAGGCTAGGTCTTCTTCCGCCTGAGATAGATGTAGGCAAGGTAAAAAACTGGATAGTTGAGAATATGGCAACAATACGTTCTGAGATAAAGGCACCATCTGCGGATCATGCAGCTACAGTAGGGGAGTTTATTAATGAAAACAGAAATAGTATTTTAGTTATTAATAACGATACGGATAGAAGAACGGCTGCTGAACATCTACCAATACTTACCCCAAGAAGTTCAAAGCTGTGTGTTCGTATAGAACCAGACACTCGTAAAATGTATATAGCAGCAAAGCATTTTAAAAAATATTGTGCGGAAAACCAAATAACTTTACGTGGCGTTCTTAGTTCTCTTAAAAATGACGGTGTTTATTTAACTTCCTTGAACAAAAGAATAGATAAAGGGTTAGAAACTGCAACCCCTGCTGTAGCGTGTTACGAACTTGATTGTTCAGTATCAGGATTTATTGATTTAGATGGATATATAGAAAAGTTGAAGAATGAAAATACAGGAAGTTGAGTATAAAATACACTGGGTTGATTTAAAGGTCGGATGGTCTTTTTTCTTACCCTGCACAAATATAAAAGAAGCCGAATTTAAAGTTAAAAAAGAGGCTAAAAAGAAAAAATACAAGGTGGTATGTAAGTCTGTTATTGAGAAAAAAATAAGAGGTTTGCGTTTTTGGAGATTAGAGTAGTATAATTACCTTGATGTTTCCTTTTTTTAAGTTACCCCGCCCCGTGCGGGGTTTTTTTATGGGGGTTGTTTAAAACACAAAAGGTCTAAAAACCAAATTGTCCAATTCCCACTTTTTGGACTTTTTGGACTTTTTTGTAGAGGCATGTATAACTAATTAGTTTACTGTATTGTTGATTGTAGTCGCTCTAACTCTAAATTCTCTAGCAATATTTCTATTAGCTCCCATTCTTCTTGTGTTAACCCCTCTAAATGTTTTGGGATTCTTTCTTTTAACTTAGAGCTTGCTATTAATAAAAACGCTTGGCTTATTTCTTTTGACGATAGGTTTAATAATTTGGTTTTTGTCATTGTACATCTTATTATTATGGTACAGGGTACTCTTCTATTAGTCTTGGGTATAAGGTTCTGTTTATTGATGTTCCACCCATAACTTCTCTTTCTACTACACCTTTAAATCTACGAAGTATTGAACTTTGTATTGTGTCTCCTGTTATGGCGTATTCAGGGTATTTTTTATTAAATACTTGAACAGCTTCCATAGCAGCATCAACAGTGTCTTGGTCATCAGAATATAAACCTAAAAATATACCCCCTAATATATTTTGTCTACGTCTTTGTATTTTAAGTTCAGCACTTTTTCTAGCTATCATAGCTTTTTGTTTTTGTAAAACGTTCTCTGGGGTAAAACCTATTGATTTTATAAAGATGTCTATATTATCTAAGTCTTCTTGAATTACCGTCCCTTTCGTAACAGAAGTAGCTTTGTAATCGGAATCAATATATCTTTTTGCAACTAATGCACTCCTAACTATTGTAGGAGATATAGCCTCCACTGCAGCTTGTGGGTTATAGTTATTATATAAATCTGCAGCTCTAGCCGCATTTGCAGCTAAAGAAATAGTAGGACCCGCAAGATTAAATAACCCCTCTTTAAACGCATCTTGGTATGTAGCTTGGTATCCTCCATCTCTCATCCACAGGCTAACTAAATCAAGACTTACCCTTTCAGACACACCTATATTAGATAATTGTCCCAACGGACCTCGCATTAATACAGTAGCGCCTTTGTTTCCAACCGTTTGACGTAGTATGTTGTTTATAAAAGATTCACCGTCTTCTATTTGATCTTCTTCATCCATAAATATAGCTGAAAGAGCTTCTATAGCAGTTGTAGTAAATGTATATATAGGCATAGCTGCTAAACCACCAAATAAACCTGTCATTGTTATCATACCTGCAAGACGTTTAGCTGCTTCTTTTTTATCTTTTTGAAGTTGAGGGTCATCTCCGGGAGCTTTTTTAAATGCTACAAAAGCATTTCTTATTAAGTTATATGTTTGTATTAAAGAATATTGTTTAAATTGGAATATTATTTTTGGAAGTGGGGCAGTCATAACGGGTGGTTTTCCAGCTCTTGTAAAATCTCCTATGGACATAGCAGTTAAGTCTTTAGATTCTTGAATTGCTGCTTCAAACGCTTGGTCAAGATTCATACCACCTCTTTGAGTTTTTTTATCGTATTTAGCTACATTAGCATCATATGCTAACTCAAAACCTGACATCAACATTATCTCTCTTTGAAATCTTTCCGAGTTATGGAATATAGCAGAAATTGCTTCTATAGTTTTATCTTTAGTACCTTTTATTAAAGTTTTAGGGTCGGCTGCACTAATAAAATCGTGAGTTAATGAAGCATTTACATCATTATCATGTAGAAATCTTTGGTAAGCTTTTCGCAAAACTTCTTGTTTTTTTGGATCACCGGATAACTCATTTATTTTTTTCTCTAATGTAGGAAATCTAGTGGTCTGTTCATTGTATACAGGGTCCCCAAACTCATCTACGACAGGATTACCTTGAGCATCTACTTTTTGTTTTCTTGTAACTTGAGGCGATGTAGAAACATACTTCGCAGAATATTTAGTCATCGCAGCAGCAGTTTTTGTAAAACCAAACCTAGATGCTATATACGGCATACCAATAGCGCCCATACCTAAAATATTTATGAGTGCAGAGGCAGGTGCTGTTAATAAATATAAAAAAGTAAACTGGACTATGTTATTAGAAAGCTTATCAAAAGAACCTGATGGAGTTGCGCCTAGTACGTGAGCAGACCTATTTTTTAATTCATTAATAAGATCATATTTTAAAGACTGTCTAGCTAAATTCCTGTCTGCTTTTGCTTCTATAGAAGCATTATTCATTAAGGTATAAAATTTATCTACATGTTTTAGTCTAGCTGTTTGATATGCAAAACTAATACTTTGAGAAGAAAAAGTTCTCGCTAGGTCTGTACTTGCTCCGGGAATACCCTTTCTTGTTATAAAAGCTTTTCTTATGTTTTCTTCAGGAAGAGATAAATATATTAACTGCGTTATATTATCTAAAATGTCATCTTTCATTTGGTCTAAAGTTTTGTTTGAAGACCTACCTAATTCGGCCATTTCTTCAACCATGTCTTTTATTCTTTCACCTAACTGAGAAGAAGCGTCAAACTCTTGCAAAGAATCAAATAATCTATCTCCGTAACCTCCTCCATCTACAGGTGGTATAAATAATTCTGAATCTCCCTGTTCATCTAGTTCCTTCTGCCTTTCCTTCATCCAGTAGTCTCTATCTACTGCCGACTCAAACATATAAAATTCTTCTGGCCCTTTTTTATCTCCTTTTCTAACCAAAAACCAGTATTGTCCGTAACGACGTAAAGGAAAATAAGGCTTTATACGCTTAGGCTTTTTACTCTTTAACTTCCTAACTTTTTTACCTAAATATTTTATTTTATCATCTACAGTTCCTTTGTAGGCTTCTGGGTCATCTCCAGCTAACGCTTTAAACCTATCTTCTGGTAAATTTCTAGTGTCTTCATATGATATTAATTCAGCTTCAAAGTTTTTTATGTACTCATCAACATAGTTTATATTTTTTTTAAGTAAATCGTCATAACGTACTTTATTTATTTGTTCCTGAGTGCCGAACTCAAACAATGTTTTAGCTATTTTCTCTATCCTATTTTGTTTTATTTGCTCTAGCTGGGGGTCTGTTTCAGAGGTAGTTATAAGTCTTTGATATTTTTCTATAAGAGATTCTACATACTCATCTGTTTGTTTTTGATAAAAATTTCTAATGTCTTTATATATACCTTTTGCTCTTAGTGGCATAGAATCCCACCCCGTTCTTAAGGGGTCATCTGCAGATAGTTTTTCATAATCAGCTTTTTCAGAAGGGTCTAATTTACGGATAGTAGCAGAGTTCATAAGACTAGCTAAGTCTGTCAATATGTAGTTATTATCTCTACCTTTTGTTTTACCTGTTCTAAAATTTTGGATTTTATTTGATATTAATTCAGCTTCTTTTATTACTTGGTTTCTATCTGCAACTAAATTGTCAACTACTTTTAAAGCCTCCCCAAACTGACCTGTTTTTCTTGCACCCATCATGTTGTTTGTATCATTTAACATTCTTAGAGTGTATATCTTAAATAAATTAATTCTTTGCTCTTTAGCCAAATTCATTAAGTTTTTAAAAGAAAAATTTCTTTTTAGTTTTTCCCAAGCTTGTCTATCATTTACATAGTCAGAACCAAAATTATTAGTTGTAGTTCTATCTCGTCCGTTTATGTTGTATCCTTTTTCCTGTGAAGAGTCACTAAAGTTTTCACCCACTACAGGAAGTAAAGGGTCTTCTTGGTTAAGCTTTATAGATACTTCTTTTGCTTTTTGTTCTGTTTTTTCATCAAATTTAAATTCAGTAGTAGGCGGAGCAGTATCTACCCCAACACCCTTTGAGTCTTTTGTAGCATCATCTGTTTTAGCCCCTGTTTTAGCCCCTGTTTTAGCCCCTGTTTTAGCCCCTGTTTTATCCTCTGTTGTAAACATAGCAAAATCTGCTTTGTATTTATCAAGCCCTGTAACTGTTTTTAATTCCCTTATTAAATTTTGAAACTGTGGGGTATCTATTCGAACTCTAACTTGGTCTTTTGGGAAATCTTTAGTTGTTTGGTCAGGATAATTAAGGAAAGTATTTTTGCGACTGCCAGCATTATCAGTTGATAGTGGAAATGCGGCTGTGTCTGGTGAAATTATTGCTTCATACACATTTGCTAATTCGTCTATAGCAAAAATTCGATTAGCAATCTCTGGTTCTAAATCACTTACATTAGCTATAGAGTCTCTCTTGTTCGTGAACCCCTCAGCAATTTTTATACTTATGGGAATAGGAGCCTCTTTAGTTTTTTGATCTAAAGGAACTTGATTCGTGTACTCTGAAATTAATTTTTTATTACTTTTTCTTTTTGCAGCTTGAAGTGCTTTTATTTTTTTTGTTAAGTCTACTGTTTCAGAAACTTTTTTTGGTGTTTGTTTCTTTAAGTTTTTTGCCGCTGTAATTCTTTTGTTTAATATGGCGTTTTTTACAAGTTCGTTCTCCAAAGGTACAAGCTCTTGTCTTATAGGGATATTATAATACCTAGCAAAAACGCCTTCCGGCCCTATAAATTTATCTATTTGATTTTTAGTTACTAATGAAGTTATATCATTAGGTTTAAAACCGTCTACGTTTTCAAAAAATTTAACAGGAAGGGTTTCAAACACAAACCCTTTAGTTGTAAACTCTTTACTTTGTTCTTGAGGCGGATTTTTAATTTCTAATTCAGGTTCGTTTACTTTTGTCGTTACTTTAAAAGACTGCTCTGGGTTAGCCGTTAAATTATTTAATTCGTTTTCTTTATTTTTAAGAATGGCTAATTCTTCTTCTACATTCGCTTCTACACTATCAGGGTCTTTTAATAAAGCTTCTTTTGCAAGTATTTCTTGCCCAACTAACTCTTGTTGTTTTAATACAGCAGCGCCACCAAGCCCTCTTACTGTATCGTCGATTGGAGCTGTTTTAGTTTCTTTTGCTTTTGTTCCAACTTCTGGTCCAACAGCTTCTGATGCTACATTTACTTCTTCCTGTTCTTTTTTCAAAAGTTCTTCTCTAAGCTGAACACTAGCAGAATCGGTAGGGTCTACTGGTTCTTTTTGTAGAACTTTTTGCCCAACGTTTACACCCGCAGATATA
>Ga0181407_1000134_pt1 | contig 23969 bp, 29 predicted proteins | sample 30SPOviralmetaG_FD_130136 | JGI IMG/M metagenome (GOLD analysis project Ga0181407, IMG submission 130136) | Marine viral communities from the oligotrophic San Pedro Time Series (SPOT) site, San Pedro Channel, CA, USA - 30 SPOT_SRF_2012-01-26 | ecosystem: Environmental > Aquatic > Marine > Strait...
CAATTTAAGGATTGCGTAGTGTAAAACCTATAAAATGAATCCCCTTATCTACTATACGCCGAGTGCCATAGTTTTAAAAAAGTAAGAGCAAATTTAGGTTAAAAACCCTAAAAAAAATTACAGAATACACAGCATATTTTTTTATTAGGGCGCAGGCAAGGTTGTTTATAGAGCAATCAATTTTATTTTTCTATTATGTATAATATTTTATGTGTCCCCCCACATAAGCATTTTGTATAATTTTTACAAGTCCCAGCATACCACACGCACCACACCGCTTTCGCAGTCCTAGCTCATTCTGGCAAAAATATATATTTTATTTTTTTTTTTACATTTATACATAATACAAAATTAAAATTGATTGCCTTTATTATCTACACCAACGACAACAGCAAACTATGTCCTCTCAACAACCTACACCTCAACAACTTCAATCAAAAATTACTTCTCTTCAAAAAGGTAAAAAATATGCTTGGGGAAAATATTATGGTGAAGTTAATAATCAGTTAAGTCAAAATACCACACAATATAATAGAATGAAAGAATTTGTGGAAACTATCCCTACACATATTAAGGAAGAATATATTAAAATGTTAGAAGAATTAAAAAAAACTATTGAATGTCCTATTTGTATGAATATTATTGAGAATAATGATTTACAATTATCCAACTGCGGACATAAATATTGTAAGACTTGTTATGATAGAATACTAACAGATAGTAATAAATGTGCTATTTGTAAAAAAAAACTTAAATGGAATTAACATTAAAAAAAAACATTATACAATTAAAAAAAATGATATAAATATTTTTTTAAGATTTATACATTTTAGAAATTTAAAATTGATTTTTTTATTTTTATATTTTAATCATATCATGAATAATAATTCTCAACAATCTACTAATAAAAAAAAAATAGTCTAAATGATAAAAATAAAAATATTTTCAAAATTGATTGCTCTATTGAAACTAATAAGACGCCAGAAAATATGAGTATATGCTATAACCAAGAAATTTCTAATTTGGAATTTGCAAATGAATTAGGTGAAACAAATATGGAGGAGATAGAGAAACAACTTAAACAACTAATGGCACAAAAAAAATATATATTAGATATGAAACAAACTAATAAATTATCATTATCTGTTCTATATCAAAAACGACAACAAGAGAATATTAATATTAAATTTTTACCATTCTTGCCGAAGGAGGTAAATAGTCTTATTAGAGATAAATTAGATATTTGTAAATATGAAACATTAGATAATATATATGAAAATATGATTAAGGATTGGATACATTATGAATGTTATGAAGATAAAATGAAGTTTATTGGTTCTCAAATTGGCGACCAAATTAGTAAGGATTATAATAGAGAAATAAATAGAGGGTGGGCCCTTCAACGAATGTATTGGGTAGGTGAAGAAACAAAATTAGAGTTAAATGAAGATACAAAGCAATTTAATTATGAAGTATTGAAGGATTATAAATTTGACGAAGAAAATAAACAACAACAGGCAAAAAAAATATTAATGGGAATGCATACGCCTGGCAGTTTTGGCACAATTAGTCAGCGAGTAATTGACCCACGAGGAATGTGTGAGGGTAGTGAAATGAGAAGATTTATAAATGATAATGCATTAGAAGGAAATGAATATAGTTTAAGAACACATTTTGGAGATTGGAATAAAACACATATGACTATTTATCTAATGAAAAATATTGATAAAATACTTAAATATTGGATTGAAGTTGAAATGGAATATTTGGCACTTCTTAATAAGGTTTTAAAAAAACTAAAAGCATTTTATGCTATTACAGATAAAACTAAATATTGGACTAAAATGTATAGTGGAGAATATGATAAGGAAGAACTAATGAATAAAATTTATTATAGTGGGCGTATTGGGACGGATTGGTGTGGAGACGAGACTAATGAATGTGATAAAAATAGTAGAGAGAAGATTGAAAAATATTGTGAAGCATTTATAGATAAAAATAAAATACCTGTAATTAATAAAAATGGCAAACTTACGAATAAAACTAACTATTCTATTATGGGTTATGATATTGTTAAATATTTAGAACATAATACTCTTGCAAAAAGATTTGACGAAACTATGTTTGATTTTTCACATTATGATAAATTTATGTGTAAATGGCATTATGATTATAAATATTATGGCAAAATATTTATTCAATATTATCTTAATAAATCGTGTAGTTTTCAAAAACATTTAGATAGTAATAATATAGATTTTGACTATGCTGAAATGAGAAAATATATTGAGATTGGATATAGTAGAAATAATAGAAGTGGTGAAGGTGAGGAGTATGAGCGATATGAGAAATATTATTTAAGTCTTCGTGATAATTATTTTACGAGAAGTTTATATGATTATAGTGAGCATTTATTTAGAAGATTTGATAGAGGTATGAGTGAAAATATGGATAAAGCATTATTAGTTATAAATGAATATCTCGGTAAATAAAATATATAATAAATATATTAATGTTAGTAAAAAAAAAACTATTAAAAAATTATTACATAATACTAATCTTGAAACATATATTATTGAAAAAATTATTAAATGATAAAAAAAAATAAAATATATATTTTTGCCAGAATATGCTATCACTTCAAAAGCAGTATGTAAAATGTGGTTTTTAATTATATATATTTTTTTTTATTTAAGAGTTGGCAGTAATGACGCCTGTGGCACCATCAAGGATATACATAACATCATGGACTACGAATACATCAACAAGACAGGCAGTAGCAACACCACCGAAGTTATTGGCACCATCCCCAGTTTGGGCGTGTAATACAAGAGGTAATCCTTGCCCGGCAAGGTTCTTACCAGCATATGCCGCATCATAACTTTCTAAATCTAAACAGAATAGACAACGAGAAGGTTTGGCAAGTTTATCGTCAGCCGCTGAACGATAGTAAATAGAAACAGGTTTAGCAAGGTTTCTACTGGATATACAATCACAACCACGAAGGTCGCTATTGAAATAACCAAGAGCCATTTGAGTATTGGCCATTAAGGCGCCCTTATCACTTGCAGAAGATTTAATTTGTTGTGCTGGAATACGAATACCACCAACAGCATAGTTATATTCACTAATGGCGCAGTTTTGGAAACCTGATACAGAGTTGGCCTCAGCATTAGTAAGAGAAGTATTAATACGAATACCAGCAAGTAATGATTTAACGGATCGTTTGCGTGTGGAGAATGTTAATGTTTCAGTTTGAGAACCACCACCAGTTATAGTTTGTTGAGTATTTTGAACTCCTACTGAATGGATTTGAATAGGCACACCACTACCCATAGCAGAACGGAACATAGCGGCAAATTCAGGGCCAGGGCGTAAGATAGGTAAATGGAGCTCCCAGTTGGAAGTTTCAAAAGCAACAACACCAGGGCCAGCATTATTAGGGGCAATAGCGGCAGTGGAATTAGCAGATAAGGTTATAGATAAATATGAAACTCCTTGCGTGTAGCCAAGAGGCATATATCTATCAGCGTTGAAGAAGGCAGAATTAGGGCGGTGAGTAATAGTTCTTGTGGCGTTATTAGCAAGTTCAGTAGCACCAGTCGCCTGTAAATCAGCAAGGGCAACACCAGTAGCATCATTAAGTAAGCCGGCGATACAACTATCAGTCCCTGCTCCATCCTCTTCATGATTAACAGAAGTAATTTTTTCGTGATTATCATTAACTCTTAACATAGCAGAATAGTTATTGTAATGTATAACTTCTTCTAATAAGGCACCAGTGCCTCCTACTACTCTCCAATTATCAATTACAGTCGCACCACCAACAGAAGGATCTAAAAATATTGATGAACCTGAGGCATTATTTTTTAAATTAAATTTTAAATAAGCTCTTTTTAAATCAACGAAGCATTCACTCGGCACGTTAAATGGAATGCGGACTTCTTGGTTGGCAGTAAATGTCCCACCATTAGAAGGTATGGCAGTAGAATATGATAAATCTAATTGGGGTTGGGGCATAGAGGGAACTTCGCTTAGGCGCATTTCAAATGGGGTCGTGGCGTTTTCGTCCATTATATTATATATAATATAAAAAAAAAAAAAAATTTTGAATTAAATTTAATTAATGATTTAATTAATTCAAAATTAATAATTTAATGCTGGCATATTTTTATTTAAAATATCAACTTGTGGAGGCACATAAACACATAACCATAAAACCCATTCTTTATTATTAACATTAACAAGTGCTGTGCCGTCTTCATCTGTTAGTTGAATTTCTATTTGGTTTTTAAATGGATTAGCAATTGCTACATAATCATTAGGATTACTTTGATAATCACTATAAGTATAATCTGTATTGCCTGTGCCGACAACACCAATTATATTAGAAGAAATCATATTTTTATTTTTTGTTGATTGAAGTGTGCTTTCAATATTATTAGGATATTGATTAACTAATCTTATTTGAATTAATGAAACATCATCAGTTGTAAATTGTGCCGCTGATCTTTCTATTGAAAAATATTTTACTTTTATTAAACAAGTCCCAGCATTTTCTAATTCTTCGGCATTAGGTGCTTGGGATAAAATAGAACCAATATCAAAACGACATGTATTACTGGGAATTTGGGCTAAACAATCACTCGCATTTAAAAAAACATTAAATAAGTTAGTAGGATTTTGTTGCTCCATTATATATATATTATAATATTTTATTTTTTATTTTACTCGCTTGATAAATTAACATTAATGGTTTAATATTTTTATTAAAATAATCTTCACGAGTTCTTCTTAATGCTATATGTTTAAATAAATCATCGTCTAATTGATTAATATGTTCTAACATTACATTTAATTCACTTAATTCTTTTTTTATTAATTTATATAAACTTTTTTTTTTCTTCATTTATATATTTATGTTTTTAATTTTAAATTACTCCAATCACCTAATTTCTCTTTAAAATAATTTTGTAATTCTTCTGTATCTTTTTTATTATTTTCTTTTTTAGTTAAATTAGTTTCTACTTGTCTTAACATTCTTCTTGTGCCTTCTACATCTTGTTCTCTTTCTTTTATTACTGATTGAGGTGCATTAAAAAAACTTACTAATAAATTAATCTCCCAATCTGCTCTTTCAAAATTTACATTATTAGTTTCATCTTGATATGTGATTAATATATCTATACTATTTATTTGTTGTTGTGCTAATTCACATTTAAAACTTTGTGGCGGTTCAAATGTAAAAAATGTATTTCTACTTAATTCAACTGGCACTTGTGCTATTACATTACTAAATTTACCATTATTACTTTCTATTACTTTACTATTATTTAAATTTGGCAATCTTATAAAAATACTATTTCTTGTATCTGTTATATCCACCGCCCTGTCGCTTGTAATCCCATTAGCATCACTAATAGTTTGTATTGAGGAGGTAAAACCCAAAAACCTACGGCAGGTATTATCACCTGTAAAATCAAATATTGCGTCATTACCACTATTAGTTATAGTTAATAAATTATTTATTTCATCATATGAAAATGTATATATATAAGTATTGCCCCATGTTGCCGATTGTGCTTCTAATAATGTTTTTAATTTAGCACCTAATTCTAATATATCATAAGAGCCACTTGGTATAGTTAATTCTACATATGCCTCTGAGCCTTCTTTAAATTTTATTTTATTATTATTATTATTATTTGATAAATTATAAAATGAATTAGGTATTGTTGCTGATATTAATTCTACTGCTAATATTTCATTATCTTCTGCTATTATATTAGAAAATAAATTAAATCTCCCAGCATTATTATTATCCCCTAACGCAGTTGATATTAGATCTCTACTGCGAATAGTGATAAAAATGTCGCCTCTTGTTTTATCCATATATATTATTATATTATTATTTTTTAATATGTTCCTAAAATATTACTAACATTTGTATTAATAGATACAGGCACATAACCATCAGGAGGCCCCATACTTACTATTGATGGTCGTGCTTTTTTTGTTTTATTTATAGGTTTTTGTCTTTTAAAACTACGATAGGGGCCTAAACCTTTTTTATCATATTCAGTTGCCATTTTTTTATCATAATCTAATTGTTGTTCTCTTGTTAATTTAAAATATTGTGCTTTTCTAATTTCATCAGGTAATTTTTTTTACCTTTTTGATTAGGAGGTTTAGGTATTTGTGAAGTATCAGGTATAGTTTTTGCTAAACCTTGATTTATTAATTTATTTAATAGTGTATCCATATTTTTATTTATATCATCTTTCTTTTTTTTTTTTAAATCTTTTAGTGATTTTCTTGCTTCTTGGTTCATTTCACTTCGTAAGCTATCATATTGTGCATTTATTGCTCCTTGTATTTGTTGTCTCTCGTAATTTTGTAATAGTATATCCACAGGACTTAAATGATTTGGGTGCGAACTCATTATACTTTATTATAATATTTTTATCTTCTATTATTATATATGAAAAATAAAAAATCACTAATAGATAAAATGAGAAACCAATTAAAAAAAGAAGAGAAAAAAAAAAAATTAGAAAATGAAAAAAATAAAATTTTAATTATAGAAGAAGAAAAAAAAATAGAAATACCTAAATCATTAATTATTTACCCACCGCCTTATTAGCCGCCTTATGTGCTTGACTAAAACAACCTTTACCATCTCTTATATATTTTTTCATGTAATCAATATGTTTTTTAGTATGGTGTTTAGAATGTGTTTTAAACAATTCTACTTCTTCTTTTTTTAATGCTCTTTTTTTTAATGCCATATATTATTTATTATATATTTTTTACCATTCATATAAAATATCATTTTTTACTTGTTCTTTTATTTCTTCTATTACAACTTTATTATTTTTTTCTTGTTCTTCTTTTATATCTGCTAATTTATTTTGATCTTCAATCTCTTCTTGTCGGCGAAGGAATTGGCCTCTCATATCTTTTATTTCTTGTTCTGTATATTTATAATCTAATTTTTCTCTTGCGATAAATTCTAAAAATATATCAGGTAAGCGATAATTACAATCATTTAATAAATAATCCATATACTTTTTTATTTGTTCTTTTTTAGTTAATTTATCATTTGATTTAATTTCACTTACAATATCATACTCTTCGTTAAGCATAGAAAGGCCCTCCATTTATATATATACAATATTTTTTTTTTAAATTATTTTACCATTTGAAAATATGCTTTACCAAATACGGCATAATGAGGAAATAACTTCTCCATTTTTTTTGGATTAAGTTTTTTCTTTTTATGTTTCTTTTCTATCTTATTTTCTTCTTCATCTTTTTTCATATAATTTTTCATTATATCATTATAATCAAACATTATATATATTTATATAAAATATTTTTTTTTAATCACTATCATATTCTTTTTTAACTTCTACTCTTGCAGGACTACGAGAAGCACTTGGTGATAAGTCATCTAAACTACTTTCTCTTTTAAGCATAACAGAGCCTGGCGGTAATGCTGATACAAATGCTGATACTTTTTTTGGTAAAAATTCTTGTTGTTGTTCTATTCTCGCAGTTAATTCTTTTTTAAGTAATCTTTGGCGCTCACTTGTTTTACCTTCTCTATTCGTCATTCTATCCCAAAATTCACCTAAACCAGTTTGGCCTAAACCTACTTTAAACTCATTTGAATTACCTGTAATATTACCTGCTAAATATGATCTTAATTTTTCTTCACCACTATTAAAATTTTTAGTTATATTATCACTTAAAAATTTTTGTGTTTTATCTAATTCTTCTATTACTTGTTCTTTTTCTGTTGCTTCTTTTACTAATTGTAATTTTTGTTCTGTTATTTGACTATTTTGTTCTTGTAATTGTTCTGTAAATGCTTTTTCTTTTTCTTGTTGTAGTTCATTTTGTCTTAATTGATCCTCCATTAATTTAGCATTTTGTTCTGCTTGTGATACTTGTTGTTCTGTTAATGCTTCTCTCTCTTGAATATTACGCATCGCTTGGTCGTATAATATTGAACTTGCCTTATTATCTAAATCTAATAATTGTGCTGTTTCATTTTCACTTTGTTCTATAAAACCTCTCCACTCCCATACTTCACTTGGATTATTTTTTATATCTTCTAATAAGTCTTTTCTTAATACATTTCTATTAGCGTTTAATTGTTCTTTTCTTGCTATAAACTCACCCATAGCCCCAGCACTAACTACTGATGTTTCACCTCCCATGTTTTCACTTAAATTTTGTAATAAGTCATTATAACCTTCTTCTATACTATTAAATTCTTGTTGATATGCTTGAAATCTATGTTGTCTATCTACACCAGTAATTGGACTTTGTGCTACTTGTGGTGGTGGTTGTGCTTCTCTTGGCTCATCTATTTTTTTACCTTCTGCTTTTTTATCTTCTTTTTGTTGTAATTGTTGTGCCAATTGAAAATCACCTTCTATTTCTTTCATTCGTGCTAATTCTATTGAGTTAGTTGGATTACTACGAGCTACTAATATATCTAATAATTTTTCTATTTTACTATCTTTTCTATTATTACTTTCTTTTGCTACTTTACCCATTCTTTCTCCCCAACGAGTTCTCTTACGGCGTGTTAATTTTTTACCTTTTTTCTTTTTAACAACTCTACCCATTAAATAATCTGCCAAATTAGTCATATATAAATAAATAAAACAAAAAAAAATAAATTATTATATTATAATATGCTTTCAAGAGCGGAATATAGAGGCCGATTACCTTATGAAGAATATGTAAGAAGACATAAAATGCGAGAGAACGCACATAGAGAACGAATGAAAGAATTAGGCCAAGAAGAAGAACCAAGCAGACCAACAGCAATCCCAAAAAAAAAGAAATCTATAACAGAACAAGCAAAGGAAAAAGCAAAAGAACAATTTAGAAAAGCAATAGAAAAACAAACTGGTATTGATACAAAAGAAGTAAGTGATGCTTATGACGCAGTTAAAGGAGGGCCTCCTAAATCAACACATGATAAAAGAAAAAAAAATGAAATCATTACTGGTATAGCAATTAATAGAGCAATTATACCAAATACAACAGAACTATCACAAGTAGAACAAGATAGAGCAAAACTATCAAATGCAAGTAAAATAGCTTATTTAAATGATGATGATTTTAGAACAGCACAAGATTATATGGATGAAAATAATTTAGGCACAATAGATAAAGAATTAAGTAATGGTTCTTCAATAGTAGTAGAACGCCCTAATGGAGAACACGAAATACATTATAGAGGCACTGCTGTTTCAAATAAACCTAATTATCATGATTTTATAACTGACGCAAGTATTATGACTGGCACAGAACAAGGTATAAGTGCTGGTATAACAGATATAAAACCACCAAGACAACTCCAAGAAGCAGAACAACAATTACAAAGAGCATTAACTAAATATGGTAGTATAGATCATTTAGGCGGTTATAGTAGGGGCGGTGGTATGGCACTTAATCTCGGGCATAAATATAATATAGATACAACAACATTTAATCCATTAGTAGGGCCTAAGGCAATAACAGGTTCTCATTCAACAACTGCTAAACATACACTTATAAGAACAACAGAAGACCCCACAACTATTGGTTTAGCAATTGGTAGCCCTAATAGTGAGGCTTGGGATGTAAAAGCAATAAAACCATTAGACAAATATAGTTCTAATATACCATTAAAAAATGTATATGACGCACATAGATTAGATAATTTTACAGAGGACGGCCCAAGAAAAAAACAAGAAGCAGAAATAACAAAAGCACAAAATAGGCAAGTAGATGCTAGTAGAAAACAATTAGAACGAGTTATGTTAGGTGATATGAGAGATAGTATTAGTAATGGTGATAGTTTTACAGATTATATGGCAAAATTTAATCCTGGCGATAGTCAAAATACACCAAATGGTAAAAGATTAAAAGGCACAAGAATATATGGTAATGACCCTTATACGGAAGGTTGGTATAAGGCAGGTGGTAGATTTACAGAAGGAGAAGCAGATTTTATAAATGATGTAAGAGAAAATGGAGAAAATGCCTCTCCACACAGAGAAGGGTTAGAAGAAGGCAAACAATTAGCAGAATTTAATATGCGACAAAAAAAAACACAAGATTTCATGGGGTTTGGTGATGAGCAAGATTTACAACCTGCTTCACAAGAAGTAATAGAAGAGGCACGGGCAAAAGCAAGAGCAGATAGATTAGATAAAATAAATAGACCTGTTGGTGAAGAAGAAGAAGCATTAATAAAAAATTTAAATAAAAGTAATAGTAAATTTAAATTAAGTAGAAGTGAAATAGATGATTATAGACAAGGTGCTTCAAGTGATAATGAATTGGCAGTAAAACATACAGCAGCAGAACAAGAACATTTTGATAGCATACAAGCACACGATGATATTGCCTCGGCTCATGTAGAACATAGTGGCAATAGTAATGAATGGCGTTCTGCCAATCTTACTAACCTTGCTATTGGTTATGGTATTGGTTCAGGTGTGCAAAAATTAGCAGATTGGATCCCTGGCGAAAAAGAATTTGAAGAAGGATCAACTGCTGGAAGAATAACTGCTGACGCAACAAAAGGTGCCTCAACTGGTTTATTACAAGGTTTAGCACAAAAAGGTTTAGGAGGTTTAGCAAAGGATACAGCATTGGCAGGTTTTGTTGGGGACGCAGCAAGTGTAGCATTATTGCCTGAGGCAGTAGGGGGAGCTGTTGGTTATGTTGCAGGTGATTATGCCGCAGAAGAAGCAGGTAAATTAACTAAAAATTTAGGTGGCAGTGTGCATACACAACATTTAGCAAGTGATACTATTGGTGGTGCTGCTGGTGGTGGTGCTGGTGGTTTAGCGGCATTTGGCACAGCGGCATTAGCAGATGCTGCGTTAGGAACTGAATATGGTTCTGTATTAGGGCCAGAAGGTGCTGCCATAGGAGCAGTAATAGGCACAGGTATTGGTTTAGGTAGTGCTATATATGAGCAAGGTATTAAAGGTGTTGGAGAAGATATAGCAGAAGTAGGTAAGGGGATAGGTAAAGGTATTAGCTCAATTGCGAGTTCAATTGCTTCTTGGTTTTGATTGTGAAACTGGCATCGCCTTTATAGGTTCTGTTTCACAAAAATAAAATATAGGATAAATTATTTTATCAAGAAAATAATTAATAAAATTATTAATATATTCTCTCATTTTTTTTTATATTTTATAAAATAAAAAAAAATGATAAAACAATTATAAATATACTTTATTCTTAATATTGAATTTGGATTTAAAACCATTAAATATTTCACTATTACGAGTATCACAAAATATAAAATTATAAGGTTTAGTAAATACTCTATATAAAATCTCATTAAATATAGGTTTCTCTGTTGAAAAAAATTCTTCATACAAAGTTATTAATTCGCTCTTTGTATTGCGACAATCAAAAATAGCAAGGTGTGTAAGTTGATGCCGAATGTATGGGGGCAATTGTGTAAGTTTCTGCGCCGCTATGATTACACTAACGGCTCCACTCTCCAATTGTTCGCCAGTTTCTTCATCCATTATAGGTCTGCCTATATGTCGCCCATTATTCATTAATTTTTTTAGAATAATAGTTTCTTCACCTGCTTTTTTTATTTCGCTACCTATATCGTCTAATATGATTAATGTGCGCCCCTCCATACCATCTTCATTTTGTATTCTATCAAAAATAGTATTTAGATCCTTCACACTTGTATAAAATCTATCCTCGGGCAGTTTTGGTTTATTCGTTTGACTATGAACGCTTGGTGATACAATAAATACATTACTGAATTTTCTATTGTATATTCTTCGTTTGCCTGTTGATTGAGTAAGTGATTGTATTAGGTTTGATTTACCTGACCCACTTTTGCCGATACAGGCCATTCTAAATATGGATTTAGGTAAAGGATAAGGCACTCCTTCAATCTCATCATCACAAGCATATTTAAATACTTGTGGTTCTACTGCGTCCTTAATAGCAACTTCTTCAATTTGTGGTGTATTTATGGATGTATCCTCCATTCTATATTATTAAGATATATTTTTTATAATTTTTTATCTATTTATATATTAGAAAAAAAATTTGATTAAAAATTTTAAAAACCACATTTTAAAAACCACATTTTACATACTGCTTTTCTGCTGATAGCTAATGCTAGCAAAAATATATATTTTATTTTATTTATAAATAAAATATAAAAAAAAATAGTCGCGTTAGTAATATATATATTTAATGTGGTTAAGTAATTTGTTAATTAAATTTAATTAATATATTTCTTATTTTTTATATTATATTTCACTAATAAAAAAACAACAAAAAAAAAATAATAAAAAATATATTTTTGCCAGAATTAGCTAGGACAGCAAAAGCGGTATGTATTATGTGGTTTTTATAAGCCCAAACCTTTTAAAATTTGTAAATGTGTATATTCTTTTAATTCAGGCACTTTTTTTGCTTGTTTCTCTTTTTCTATTGGGCCTGTTTCTTCTTTTACTTCTTTCTTCTCATCTCTATCAGGTATATCTATTGGTTGTGTGGCAGGTGGTTTATCTGCTACAACTGGTTTCTTATTTCTTTTTCTTCTACTAATAACTATTTCTTGCTCACTATCACTACTATCATCCTCTACTATAATACGAGGTTTCTTTTTTTTCTTTTGTTTTTTAATAATTTGCACTACTGGTTCTTCATCACTTTCTACTTCTTCTATTTGTTTTTTTACTTTACTCATTTGTGTCTTCTTTTTAGTTATTTCTTGTTGTATAAATTCATCTTTATTACTTAATATTTCTTCATTAACATTTTTACTTTTATCTTTTACTGGTTCTCCTACTTCTTCTTTTGCCTTTCTTCTTGCCTCATATCTTATTTTATTTGCTGATTGTAATTTTGCAAAGTTTGCCTTTTGTGCCTCACTTAATTCTCTTTTTTTTTTTGGTTTAGGTGCCTCCATAGTTTCTTCTTGCTCAACTGGCACTTCTTCAACAATATTTTCGGTTTGCTCCGCCTTTTTCTTCGGTGGCATTTTAATTATATATTAGAAAAAAATTTTAAAAAAAAATATTTTAATTAAATATAAATGAGTGTAAGATCATTAAATGGTTTAGGTAGTTCTGTAAATGTTTATTTAAATAGAGACCCAATACAGGCAACAGAACCAGTTTTGGCTACTCAACCAACTACAAGTGATCCAATTACAATTTCATTAAAAGGATTAAGCGGTTTTGGTGGTGCTGGTAAAGTGGTTCGTGTTAATAGTAATAATAATGGTTTAGAATATGGAGATGATATTAATACGCAAGAGTGGATTTTATCAAATACTCAATTATATCCTAATTCAACAGGCACTCATGTTGTAATAGGCACAACAACTAATCCAAATGATAGAGAACTATATGTAAATGGTGATATTGAATTATTAAGTAAAATATATTTTAATGACCCAAAAATATTTATTGAAAATAGTGGTGGTTATTTACATTATAATACAGAATATAAGGCAGGTGCTGTTGGAGGCCAACATACTTTTAATGTTGAGAATAGTTCAGGCACACTACAAAATATCTCTACTATTGGCACAAGAGGAATAAGTTTATTTGGTAAAACACCAATAAATTCAGGACATAATGAAATATTATGTTCTACTGGAAGTGGCAGTAATCAATTCACAATAACTAATGCTGGCACAAGTGGTGGAAGTCCTTATGTTGAATTCGCAGGAGTAAAAGAAAGTGGCACAGGCACAAGTGATTATTATTATAAATGGACTATTGACGGCACAGAATATATGAGATTATCTACAACTGGCTTAACAGGTGCTTTATTAGAATGGAAAGCAGTAAAAATAGGAGAGATATATGGAGGCACAAATCAAAGCACTTATACAACTGGTGATATATTATATAGTGATGCTACTAATTCATTAGCAAAATTAGCAATAGGAGCAGCAGGTAAAGTTTTAAAAGTAAGTAGTGGTGGCATACCTGAATGGGGCACTGCCAGTGCAGATTTAACAACTGCTACTACTTTTGGCACAGCAGCAACAAGTGATGTTAAAGTTGGTAATGCTGCTGGAACTGCGGCTTCTATTGGTTTGGAATTGTATGGAGATGAATTTAAATTATATAATACTTCAAATGTTAATGTCGCTACATTTACACCAGTTTCTAATACCTGTAATTTAACATTAAATGGTGGTATAATTAGCACCGCCACTATGGGAGCAAGCACAGTTTGGAATGGTGGAGCAATAGATTATAATTATGGAGGCACAGGTTTAACTTCTCTTACGGCAAATAAAATATTACAAGTTAATACTAATGCTAATGGTTATAATTTAGTTGATATGCCTGCTGCGGTTCAATATTGGAGTTTAAGTTCAAGTGTTTTATCACCAACTACAAGCACTAATGTTGTTCGTTGTGAAAATGGTTTAAGATTAGGCACTGCTGGTGAATATATGAGTTTAGGTTATACTGCTTCAAGTGATACTTTTGATATAATACATCAGGACGGAGGGACAACAACAGAAGTATTTGAATATGTTGCTTCTTCTGGTTTTATTACATGGGGCACACAAGTGGGTATTATGAATTTTAATAGTTATACATTAAAAATATTAGCATTACAAGGTAAATCAACCAGTAATCATATTATAAATGAAAGTGCGTCAGGGTGGAGAGCATTTGGTGATTTTACATTTGACGATGAGGTAGATGTTAAAGACGATATAAATTTTCTAACTGCTGGTAAAAATTTAAATTTTAGAAGCCCAGGTTCAGGTGAAAATCAATCTTCTATGGGTAAAATAAGATTTAATAATGATGACGATTTATATTTAGCAGGACAATACGAAACAAATAGTGGTGGTCCTGGCGACGATTTGGTTTTAAAAATGAGTGGTGGAGATATAAGAATATTTAGAAGTAGCACACCTAATAGTAGAGCAGGAAATTATGACGCATTATTATTTGTAAATCCTTCACAAACTTTTTATATGTATGGTGGTGGTGGTGCGAGTAATATATTTTTAACCAGCACAACCTTTGACGGCAACCGAGATTACGATGGAGGTTCAAGTGATGATAGATTGAAATTTGAAGAAGCATTAATTACTAATGCTACTGATACATTAATGAAATTAAGACCTCAAACATATATTAAAAATGATAAATTACCTAAAAGGAGAAATAGAAAAAATCCTGATATTATAGAAGATAATGAAAATATAATATCAAAAAAAGAAGCAGGATTAATAGCACAAGAAGTATATTATGAATGTCCTGAATTAAGACATATAGTTATAACTCGTGTTGAAAATGAAGAAGATATAAAAGAATTACCTGATGGAGTTGATTTAAATGATATTCAAAATGATCCTGATTATCCAAGTTTAGGTTGGAATGAGTATGAACCTGCTAATGTAAGATACAAAGAATTAATACCATATTTAATTAAGTCTAATCAAGAGCAACAAGCAGAAATAAATTTATTAAAAGAAATTATGAATAAATTAATTACTGCTAAATCATTTGCTGAATTTAAAAAAACAATTGCTTAAAAATATATAAATATATAATATATGAGTAGACGAAAATTAGGATATGATGTAGCGACAGATAGTTATGATCCATTAACAAAAACTTTTAAAAAAGGTATTAGTGCCATAGCAAGAGGTGTGGGTAGTTTATTTGGTATAAATCCATTTACTTCTTCATACGCACAAGCAAATATGGAGGCAAGAGATAAAATAAGAGAAAGAGAGAAAGCATTAGGTTTAGAAAGAGAAGGATTAAAAGGTGAATTTGTGAGAGATACTAAAACAGGTAAAATATCTCATAAAAGTAATTTAAAAAAAGGTAAAACTATCACAGATAAACAGGCGATAAAGGATGCTATGACCCCTTATAAAGGAGCAGGTAGACGACCCAATTTTGATGGTAGAAGAAAAATGAATAAAAATAAAAAAGGCAAAGTAAAAATATTACCTCACCATGATATAGCATAATAAAATATTTATTATATATATATGAGAACAGGTGTGCCTGAAAAAAGTGAAAGAAAAGATAAAAAGTTTAAGATAAAAACTCCAAGTGGCAAAATAATACATTTCGGCCATAGTTTATATGAAGACTTCACACAACATAAGGATCAAAAAAGAAGAGAGAGTTATTGTAAGCGTAGTGCTGGTATAAGAGATAAACAAGGCAAATTAACAAAAAATAATAAAGAAAGTGCTAATTATTATTCTCGCAAATTTTTATGGGAATGTTAAAAAAAAATATTATAATAATATATGCCTTACAAACAAATCAAAGTAAATGGTGGATATAAAAATAAAAATTTAACAACAGGTAAATTATATAGTAAAAAACCTATGACTAAAAAGAATGCTGATAGTCAATTAAGAATATTAAAAATGACTGAAAAAAAAAAATATAAATAATAATATATGGCTACATACAAAGAGCAATTTAATAAAAAGCACGGCTTTAAAAAAGATAAATCACATTCATTAGATAGTATTAGTAAATTAACTGGTTATAAAAAATCAGGCTTACAAACAATATATAATAAAGGCATTGGCGCATATAAAACTAATCCACAATCAGTTCGGCCACAAGTTAAATCGGCAGAGCAGTGGGCCCAAGCAAGAGTTTATGCTGCTGTTAATCCTAAATCAAAAGCATACAAGATTGATAAAGCACATTTAAAAAAAAAATAAAATATATATTTTTGCCAGAATGAGCTATAACTCCAAAAGCAGTATGTAAAATGTGGTTATAAACTATGGAACTCTTCTTTTCTATTAGCAATTGTATTTTTTACAAATTCAAGTTTATTATAAATATATTTTATTTCTTTTTCTAACATAACCTGTTGATATTCTAAATTATTTAAATCTAATTGTATATTTTTTTTTTCAATTATTTTTTCTATATCTTCAATAGAAGTTAATTCAACATAACCTTCTTCTATAATAGGTTCTAATTTTTCTTCTTCTGTAATAGGATCTCCGTTTTCATCTAAACCAAATGAGTTATTATAATTTTTAATTTCTTCTTCTTCGCTTTCAGTATTAGATTTTTCTATTTCATTATCTTCTTGTTGTTTATTTTTTTTTTCTAAATTAATAATATCTAAATCTTTTCTTAATGTATGCCAATAATTTTTAATACCAAGTTTTATATCTTCTAATTTTTTTTTCTTCTTAATACAAAAATTATCAATATTATCTATTTTTAAAATAACATTTAATAAATTATTTATATAATTTTTTTTTGTTGTTGTTTTAAAATTATGGCCTTCATCTTCTAAATAATTTTTTAATGTTTCAAATTTATTTATAACCTTGCCAAAACCAGTCATAAGTTCTTCTTCATTCATATTTTCATTATAATCATTTTTATTAATAATATTAAATAATTTTATTGAAATACTTTTATAGTTTTTAAAACTACTATTTTTAATATTTTCAGCACAAGCGGTTTTCAAGATTGCGTCCATTATATATATATAATATATTTTTGTTTTTAAATAGTAATTTATATATATATAATTATTTTAGAATTAAACCATATTCATTTGTAATAAACTCATCACCAAAATATTCTAACATTTCATATATATTTTTTTGATATTCTATATGATTAAATTTTAATTCAAGTCCTCCAAGTTCTCCACATAATTTAATATCGTGATGATATTTATTTCGTTTTAATGGTCTATTACCTATATATTGTGGATGTAAATTATAAATATAATCATATTTTTTTTTCATCCCCTCCTCCATAGAACTAACTAAACCTGTTGAATATATTTCTTCATTACCACCCTTACACGAACCAGTTTCTAATTTATCACATAAAAACATATTTAATTTAATTGTGGGTGATCCAGTTTTTAATATTCTAATACTTAAATCAACATCTTCATTATATCTACCTCTCCAATAACATTCTTCATTTGGTTCATTAGATAATAAGATACACGAATAAACATGAGTATTTAAAATTACTGGTGTATGGTTCGTGTCTATCGCAGGACACATAGACTTATAACTTAAACCACTCATAAGACATTTTTTAATTCTATCAGTTATAATTTCACAACTTCTAAAACACATAGGACTAATACAATCAATATGGTTCATTTTATTCCATCTAACAAATCGCTTAATATTATCATCTAAAATCCAGTGCCTTCTATCACCATTATTTCTTGAATGCTCCCATACAAAATTTCTTACACAGGTTGAACTCATTACAGGTTCTCCACCATTTTTACCATATTTAATATCATCATATTTATCACTCATAACTAAAATAGTTGTATAAGTATTAACATATTGTGTATAATTATCATATTGTTTTTTTTCAACAACTAAATAATGCTTTTGTTTCATTTCACATAACGCCCAACTCGTAAGAGGTCGTGTCTTAAATCTACTATAACTAATTACATAAATAGGATAAATAGGTTCAGTTAAACTTCTATCTAAATCGTAATATTTTTTTTTATTTAATTTTTCACATTTAACATTTTTATAATAAAATGTTTTCATTAATTCATTTTTTGTTGTATATAAATCTCCTTCTTCTATATTAAAACATTCTTGAAATTTTTTTATATCTTCTTCATTATTATCTATAAAACAATCATAACTATATAATGGATTAGATTGGTTAAATTCAGGTAAATTAGTTAATATTTTTTTCATAACTAAATCGTCCATAAATTTTTCATTAGTATTTTTCTCCTTACATCTCCCAATACAATCTATACCGAGTATATCAGTTAATCGTTTATTTAAATCTTCTATTAAATTATTCATAACATATACAACTCGTTTATACTTACAATTCTTAATATTAGGATTTTCATTTGTAGAAAATGTAATTGTATGTTTGGTTGAGGGTTTTGTTTTTTGACGATACATATACTATATAGTATATTTTTGTTTTTAAATAGTAATTAATATATTAATAAATAAAATCAATTTTATTTTTTTATTTTTTTATTTTGTATTAAATATTTAAAAAAAAAATAATATTATAATATAATGAATATAACTGAAAAAATAAATGAAATGGAGGTGCCCTTATCATTATGTGATAAGTTAAATGAAATAGAACAATTAGTTAGAGATAATAGTGAAATAGGTTTTGTAAATAAAAAATTTACTTGTAGTTGTGGTTCTAAAATAAGTCTTGGTGGATTAAGAAAACATATAACAACTGATAAACATAATATAGGATTAAAGGCAAGAAAATATGAAGAATTATTAAAAAGTGGTAAAATAATATTTTAAACTTGCACTCTTGTAATATTTAATACTAATGGATTAGGGTGTTTAATTTTTTTTTGTAAGTAATTAAATATTTGCCATTTATTAATATTTTCATCTTCAACTGAATTTATTTTTTTACAGAGTTCATCAACATTATTTTCAATCAATTCGCATTTAGGCGTTTTGTAAGACCAAATATACTTCTTCATAAGTGATTATCTATATATATATAGAACATATTTTCTAAATAGTTTATTTATATTTAATTAAATATTTTTTTTTTTAATTGTATATTCTACTATTTAAAAAAATAATATATATAATAATTATATGGACTTCGTGCCTCTACCACAACCATACGAAAAGTATTCTATAAACCGAATAGGAGAAATAATGAATAAGAAAAGTAAAATATTAAAAATGTGGATTAATCATAGTGGATATAAATATTATACATTAAGAAACTCTCTATTAAAAAAAAAAAGAAATTTAAGTATGCATAGATTATTAGGCCTTTCATTTATAGATAATCCTAATAATTATCCCTGTATAGATCATATAGATAGAAATAGAAAAAATAATAATTTAAGTAATTTACGCTGGTGTTCTTATCAAATGAACTCACTTAATAAGGAGAATAAAAATCCATTAGGCAGAGGTATAACTCGTAGCAGAAATGGTAAAAGGTTTCATGTAAATCTATGGCGAGATAAAAAAAAAAAAATGGATAGGTGCCTATGATACACACGAAGACGCCAAATGTGCTTACAGAAAGGCAGTAGAAGATTGGGAGGAGGCAAGAACCACATAATACACACCGCTTTTGGAGACATAGCAAATTCTGGCAAAAATATATATTTTATTTTTTTTTCATAAAATATATATCATTTGGTAAATTGAGGTTATAACATAAATAACAATAGTATTGTGGGCAACCTCTCGTTTTATTACCTTCTGTATCTATAAAACCAGTATAAATAGGTGAAGGTATAATTTGTATATTACTTTTTTCAATAAATATTTTTTGATTTTTTTTATTTGCTAATTTATTTATAGGCACTAACATAATAAATGGTTTATCTAAATAAAATAAATGTTCTAATAAAAAATTAAATTTATGGTGTGGTGGATTAGATACATATATTTCTTTTTTTTTATTTTTACCAATTGAATAAAAATCTTTATTCTCGTGTATTATTTTTTTACCTAATTTTGCCCAGTGCTTTTCAGCATTACCATTCATATAAAATGGATCATTAATAGTTAAATTTTTTGGTATTATATCTACTATCTGCTCCCAGTATTCAATAGGAGTTTCCCAATCATCATTTTTTCTCCAATTAAAATAAGAGTTCATATTATTTACATTATTTTTTTTTACCATTTTTTTTTCCATTACCATTCATTTTTCTACGATTACCATTACCATTACCATTTTTCTTTTTAGTTAAATCTACTTGGCCTAATGTAATGCCTTTAACAAATCCCTTACCCATTTGTTCGCCTGTATGTTTTAATTTACCTTGTTCTGCCTTTTTAGTAATCATATAAGTCGTTGGACTTATAACAAATGCGAGGCCGTCTGCTAGATCATTCCAAAATCCCATTTATATTATATAACTATAAAAAAAAAATATTTAAATATAATTTAATTAATAATTAATTAATCACCATCACTATCACTATCATAATATGACCCAGGCGTCCCATGTTCTATTGGGGCAGAATAAGACATTACTATTTCATTTTCACAATCACTATCACTCTCTATATTTACCATTTGTTTTTTATTATCATCCCATTTCATATATTTTTGAGTTTCAGGATTAAATTGTGGTTTAGTATAAATACTTGGTTCTTCACTATCACTATCTTCATCACTTGAACTACATTCATCTTCTGTATCTATTATTTTACATACATTATCTTCTTGCATTTCCTTATCAGTTTTAATTGAATGTTGAACTAACACTCTACCAATATTAGTTCGTTTGCCATCTATTTTCACTTCCTTATTTTCTCTAAAATATTTGAAATATGCCTTGGATTGACTAATTAAATGAAAGAACTTATTTTTACTATATTTATCTCTAACTGATTGTTTAGCATTTTTATAGAACTCACTTCTATCTTGAAATATTTTATATAAATCACCTATCTTAACATAAGTTTTATGTGTAGGCGAATGTATTTTTAGATTATTATTTAAGAAGTCTGTAATTCTATCACCACTACATAGATATTCGGCACTTCGTTTTTCTACAATTGCTGAATACTTCCAATCATAATCATAGATAGGTTTGCCATATTTTTTTTCAAAACCTCTAATAAAGCCTAATAGATATTTAAGTAATGAAAATTTTGCCTCTTCTTGCCAACTCTCTTCTGCATATAGTGTATTTTTAACTCCCATATATTTAAATGTTAAACTCTTAACTCTATTATTTTTATATTTAATTTGAGAACCTTGTATAAACTCTGCCTTCGTATTACAATACTGATGGGGCCATAGTATATCCTTAATTCTTCGTTCTAATGCATTATTAGAAGAACCATCTACTTCTGGCTTTACATTACAGGACATAATAATAGTGGCACAATTATTAACAGAAGTTTTATTAGAAAATAATGCTCTTGCCTCAATACTACTCTCTGTAATATATTTTAATGTTGCTACACATAATTCCTTATTTTCATTTGGTTCTTGAAATGCGGCAAATCGTTTATTATTCATATTTGCCCAATGCGGACTTGGGCCATTTGTTTCAAAATCTTCACATAGATTATTACCCTTCATAGATACATAAAATTTATTTAGTCCTAATATATTTTTCATTATATCACAAATAACAGATTTGCCATTACAACCTTCACCATTATAAATATGAATATAAGGATATGTCTTGCCAAATAAACCTGTTGCTAATGTATAAATAACATCCCAATAATCTTCTCTATGTATAATATTTATTTCAAATCCAAACCATTTATTTTTTTTTAATTTATAATCATTAAATTTTATTCTTCTATAAATATTTCTAAACTTACCTTGTGGTGTAGAAGTATCTATTTTAGTAAAATGAAGTGTATGCGGAAACAACGAAGTTAGAAAATTTTGTAATTCAATATAATTATCTTCACAGGGTTCTCTATATTCATAAGGTATTTTAGTTAATATATTATCTGTTTTAAAATAAGGTCTAACTGAATTTTGTTTTAAATCATATACACAATCCTTAAATGGTAATATAAAACCATTACTATCAAACTTACATTCTTCTTGATTTTCAGTATTAATTTTTTGAACTAAACATTCGCATATTTGAGTTCTTAATTCAGTTGATCCTAATTTATTAATCTTCTCAATAACAATATTTATTTTACTTGCAATAATATCAGTTTCAGTTTCATTACAGGTTTCTAATTGTTGTTCTAATGATATTTTTTTATTTTTTAAATATTCAGTTGTATCAACATATATATTTCTCTTAATAATTCTAAACTTATTTTTATCTTCATTACTCCAAGTAAAATCTGTATCATTATAATAATATATTTCAGGTGCCTCGCCAGGCACTTCATGTTTAACAACCATAAAATTATCTTCATTATTTTCATAGAAAATACAGGCAAGTTCTTCTGGCGTATATTGTGATATATGTGCTTTTGTATTATACTTATTATAGATTTCATAATGTTTATTTAAATTACTATCCTTACTTAATGTAATAATAGCATAAGGAGTTTTAAATGTAGATTTAATTTTACCATCTCTATATAATTTATCAAACCATTCACTATAATTAGATTTTGCTTTTGAAGATTTAGAACCAATATCAAATAATATTTGTTTATATCTATCTTGACTATCCTTACATAAACAGAATATAATTTTAACAAATGTTAAATAACTATCAAAATTATTTTTATTAATATTATTTAAATATTCACATATTTCATTATAATTAGTATTATCTATATTTTTATTTAAATTATTTTTAACAGGACTTGGAGGTTCAATAGTATTTAGACTAACCATATTTTTAATTTCTTGTTTAGTTTTTTTCTTATTATTCTCAATAAAATCTTTTTTTAAAATAGTATTTAATATATCAACTGCCTTCTTACCACCAATTTTCTTCTTGGTATTTTTTATTTCTTCACCACACCACATAGGTTTTCCACACATAATTTCAATATAACCATAATCACTATTAACCTGTTTGCCTTCTTCATTTTCCTTCCATTTATCATAATCACTAATAACAGATTTAGACTTAATACAATTATTTAATTTTTGAGATAATTTATTATCTTCCTTATCAATAATAAAAACATGAAGTCCATTTTTTTTACTAACACTCTCATAATAAGGATATTCTTTTTTTAATTGTTTATACATTTTTTTACCCTTCTGTGTAAGTTTATCATAATCTTCATCTGTATCTATATCAATATCAAATTGTATAATATTACTTGTATCAGTGCAAACAATAAAACCCTTACTATATAATTTTTCTTCAATAAATATTTGTTGAGATTTTTTTATTAGTGTAGTATTACTTAACATAAATTCTTGTGCCGAACAGGCCTTTTCCATATTATAATCTGCTTTTCCTTCTTGTATTTTTTTTTCAACATATTTTTCTATTAATTCTAAACA
>Ga0181407_1000137_pt1 | contig 23935 bp, 20 predicted proteins | sample 30SPOviralmetaG_FD_130136 | JGI IMG/M metagenome (GOLD analysis project Ga0181407, IMG submission 130136) | Marine viral communities from the oligotrophic San Pedro Time Series (SPOT) site, San Pedro Channel, CA, USA - 30 SPOT_SRF_2012-01-26 | ecosystem: Environmental > Aquatic > Marine > Strait...
ATCCGTTATTTGTTGATTTTCAATGTTTAATTAAGCTCGTTCTGGTATAAGCACAGCTAGTTTTTGTATTTTATCAAGTGTTGTGCCTGACACTGCATTTTGTGCCTCTGTAGCTGATAGGTTGTTTAGTGCTGTAATTTGTGCAGGTAATGTAGTTCCTGTGTCTACTAATATTGCATTAATAGTTGTCTGTATGTCATCACTACTAGCAATTAATACTTTCTCTCGCCAGACTAAATCTATCGCACCTCCGCCTGTTGTTGGATCTTTAACAGGGTATGCACCATCCGCTCGATATATCCTTGCATTGTCATTTTGGTAGACGTTATCGTTTGTTGTGATGTCAAAAAAGATATTCACTACACTGTTATTAATTAAATAATTAGCTGTGTCCTGTGCGGTAACACCACCGAAAAACTCTGTAATTCCTTGTGTGGTTGTAAGATTATAGGACCACCAAGCGTAAAATTGCTTGCTAGTAAAATTATTACCTACAACTACATCGACCTCGTCATTTGCATAATCAGCCGAAAACAGCGTAATGGATGATCCATCAACTGCATTTGCATTGTAAACTGGATCGTCTACCTGTGTGTCAATAATTGCAAGTCCTGTAGAAGTAAGAATACCTAGTGCAGTAAACTCTTTTTTAGCTGTTACTCCACTTACAAAAGTTGCAGTAAGCCTAAACGTATCTCCTACATCCGCTGTTGCTGCGAAAACGTCAACTTGTGCAGAATAACCACTGCCACCCGATACAACACTGTTATCAACCTCGGCAGATTTAGTTACGTTGTAAAGTCTAACCCTTGTACCGTCTAATAGATTAGCCGCAGTCACAGGTAAATTATTAACGAATGGATAATCATCTCCTGTCAGTGTAAGGTTACACCTAAGACGATCCAAATAGGCAGATAAATTTGTTGCTGTTTTTTCAATTCGGAATTTGAACTGGACTCTGTTTTGACTATCAGCAGCTAAACTTGCATATGCTGTCTGCATATCTGTTTGAGTTGTTGCAACGTAACTCGTGTAGGTTCCTCCAGGTCTACGCATTTTGACTGTTACTGAGAAGCTACCTGTGCTATTCCCCTGCAACTCAATTCCTGTCGCAATTGCAGAGACATTGTTGTGAACAAATGATTGTAGCTCAAGGACATCTCCAGAATTTTGTATATAAAGTCTATTATTGTTATTAAACTGTATTACTCCTGTCTGCGTAACTGCTGTTAAATAATCTGTTTGTTCCTCGACTGGAGAAAATCTTAGGTAAAAAATACCATCAGTTTTTTCAACAGCACCTCCATCTGCTGTGTTTCTAATAGCTACTACCGATAAACTATCGACACCTGATGCTACTGCACTTGAAGAAAGCGATCCAGGACCAGCCGTGTTATTATCACTTAAATAGACTTGTTCGAGCCTAGTTCTTGCTCCAACAGTTTGCGATATATTATGGTCATTTTGTAATTCAACGAAATATAAGTTAGATACTTCTAACCCCAAAGAATTAGCATTAACTAGAACTGCTCTATCCTGGACATGACCGTAAACTACAATATTATTAAATCTGTTTCCGTTGCCGTTGTCTGAGATTATATTATCCCATCTATTAACACCCGAACCAGCTGCACCACTCCGACAAACAACACCGTTAATAATGTTGTTAGATGTTCCAGCACCTGTGATAATAAATTGAGTATTGCTAAAATTTCCAGTCAATTTGATTTGATTAATATTAGTTATCAGTCCGTTTGAAACTGACCCTAATGCATTCACTGCTTTTTTATTACTTAGGGCAAACGCTGTATCATTCCTGCACCCACACTCAAAATTGACATTGTCTACAATAGGACTTGAAGCTCCAGAATTTAAAAGAACGCTGATGCCATAAGTAAAATCAAACAGATCAAAAAGAATTGAATTAGGACTATTTGTGCTAAAAGTTCCCCTCGAACCACTAACATTAGGAGTTGTAGTGCCAGTCTTATAACAGGTAGCTACAAGTTTTTCGACACGAGGTGAGCTAGTAGCAGAGGCATTAATGACGTTATGATTACCTACTAAATTTGTGTCAATCCACAGGTTAGTGTGTGTGCCAGCAGATGCGGAGTTAGAAATATTAACACACGCTGATGTTGTTTCTGAGCTTTTTATACCTACATTAGATAAAGAAGGTGGTTGTATCTGATTCGCTAAATTAAATATTTGATCCTCCGAAGACACAAAACCGCTGTTGCTTATTTGTATTTGTTTTGCTGATAGTGCATTGTAATTAAATTTGCCCGACCATATACATTTGTTTATGTTAGCCTGTCCACTATTAGCATAATCCCATGTAAACTGAGAACTCGTAAGACTAGCTCCTGTAATGAAAAATATATTTGGCATATACACCGCTTGTCCTGAAGGTATTGCTCGCTTAAACGTAACCGTATTTGCTGAAGTATCATGCTGAAATACATTCCCTCCAAGTTCATGATCTGTTGCATTAGTATAACCTCCTGAGTCTACGGATAGTGCTAAACGAGGTATGCTAGTTCCATCTCTTAATGTGTCAGTCCCATTAATCCAAAGAAAACCTACGTCAGGTAAAGATTGCGTTCCTACACCATGAACTCCTTGAGCTAAAGGCACATTAAAAACTTGTCCAGCTACCCCATTACCAGTTCCTAGCGTAATCCACTCGCCCTCTACGGTTGAAACTCCAGCAGCTTCAAACCTAAATTGTGGATTTGACCCTGTTGACCCTAATGCTACAACAATAGGAGTAGTTGTTGATGTATTTTTTACCAAACACTCGCCAAAAGTAATACAACGAATATATCGTAAATCTACTGTAGATTGATCTATCGTTAATTTAGCACCGTCAGTAATGTTAATTAGCTCATTATTGCTGTAACCTCCGCTAATTGCTGAGTAGGTAGAGTCTGTCGATATAGTTGCCATTAGGTATATGCTCTTGTGCTATTTGTAATTTGGTTAGATGCGTTGTATGTCCAAGTTTTTGTTAAGGTTTTACTATTTATTTCATCCGTAAGGACTGAATTAGTTAAATAGTTACTCGTATATGTTAATACTTTTGTAAACAATTTAGTCACTTTGCTTACAGATTCCCAAGTATCAATTTGTGTAACATAACCCGATGCGTTATAAGTTCTTTCAGTGTAATAATTATTTTGTGCTTTTAAGAACTCGTCATTTATATCATCTCTGACATTTCCAGAACTATCTGTAATAGATCCATTAACTTGTAAATTAACATCTAGTATTGTTGGATCACCAAAAATTAAACCATCAAACCGCAAACCTTTTACAGGAATCCAAGTCTTGTTTCTGTAAACTGCAAAAATATCTGTAGAATTTAATCTCTCAGTTATGTTTTGTAGTCTAATACTGCTTATCTTACTCATGATGGTGGACTTGCTTTATACGTATGACTACTAGGTAATTTAGATTCAACCACCGCCAGCACAGAAATTATTCTTTTTCTTTACCACGATTAATTGAGGTAAAACTTCTAACATAGTAGGGTGTATAGTTTGTTTGCTCATATCTTAAACGTATTCTATTACTTCAAATTTAATTTCAGGAAGATCTGTTAGGCTTGAATTGATTTGCCCCTTAAATTCTACTGTAGTAGAGTTTGATAAACACCAAGCGAATACATCCGAAGTAGTACCTCTACTAGCGTAATTACAATTCACTACTGTTTTACTAACATCTACTGCACTTATCGTTGCGGTTAATGTTTCGAGACTAGTACTTGTCCTTGTTACATATACGTGCTGAACAGATTTTACTCCGCTTCTTGTTTGTGCTAAGCTACCCATTTTACAATACTTTCCATTTGTTTAAAGTTGTTTTAAATACGAATGTCAGATTACCCATAAAATTAGTATCTAACAAATATGTTGTTGTTTCGGTTGTTATATTATCAGAAATATTCTTGGTTCCACCATCAATCGTAACAGAACTTGAAGATAGATCGCCAGAAGCTTGTCCTATATGAATTACCGAATTATCTAAAGGTGATGCAGGGAATGTTATAGTATCACCAGCATTAACCATTAACCATTGTCCATCTAAAGCAGAATGACTTGAGCTTGTAATTTGCCAAGGTTCTATAATCTGATTTAGGATGTGTCCAACTGTTGCAAGGTTGCTATCGTTGTCTACTGTTGTGTCTGTAGATTTTAACACTCCTAGACCATCTGAGAGAGTCTTAGTTGCTGCTGTCCATTGTGGCACATTGTTAAGTGTGTTTGATGCAGGTCCAATCACATCACCTGTTCCACTTGCCGATATATCAGTTGCGATAGGATTACCTGTAGAATCAAACGCTAAAACTTTATTACTTCTATTAGCATTGCTAGGTATTTCGCTAAGAGTTGTAGCAGGTTCCGATAGAGGATATTTTAAAACTAACGATCCAGAAGTTGCAGATATACCTACATCTAACTGTTGTATCATTTGTGTGTTTTTGTCTATCATATCCTCAACAGTTTGAGAATTAAATGTTCCTGTCAGAACTAAATCACTTGTCTGTGTTAGAGGAACTTGTCTGTATATTGTTAATATGTGACCTGTAGGTGGTGCTACACTTGCAGTAAAAGTTCCTCCAGAATCGTTGCCAGCACCAGATAATGTATAGTTAGTGTCTAATACTAATGTTGTTACAGTGCCAGCAGTATCATCCAATTCTGCTACAATGTGAGAATTTTCAATAAATTTAAAATTAATGGCAAAAACTGTGGAAGAATTATTGCCTGTATATTGAACTCTTGATGTTGTTGTTGTTATTGCCATAATCTTAACAGTTATTTATTAATCGTTATTTTTCAATGTATTATCAATTAAATTTAATAGGTCTTCAAATGTTTTAACTTCTGCTTTTCCTGTAGGAGATGCCCAATCTGCCCAATATTTTTGACCCCAATTTTTTTCTAATAAGTTTTGTATTCTATTATTACGTTGTGGATCTACCAAATCGTATAGTGGATAAATGACCATGTTCTTTTTAATTTGGCTTAATATAGGAAAATTACCTGTGAATTGATCTGCTGCCCTAATTGCTTTTAATGATGAACTTTTAAAATCTCCATCTTGTATATCTTTTACAAACTGTGAACCTACCCCAGCAAGATCAGATATACCATTTAAACCAGGTCCACCTAAATGAGATAATACACCGTTTTGTCCGTATTCTGAATAATCCTTAAACAAAACATCGTAAATTAACGCTAAACCTCCTGATTTTGCAATAGCAGCACCTAGTGTATCTAGGTTCCAAGGCTTTACATTTTTACCATCAATAAGCTGTTTTATCTGATCTACCATTAGCGTAACAGCAGTTGCTTTTGCAACTAAGTAAGATATTCCTATAGCTGCCATTAAAGGACTGTTTTCTTGCCATGTAGGACCAAGATGCCTAGTCATCATAGCAACAGGAAAACTTTTATACTGAAACAATAATTTAAGAAATGCGTTTTGATAAGAACCTTCTTTACTACCCCAAGACATTATTCTGTTTTCTCTTACTCCTGGAGTTAAAATACCAGTGTCCATCTCATCTCGAATAATACTTTGTAGTTTATCTGATAATTCTTTTCTCGTTCTTTTAATCTTTATATCAGATGGGTTATTTATTTTAGAAGTATTCTTAATTAATTTTATAATTTGCTCATTGCTAATTATATCTTCATTTAAAACAGAATCCCAAGTTAGCACAGAATCTTCTGTCTTGCCTTTAAATGCGTGTGGCTTTCCATTTAAATCTTTAACATTGATTGCAGAATCTCTTATTACTTCCCATTCATCATCAGAAATTAAACTTCTCTCTATTCTTGCTACTAAAGATTTTGCATCATCACCCATTTCTCTTAATTGTGACAATGAATATTTAGAAGCTATTCCCATTCGTCTTATTGCACCTAAATGAAAACCTTCTCTTAAAGTTCTATTATGCCAGTTCATTCCATTATAGGTAAAAGCAAAATTATTAAACTTTGAAACAGCAGTAGATAATCCTATTGTTTCTGGATCAAACCTACTAATACTTGCAGATTTAACTCCATCATATGTTGCATATGTATTTTCTAGTAAAAACTTATCTTCTCTAGTTTTTCTCCTAGTAACAATTTTTAAAAAATCACTTACACCTTGTCCTTTAATTTCTAAATTTTTAAGTGCTTTTGCAGTGTAAACAGGATCTGAAGCTGAAGTTAGTATTAAATTACCCATTTTTAAAGCAGATGTAGCAGACCTATAATTGTTTAACCATTTAACTAAAGTATGATTATCGCTTACCTGATGCCTACCTGTCATCATTCTTAAACTTATTGGTATTTTATTTTCTACATCTCTTCTTTGTTTTTGTATTTTTAAATTACCTTGTTCAATTGTTTCGCCTAATTCTTTAATAACCATATTTAAGTTATTTTCAGCACTTGGACCTAAATGTTTAGTAGTAATTGTTTTTGTAATTAAAGATTCTAAATTATTAATTAAAGCATCTGTGCTATTTTCAGCACCCCATTTCATTTGAAAATCGTGAGCAATGTCACCATCAATAAAATTAATTTTACGTTCTGCACCAATAATAGAATTAGATACACCTAGTTCGGCTGGTGTTCCAGAAATCTTGCTTTGTTTATGATCCCATAGACCAGAAATCCAATCCCTTATATATCGTTTTGCTTCACCTGAGTTAGCGTCTAAAATTGGATCACCTTTAGGAGTAGAAATTCTATCCCATCTCACATAGTCTTTAATTTTTTTATAAACTTCATTAGCAATAACGTCTTTGTGATCTTTCATTTCTTTATAGCTAAGAGTTTTTATATCAAACTCTGTAATAGAAATGTTAAGATTTTTTGCAATTCTATCAATTGACCAGATTTGAGGACCTGTATAATGCTCCATGTCTTGAACAACTAAGCCAACATTTCTAGCAAAACCCATTAATTCTTTATTAAGATTATCAATTTCTTTAACAGCTTTTAATGCGTCACTGTCTGGTGTCCGCATATTAACTAAAATATCTTTGTCTAAAGTTTTGTCGCTTTTATTTCTTAAATAATGTCCAGCATATGTTATTTCTTTCCAAAATGGCTTTGTGTCCCATTTTTTCTTAAACTTTTGGTTCATTTTGTTATAGAACCTATCAATATAAAATTCTTTATTATGCTTAATGTCTGCATCTAAAGTTCTTTCTATATAATCTTTTATTGCAGTAAATCTACGTCCTTGCGGTAATTTGCTAAACCAATTAAATAATTTAATTCTAGCGTTAGCATTGGCTAGAGGTGTTAATTGCTTTAAAGTTTTTTCTAATGTTTCTTTTTCGTTATCAGATAATTTAGACGCAACTGCTACTCTGTTAATTTCTGGCAATACTTGATTATCAAAATTATCTAATTCTAATTGGCTAGGTTTTGCTAAATTTGCTATACTTGCTTTATATTTCTTATCTTGATCTACTTGACCTGCATCTTTTGCAAAATCTATTGCTTCTTGCTTAGACTCTTTGCTTGGAGTTTTTTTTCTAAATCTAAAATCGTTATTTTTAGTTCTGTAATCTAACCCTAGTGTTTCTAATTCGTCATACGCATTTTGTATGTCTTTTTTATTAGATACACTTTTTAATTTAATTTTAGCTTTAGAATATCTATTTATAGCATTTGTTTGTATGTTATTTAACGCTAGTTCTTGTTTATCTAACAATTCTAAATCTTTTTTATGATTTAATAAGTTAGATTTACTGTTTTCAAAAAGTTTAATTGTATGATTAAGCTCTTTTATTTCTTCTTGTTTTTCTCTTATATGTTTTTCAAATTTAAGAATAACAGGAGATTTTTTACTTTTATCAGAATCAATTGCTTTATTAAGTTTTTCTTTAGTTTTATTTAACAACAATTTATTAGATAATTCATTTAACTTTAATATTTCTTTTTGATTTTTAGATTTAGTCAGTTTTAATTTAAAATCTAACTGTTCTTGAATATTTTTAACTTTATCTAAAACTCTTGGAACTATTTTGGTTCTTTCATCAGCACCTCTTTGTTGTGCTTCTTTAAATTTCTTTTCTACAAAATACCTGTTTTCAGCATCAATTATTTCTTCTTGTAGTTTTTGATTTTCAAGAATGTCTTTTCTTCTTTTATTAACAAAAAATATTTCTTCTTTTGTCCATTCGTCCACACTGCCAAACATCCCAAAACGATTAATTAACTTTTGAGTAGCCATGCCTTTCATTGATTGATAGACAGTTTCTTTAATTATTGCATCGTCTATTACTTTCATAGACTTTCCATCTATACCTAAAACTTGCATTGCTTTAGCATACATATAAGACGTGTATTCTTGTGCTTGAATACCTTCTGACTCAAACCTATATGCAATAACTTCCTCAATAGCAGCAGACCTTGTTGTAGCTTCTCCATCAGCTATTGATTTATCAATCTCTTGCTTGTAATGCTTTTCCATGTATTTATCAAACTTTGCTCGTTCTTTAGTAGTCATAATAGCGTCTAAACCTTTATGGGTAACTACTTCATGGAATATTAATTTACCTACTTCTTCTTTATCTATTTTTAAAGGATTAAAATAAATCTTACCATCAGAAGGCAAATATCCAGCCTGATTGCGTTTATCTTCAAAATTCTTAATAATTGATGGATTTAACTTTGCATTATTAATATTAACTACTTCTACACCTGGAAAGAACTCAGTAACAGTATCAGAAAAAGCTTTTTCTATAACAAGTTGTTTGTCTAAATCTGATTGTGCTTTATCTATAAAATCAGCTTTAGGATCTTGTTTGTTTTCTTGTATTAAATTTGCTGTTTGTTCTTCTATTTCAACTCTATCTTTTCTTGTTTTTAAGTCTTCATTAGAAATATTATATTGGGATATTTCTTGCTTTGCGTCATTTAAAAGTTGTTCAGAATGTGTTACTAAATTTGCATCTGTTTTGCTTTCTATATTTGGAGACCTTACAGATGTATTTTTTCTTATTGGTGCTGTAGGCATTTCTTTATTAACACCATTAGATATAACTCGTTCAGCTTTTGCTCTAATAAATGCTTCTTGCTCTTTGCTTATATCCCCTTGGAATTTAGATTTTTCTATATCTACTAAAGTGTTAATTTCTTCTTTAAATGTAGACCTAATAAAATTTGCATCTTCAGTTAATATTTTAGCTGGAATGTTTTGTTCTGCATTTAACAAACCATTAACGTAAACAGCTTTTATTGTTTCTGGCTTTAACTCTATAGGAATGTCGTAATTACCTGTAGCTAATCTTATACCTCCACCTATGCCACCTAAAACTGCACCAAAACCTAAATTAGATACAGTGTCTACAATTCCGTATTGTTCTTTATTATAGGACTTTAAAGCATAATACAAAGGTTCTAGCAATACACTTTCGGCTGCACCAAATGTTGCAGATTTTAATAATGTTCTTTTTGCTATACTTGAGTTTTTAAATAAATTCACTCCTAACCTACCAGATGCAGCAAAACCACCTGCTATAAATCCACTTCCAGCTTCAATAGGATCAAGCAAGCTACCAGTTAAACCACCTAATAACATTGCTAGATAACCATCCCATTCATGCAATGCAGTATCTGAAAAAGTAGAGTCATCTATTTCTCTTCTGTAAGAATTGTAATTTAGTTGTGCTAAATCATAACTAACAGGTTGTTTGTATTTTTCTTTATATGGGAAATATGTATTTGCTTCATCTGGAGAAAGCATTCTACCGCTTGTTTCTTGTTGTGAACTCCACCTATTATATGCTCTTGTTCCAGTTTGTGTTATAGCACTCTTCCATGAACTAGATACAAATCCTGTAGTTTTTTCTATAAATCCTAATGAACCACTACCTTCTTCAAAAGTCGGATTGTAATTTTTAAAAGGAATATTTGGTGTAAGTAAACTCATGTATATATAAATTAGTAAGTAGTTTTTTTAGTCATCGCTCTTTCAAAAAATGTTTCTAATGTAGAAAACAATCTTGAATCTTCTTCTGGTCCTATTAATTCATTTATGTCAATTTCTTGTAACAAAAACCTAGAACCATCTGAGCCTTTAGCAAAAACATTCATTGTATTGTCTCCTGGATCAAATTGCGTAAAAACATTGTCATAATCTAATATTTTTGCAATTTCTTCTCTTGCTTTTGTTTTTTTAGCAGAACCATGTCTCCAAGCATCTAAATAAGGATAATTATTAATTCCTAATTCATTTACTTTTTTCATATCTGCAAACCCTTCATTAGTTAATGGAGGTGTAGGAATACCTACTGCATTTGCTAAAACATTAAAATCATCCACTACACTTAAAGGACCGTTAAAATCTTTCTGCTTAAAGAAATAATCTCCAAACGAATCATTGTAAACACTTAACAATTTATTCATTTGATTTTCTACTAAATCAGAATCTATATTTATTTTTTGTCCTTGCTTATTAATGTAAAAAACAGGGATTGTTGAAATACTAGAATGCCCTATAGATGGTAAGCTTATTGGTTGCTCATTAAATACCATTTTCATAGCTGTTTTTGCAGCTTCTTTGTCTCCACCTAAATAATTATATATTTCTTTTGCAACCTGCATACTTTCCGTTCTTAAAGTAGTAAATGATGGTATTGCTATAGAATGACTATCGTTTTTAAAGCTTGTTGTTATTTCTGTTTTTTCACCATTAGATAATTGTGTGTAATTGCTTTGTGACCCAATAAGTATGCTTGAAGCATTTGGGTTATCATAATTATTAGCGTAAGCTATTATTCTTGCAGTAAGTTGTGAATTACTGCCTTTTAAAGATTTAGCTATTTCATCTATACCACCTAATATTCTATCAGAAGGCAAATATTCTACTAAATGTGCAACTACTTGTTGTATTTCTTCTGGCTTATTAGGAGATAATTTTTCTATTACACTCTTATATTGGTTGATTTCATTTTCATCTAAAACTTGCTTTGTTACGTTTCCAATATTAAGCAATTCTTGTTGTTTATAAATTTTTGCTAATGATAATTGTCTCGGATCTTCAAAAGAAGAATTAAAGGCAAATGTTTTTTCATTAAATGTAGATGGATCTATTCTCTGACTTGTGTTTCCAACATTGTCTTTACTGTAATCTTTAAAAAACTTATCATATGCTTTTTCTCCAGATTCTCCAAAGGTATATTGCATATAAGGCAAAATAGTATCAAAAGAAACCTTGCCCCCAATAGATTCATTAAACTTATTAGATAAATCATTATTAATAATTACGTTAAGTTCTTTTTTAAAATTAGATTTATAGTAATTTGATAAATTTTTAATTTTTTCTTTATCTTGTGGATTATTATTAATTAATTTATTTGTTACAAGATTTACATTATCATTATATTGTTCTTCATCTGCTGTAATTGGTATTTCTAAAAAAGAGTTATTAAAAAATTCAATATTTGCTTTTTCTTCTACAGTTTTACCTAAAATTTCAGTAGCTTCATCTCCATATAAATTCCTATAAGCATTTACTAATGTATTTAAATTATCGGGATTATTTGAAATTAATATTTCTTTTTCCAATATTTTTTTAGTTTCTGAAAATTTACTTGTATTAACATTAGATAAATTCTTGGAGTTTATATCTAATAATTTTTTTAAGTCTAAATATTGTGTTTCAGTTATATCTTGATTTCTCAATTGCTCTTCAATGATATTACCAGACTCAGCTAACTCTAAAAAACTTTCTGAACTTTGAATTTTACCATAAGTGCTAATTTTATTGAAATTTTGCAAAGCATTTTTAGAAATGTTTTTAGCTGTGTCTTGATCTATATAACCTAATGTAACTTGTTCCTGTAAAGATTTATTAACAGGTGTTAAAGCATCTTCAGGTGTAATTTCATTTTTTCTAATTAGTTCATTTTTTTGAGTTATTAAACTTTTAAAATTTTTAGAAACAACATTTTTAGCTTCGTTTTGTGCAATAATAATAGAGTTATTAACAGTTTGTAATTCTTTAAATCTAAGCTCTTTTTTTAGTATATCTGAAACATACTTACTACTTCCTTTTGTAAAATTATCTCTATTTTTATTAAAGAAATTAGCAGCATCTAATTCAGAGTTTATACTAGGATTGTTTTGTTGATTATTTGTAAAAGCATTAATTTGTGAGTTTACAATATTTCTAGTTTCGTCCAACTCAGCTTGTTGCTTTTGAACTTTTAATTTATTAGCTAATTGACCAACACCTTGTATTGCACTAGCAAAAGCTTGATCTCCAGCAGATTGATAAAAATCACTAGCTTGGACATTAGCTGATTTTCTAAAAGCAGTAGTCATTGACCTCTGCACTGGATTCATTTGGACTGCCCCTCCTGATCCGCTAATTTTTTTAGATTGAAATGTAGGTAGTTTTGCCATTGTTATCCAAGTTTATATGTTCCGTATGCAGAAGTAGCAGAATTAAGAAGACTAGCGTAACCTTGCATTTTAGAAGCACTAGCTGCTGCTTGACCACCCATTTCGGCAATCTTGCCTTGCCATCTTAAATCTTTAGCTTCTAAAGCTCCCATTCTTTTTGCTTCTGATCGTTTAAAAGATAAATTAAATGCGTCTACTTCTGCTTGGTATTTTAAAATGTCTGCTTGTGCTGTTAATTTATCAGCCATACGCAACCCATTATAGACTTCTGATTGTATTTCAAATTCTGTTTCAATTTCAGAATCTCGCATAACATCTGTCATAGATCCTCCAGAAGCAATTCCGCTTGCAGACATTGACACACGCTGAGAACCAACCATTCTTCGCTTAGCTCTTCTCGATAAAGATTCGTTATGTGCAGTTCTCCATCTTTGTTCTGCTGCTTCTTTTCTTATTTGTTTCTCGTTAAAATCAGCAGAGTATTTAGTAGAATCAATGTTAAATGCAAAAGCTTTGTCATTAATCTCTGTTGCTCTTTCAACTTCACTAGCATTCCAATCTAACCTTTTTTTATTTTCTCTACCTGATCTTAATTGAGCTTTAGCTTGATCGTCAGATGATGATAGTCCTAAAAAGCCAGTGAATAAATCTGCCCCTGTTGCTAACTTTTTAAATAAACTACTCATTATAAATTACTCCTTACTTCAGTTGTTATAAATAAAACATTACAAGGGAAGGGTTTATCCTGTCGTATGTAAAAACCAGCTTCTGAGTTATAGTCCATGTTTAATAATATGTTTTTATCTCCTGTGTATAGTGGTGGGGATATATCCATTCTATCTAATGACGATCTAAAAACAATATCGTCTAATTTATCTAATGATTGACCAACTTGTAAACCTAAACTATTCCAGAATCTTGCAATTATTTTACTAATTCTTTTTGTAGATCCTTGAGAAGAACCAATATCTCCTTGCACATCCACAGGTAATGTTTTGCAACTAGCAGCATAGTTATATCCTATTTTAATTTTAGTTGCAGGTGCTTGTAATGTAATAGCACCATTTGTTACAACTCGATCTGGATGTGACCCATTGTTTGCAACTATAGAAACTGTTTCGCCTTCTAAATGACTCAGACCTGATACAGTAGATATTGCACCACCGCTATAATCTAAACCGCAATCCACAAAAAACAAATTGTCTTTGTCTTGATCGTGATTAGCCCAATCGTCATCCTCTAAATACTCAATGTATTGTCTTGTTTGTCCGTTAATAGTTCTTTTAACTACTAAGTATGTAATATCTGTCTGTTCTAGTGCCGATGGGATAGTTGTAATTGCTTTGACTTGTGCAATCGTAACTTTAGCTAGTGATCCACTACCCCAGGTAGGACTAATATCTGTAGCCGTAAAAGTGTTTCCTACTGTATTGCTACTAGCTCCAATTGTAGTAAAATCTGCACTACCAGCTATTGATTTAATTCTATATGTCTCACCTTCAATAACATATCCAGAATTTACAGTTTCAGACTCATAGGTTCCACCAATATCATGGTTGTGGAATGCAATAATATTCTGTTCCTTTAAATACGTCATGCCTACTAATCTGCCAGATTCCAAAACATACCAAATAATATTATCTGGTGCTTGTCTGTAAGATGTATATATTGCCCTAACTCCTTGTCTAAGAATATGATTTGCAATTACTGATATTTCTTTAGAATCGTAAACATCATTGTCATAATTGTAACCCATCTCCATTATTTTACGTGTTGTTCGATCTGTGTAAATTAATGAGTTACTAATTAGATGTGGTTCAACAATACTAGAGCCATAACCGTTCTGCCTAATTACGTTAATATCACTAGGTGTAATACTAGCTCCTGATGATCTAATTGCATACTGACCACCCTTAGTTCCAATAAAGAATTGCTGTGCTGATCGCATCCACTGAATAGAATTTGTTTCTTCACTAGCAATCTGAAACCTTAAACCATTGTCATCGGAAACAACTGCATCACTTGGATTGTTCGGTTCAAAGTTTTCGTAATCATCTGTTTTACTTGCCCAGAAAGTATTTGGTTCTGTCGATGTTCCACCAAACCATAATCTATTTTGATGAAATGTAACCGTTCCAGAGTAACCTGTAGATTCTGACCATGCACCGAGTCTCCATAATTCAGTTGCTGAACTAGAACCTAAGTTACTAGATAAAGATACGCTAATATTACTAGCATCCGTAAATGTTTTAATATACCCATACCCAGCCAACGGAGAAGATCCATCATGTGCTATTCTTATTACTCTTCCAACATCTGTAGATGAAAACAAACTAACAGAAGCAACTACGTTTATAACTCCAGTTGTTCCTGATGGGTTTAATGTTGCATCGGTTAAATTCTCAGCTTGATAAGGACCATCTAAGTTTGCTACTGCTTCGATAGTCCAAGAAATATTATTAGTTCTGCTAACTTTTCTAGGTTGATGTGATTCACTTGCAATAAATAAAACATCGTTAGACTGTGCAAAACTTAATCCTTCTAAATCGTCCTCTGTGTATGGTGTATCAATAATTATATGCTTATTTGCTACACCACCAGATGCGTATGCTGTAAATGCTGTGGAATCTATGTTATTCCCAAGCATATCAGTTAGTTCAAATGTATTTGTTGTTTTGTTGCTTACTTTATAGTCTTTATTATTTAGCTGAGACATTCCGACAACATTACTAATAGTAAGAACATCACCATTAGAAAAACCATGAGCATTACTCGTAACAACCACAACGCTTGCCTGTGTTGCCCCTGTAATAGCGACATCATTATCTGTAACAAATCCTTCATTCTTTAATACTCTTATTTTTAGTGGAGAAAATTCTAATGTGTAGGATTGCTCATTATTATAAACAAACTTTTGCAACCTTACTTTTTTAAGTTGATCTACAATCTCACCAATAAACTTAGTTCCTGGACGTTTACTAATACCCCCTTGTTGACGTATAAGGAAATTATTCATTTCCTCTACACCATCTGCATACTGTTGTATATCAGTCCTACCTCGTAGTAATGGACTAATTTCTCCGCTTGAGAAAGAGTTTTTAGTAACTTTTATTCTCATGTTGTAGGTTTAGGATAAGTAGTTGCGTAACCACCAATTAATCTAGCATTTAAAAAGTCTGTTGCCTCGAAACCTTGTCTGCGTCTTTGTCTGTTATTCGCAGAAATAGCTTTTTGCATTGTTCTTTCATACAACAGTTGCATCCTTTCTGACGTTTGATTGTCATTAGTAATTAAATAAGCAATGTCGTAAGCTAAACAAGCTGAAATAGCTTCGTTGACCAATGGGTCCAATAAATTAAAATCTGTGATGTTAGAAACATATATTATCTCTAACTCTGTTCCATCAAACAAAATCTTACCACCTTCTAAGCTGTAAAAAGTGTCTTTGTTTTCTGGATCTACTGTTACCAATTTTAGACAATCTGTTGGTAACTGAAATTCGTTGCTAAATTTAAAAGCTGGAACTGTTGTTAATGCAGCTAATTTAGTTCTTTTAATAGAGCCATGAAAGTAGCTCGTGTTTAAGACTATCTCTTTACAATTATTTATACGCTCATTACATATACGAGCAGCCTTATTGTTTGTGTCAGTAATGCTAGTTATCAGGTCTTGTCCTAATTTAACTAACGCTGCGTTTGCAATACTTGTCTTGCTTGCCATAATTTATAACCTACATAAAAAAAGGGAAGAGACAAATTTAATCTCTCCCCCTTTAACATTAATATGAGCTTTCTCGAAAGAAATTATTCTTCTGTATACTCAACAATAATTGAAACATCGCCAGCAGAATCACTTGATACTGTAGCGGTTTGTGTAATTGCAATACGCAAGTTAGTTGCTGGATCTTCTGGTAGACCTGCATCTTCCCAAACATAATTGCTTACTTTGTTAATATCTCTTGCTTCAAACGCATATTCAGTGAAACCAGTAGCAGATTGGAAACCTGTTACTAATGTCGCATAAGCGTCTTCGTCAATTACTGCATCAGCAGAGTATGTTACAGCACCAGAAGTAGTAAATGTTTGTTTTGCATTATACAATCCAACATTAACAACACTGTCTGTACCTCCATCTAAGTCATCATTAGCAATTTTGATAGATACGATTTTAGAATTACTTGGCACTTCTGCCAAATAAACTACATCTCCATCTGCATCAAAATCACCATCTGCGACTGCTGCTGTATCCCGAAACACTCGTGATTTAGCATTGATTGTTCCTCGCTCTAAACGCTGTCTTGGTTCTGCGTCTAGTAGAGTTACGATTGCACCTTTTGTAGTAGCCATTTTTTATATCTCCTTATTTAGTTGGATCACATTTAATTTCTACAACCTTTTCCTCATACATACGCACTGCACCAGCAGACATTTCTGCCAAAATCTGGAAGTTGTGAAATTTATGAGGGATTGGATCAACCTTTGCAGAGATGTCAGAAGCAACTGCCATTTTAATAGCACTCTTTGGCATTACTACAACTCGACTGTTTCCGCTTGCATCTTTGCGAACTAACTCAGTTCTGCAAAATTCAAGACCCATAAAAGTATTGATTTCGCCATTAACTAAAGCTTTAACTGTGTTAAAATCAGCACTGGTAACTTCAGTAGTTCTCAGCAATGAATTTTCAGCAGCAGCGTTAATAATACAAACTGGAGTTTCACCATCTTTAATAGCTTCAGCTTCACGAAGTTTTAAGATGGCTTGTCTAAGCTTTCCAATTGTAAGATTACTGTCTGTTGCTCCACCAGATTCAACAAAATTTACTGCAATTTGTTGTGATGCTGGAAAAGAAACAGATGTGCTTCCAGTTTTACCAGTGTAAGCAGTGCCTAAAGCAGCATCTAGGATGATTTCATCCATTTGTCTACCTAAAGCATATACAGCAGTAGTTACATACTCAGAAGTAGGATCAATAATCATTCTGAGTTTATCTTCTTTATCAATCATGTCTGCTGAGTAGAAATCCTCGAAAGAAACTCTACGTCTGCTTTGTGGTGTGTCGCTATATTGCACATCACCATGACGTGATCCTTTTAGTTTCGCATTAACCGCACCTACACGATCAAAGTATTTGTATTCCGCACCCATTGGATCTTCAGTCACGTATTTACGCAATCTTGCTCCTTCTTGTTGGAATATTAGGTCTACGTTTGCACTGTATTGCTGTGCAAAAGCTTCAGTCACTTGATTTGACATTTTATATCCTGTTTTAAAATTAAAATTGGTTTGATGTCTGCTATCCTCGATTAACTCTAAGATAGCTACCCCAAAAACAGGACAATCTGACAATGAGCCTTCACATAGTGAGGACAAACTTAAATTAACATTTATTCATAACTATATATCTGTCAATAAAAAAGCCTTATCAAATTAATGACAAGGCTTATGAATTATAACTTATTTAGACAATTAACTAGCTGCAACTCTATGTAACTCAGTCCATTTTTCTAAAGCAAACTTATGACCTGGATCTGTTTTGTTTGTTAATTGTGATGTAAAAACTGGATCAGACCTTAACTGATCTAATTCTGATTTAGCAGCAACAGGACTTGTCCATGAGCTAGATTGTAGTGTTCCTTTAAACTCTGTATCGTCCATTAATGATTTACCTGCATTTGCTAACAATTGAATTAGATTTGGATCGTTTCCGTATCTTTCTTGCACTTGTTCTGCAACATCATTAGGCAACAACTTGTTTAAAGCTGCATTACTAAGTTTTAAATTAGTCTCGAAATCATCACCCCATTCTTTTTGCAACACTTCTCTAGCGTTTGTTTCGTTAGAAATGAATTTCTCTTCGACACTTTGAGATAAGTTTGCTTCCCTCTCAGCAATACTCGTAAAAACTGCACTTGCTTGTTGTTGGCTGAGTCCAGCTTTATAAAACGATTCTGCAAGTTTGTTTTTATCACTATCCTCAAATTTAATATGCTCAGAATTATAACTTAAATCATAACCATCTATTGTTTCTGGTCTGCCTGTTTTATTGTAAAACTCATTCCAATCTGATTCTTGCCAGTTTTCCTGTGGTAAAGAAACTTTAGGTTTACCTAATACTTTCTCTAAGTTTACAACTTGTTTAGCAATATCATTAATGTTTTTAGCATTACTAATAGAAGGAGTTGATCTAAACTCTTCGCTTATATCGTTTAACCAATCTTTTTCAGCAGATGCAATTGTTGCACCCTCGTTCAATAGATTAGTTTGCGGTTGTTCTGTTGTTGTTTCAGCTACTGTATCAGTCGGTGAAGACTGTGTAGCTACTGCTGATTCCATCGTTTGTTCTTCGCTCATGTCTTAATGTTTTGATTTTTGCTTCGGATCTACGCTCAAACTCACTGTCTGGTGTAGATATAAAATCCTTTATTTTAAGCAATGTATTCCGAACACCTTCATTTAAAGCAGTGCCTTGTGGATCTCCTTTTACGTATGTAGAAGTATTGTAATAACACAAACTTTCTAACATTGTCATTGCTAGTTTTCCGTTCCTACCTCGGAATATTTTTTTAAATGATTTTTTCTGTAACTCTATTTCTCTAATCTTTTGTACTTTGTCTTCTATTACTTTGCTCATATGTTTTGTTCCATACTTCGAGCTTGTGCTAAGTCTTTAATAGCAGATGCCTCTAGTGGTGCATTATTTACCGCCATTTGTCTGGCTTCATTTTCTGCTTTAGCTTGTCTCAACTCTTGTATTTCTTCTGGTGTTCTTGTGGTTTTAGTTGAAATGTCAGACCACTGTGCCATTGCGAGTGAAAGTGCATCAGTATCAATAACATCAATTACATTAGGATCTAATTGTGCTAGTAAAGATAACTCTTCTATATATCGTCTTGAGTTTTGAGATTTAACTGAAAACTGTGCTTTTGCTGCTGGAGATGTGTATTTTATCTCTAGTCTTCCTAATTCTACATCAGGTTCAGCAAATTTACCTTGTTCTGCCATAAGATTATAAGACCGCTGTATCAATGGACCAAACAACTCAACTTGCAATCTTCCAAGCATAGGAGACATCATTCTTAACTTCTCGTCTCTTTCGTCTGCTACTTCAAATGCTGTTTGACGTTCATTCTTTCTTTGACGCAATAACCAGTCTACATGGAAAGCTTCATTAATCTTCTTTTCCAACCTAGACATTGTGTAATCAACCCAATCAAGTCTACCACCAGTCTCAACAGGTCTAATTTGTGCAGAACCAGGTTCTTTCCAAATAATAGATCCACTTCCAGTTGCAACATCTCCAATAATTGAATCATCTTCAATTTCTAAGCTTGGATTGATTTGTTGATCGCCTTTCATTAACACTTGTCGTTGGACTGCATTAATTACTCGTATATCATGCAACGCTGTTCTTCCTGGACTTCTACCGTAAACTTCACCAGCTAATTTAGTCCATCTTGGAACATGATAAGGAAACTCGTCAAAACCACCTTTACTTAAAATACCACCATCTTTAGTTATGCCATCGTCTAACTTCTTACAAAACCAAAAACTTACAAAGTCTTTTGACTCAGACAACTTCTGTCCTGTTTCGTCTTGTGATGGAAAAACAGAATGAGATATTGTAAGCTTATCATGCTGCCGCATTGTTTTAAGCTTCTCATTGTTTCTAATTTTAGGAAACTTCTGTAGTATTTGCCTAACAGTCATTTCCATTTCTCTATACAAAGTATCAACCATACCAAGATGGTTTTCTCTTATATAGCAATGAGCTAGTGGTATTGTTCTAAACACTAACTGATCTCGTTTAATATCAAACTCTTCGTATATAATAGACGTGCCTAATGCTCCAAGGTCTAAATAGCATTCGTGCATTGATTGATTAAACCCAACATTAGGTTTGCTCAGTTCCCTAAATATAGTATCGCTAACAGACTCTAACCATTCTCTTACAGACTCGTCCTCCATTAAATTAGTGTCGCTAGTAGATAAACTAAACCAACGATCAGTGGGAGATGTGTTGTATGTATGTAATCCAGATGCAAATTGTTCTAATGCCCATAAAGCAGTTCCATCATAAATCTCGTAATGCCTTGATTCACCACGAGTTAGGTTTCTTAAAAAATCGCTTGTTCCTGGACGTATATATCTGACAACATCTTGTAAGTCTTGATTCCATAAACCTCTATCACCTTTAAGTGTTTGGAGGTCTTTATGCAAATAGTCTATTAAGCGTTCTTCGTTCACGATGCACTACCTAGCAATGTTTTTTTAGTTGTTTCACCGTAACTAGGTTTCCCTTGTCTCATTTTACTTTCTTGCTGCTTACTTCTTGACCTAGTTCTTTTTGGATTTTGCCCTTTGCTTAGTAAGGTAGATTGGAAACCTTTACGTCTTTTATCAGATTCCCTTACCTCATTTACCGAAGATGCACTCGCAACTGTAGGTGCAGGTGGTGCAGAAGGTGCAGAATAAGTAGGTCTAGGTGTAGGAGCAGGTGCAGGTGGTGGAGTAGGATCACTCATGTATGGATCAGACCTAAACAATTCTTGCTGAAACCTTCCAGGATCATTGTAAATACTAGTGCTGCCTCTTCTAAAATTCCTATGACGATTAAAGTCATCCATTCCTTGTTGTCTAAAAGCAGTTTCGTCAAATACTTTACCCCTTTGATTTGCATAATCTCTAGCAAATGTCACTACGTTTTCAAAATTTTGAGTTGCCATAATAATTAACAGTTATTCACAAGTTATTTAAAGTCAATGTAGTAATTCATACACACTTTTTACTTTAGATTGTCTTTTCTTACCACCAGATTCATCTCTTACTCTACGAATACTTTGTGCTGCATACCTAAAAGCATCCGCTGCATCACTTGCCCAATCATGCACATCATGATCTACAAATGTCCCTGCCATGTCATCCCACTGTCTATGATATGCCCTTAGACAATCTAATCCATGCTCACATTTCTTTTTGTCAAAATAACTACGATACAGCAAAGCTCTAGCCCGATCTATACCTTCGTCTTTACTCTCTCTGACCAATGGAGTCATACGTAACCCAAGATCCCTAGCCATATCAATCCTAGTTGTAGTATGACCAGCACCTGTATCTCTACGTTGCTTTAAATCATGTGGAACGTAATGCCTATTGTAGATGTATGGTTTTTCTTTTACTGCTTTGATAAAGAACGAGATGTCTTTGTTCTTCTCCATAATAAAATCTATAAATCTAATTTCACTACCATACTGTTGATAAAACCAGATAGCTGTAAAATCATTTATACCGACATCCCATGCAGTGTTTACCTCTAAGTTACTTTCCCAAGGAATATCTTTTATGTGGTTGTCTTTTTCTATCTTATTTAACACCTCACTATAATAACTACCCTCAATCGGTGCATCACTATCGCAATAATATTCTGACTGTATCTTTTCCTCAGTCATTCCGTTAAGACGTTCTCTACGCAACAACTCTTCTAAATCCCAGCCTGTATCTGCTTTAGTGTCCTCAATAGTAAGTTTCTGTGTAAAGTAACCGTTACTTAAACCTTCACGTTCCCAAGCTTCGTATAATTTAATCGCATGATTCTTACCTCTAGGTGTAAAGATCATGCAACAACCACCACCATTCTCGTTCAACATTGGACTTAAATATTGCCAAGTGCTAGAACCCATTAATGGAAACTCAGACAATACAACAAAGACAGGTCCAGCACCGACTAAATTATCACTATCCGCACCAACCAATCTATAGATAGAACCGTTCTTAAACTTAATCATCTTCTGTGTTTCATAGACATGATCTATTAACTCAGGAGGAAAATGATCTAAATACTTTCTACCCTCTTTAGTCTGTCCTTCCCAGATACCTTTAATAGCCTGTTCCCTACTAGGAAATATATGCCAGTAAACACCTGGACGTTCTACTATCTTAGATGCAATTAAATTTATACAAAACAAATCCTTACCTGCTCGTCTATGCCATTGGAACATACCAAATCGACCAGACTGATTAATAAAGTAATCCCAAGCAGGTAATTGATAACCCCTAGGATGCCAATTGTAAGGAACGGTAATATCCAAACTAAACCTTACCTCTCCAACCTAATACAAAATCACGAGTCATAAATTCTTCCATAATATCCTCCATCTCACCTAAATGCTTTTCGGCAACCTCCATAAACAAACCACCACCGCCATCATTATTAAAATACATCTGGATGCTAAAGTTATCTATAATCTTCATTAAACCCTTATCCTTCTGTATATCATCAACCATAAAAACAGGACTTTGAACATCTCGCTTAATCCGATACTTAATCATCTATATGTAATCTCCAACCTTGATTCTTATAACTCTCAATAACTTTACGCAACTTACGTATTTCACGATCTCTTTCAAATACCTTACCTAATACAACCGCCAACTCAGTTTCTAAAAACCGAACCTTCTTTTTTAACTCAAACCTATCTCGTAATATATTAAACACTCTTAACAATTTCATCCTCTCCTACATCAATACTAACTCTATTAACCTTATCCATTAAACGATACATACCTGTATCATAACAAAATACCTCAAACTCTATATTACATAACTCAGGATCTAACACCCATACACGATCACCTATAGCATATTTCATATATCAATAACTTTACCATTGTCATCTAAAACATAATTCTTTCGGACAACATTAATAGTATACTCTTTGCTCTCTTTCTTCTCGATAGCTTTCTGTGATGGATGGACATACTTAATTAAATCAGAGTTTATCCTAATTAAATCCTTACCCTCTAATCCATACACATCAGGATTCTTAAACATATCCACCATATTTAAAACAGGATCAAAACCCATAGCATTTAACTTATCTGCTACACTCTTAATAACCTCACCCTTCGTTAAATGACCACGACTGGTTTCTTGTTTAGCTGGTCTGTTACTTAACAAACTATCCACACTATGATCTAATCTAGGACTCTCTTTTGCCTTCTTAACTAAATTAACCTTCTTAGGCTTCTCTGGCTTTATAGGCTTAGGATTACTACCATCCTTCTTCTTACGTCCAGATCCTTCACGTCTACCACCACTCTGCTTAACCTTAACACCTGCTAACTTAGCTAACTTATCCTCCAACTCCTTACTAGGACTAAACTCTTCGTATTCAGGCATACACAATTTCTTAACAAATTGTTATAATAGACTTACTCATATAAACTTATATGTAGAAGTTTTGATTAACTTTGTCAAATTGGTTTTGGTTTTGATTAGGTTTTCAAAATTGGTTTTGTGGGAGTCAGGGAGCGGTAGACAAGTTGCGAAAGTGCGATTCCCCCTCTACCCCCTGCTGATCTGGTAATACAAACAAGAGCAAAAAAACAGTTACGTAAACCATTGAGAATCAATCCAAGGTAATTAAAATAGACATTCTCACTACCTTGAATGTTTACCTTGAATTGGTGGATTAATGCATGGTTGTATCGACGTAATTAGATCCATGCGGTCG
>Ga0181407_1000139_pt1 | contig 23899 bp, 53 predicted proteins | sample 30SPOviralmetaG_FD_130136 | JGI IMG/M metagenome (GOLD analysis project Ga0181407, IMG submission 130136) | Marine viral communities from the oligotrophic San Pedro Time Series (SPOT) site, San Pedro Channel, CA, USA - 30 SPOT_SRF_2012-01-26 | ecosystem: Environmental > Aquatic > Marine > Strait...
GAATTGTCCTATTAGCCATATCATTATTTATGCTTTTTGAGACAAAAATCTGTAACTATTTTAACTTAGTAGTTAATAAGTTTAGAGTGAATCTGCGAATATACAAATGTCATCGATGAGGTAATTTCCTCAGCATTTCGATAGTTATACTGTATTTCTCCTAAAGTTACAGGGAAAGCTTTTGTATAGGTAAATTCAATACGTTTATTATTAAACTCATCTAAACCGAACAATGTCATATCTGTCTGATAGCTTTTAAAATCTTCATCTGTGACTAAATCAGCAGCATCGTATAGCCCTTCTTTTTGATCGTGCATTAAATTAAGCCATTTATACAGAACCCAATAGTTATTGAATCCATTATCAATAGTAAATTCAACAGTTACTGGTGGAAAAGGCTCTCTTGCATGAGTTGAGTTATATAAGTTGGAACCTGCATATGGTATCTGTAAAGCTGGTACATCTAGTGTAGGTACGACGGCACCATATACGGAGAACTGAAAAGCATCTTCATTAACATTGTATGTTTGTCTATCAGTTTTTGAATCAATCTTACGCATAGCCGGAGGTAACGAGAAAACCAGAGTAAACTTATCAGTTCTACTCTTATTAAGAAAGGATTGATTATTTTGGTTTACAGCCATACTGTTATTTAATCTAAAGTTGCGTAAATCCTTGATCTAATAGATCATAATAATCATCACCCATATCTTTATCATCACTATTTGTCATGCCCCAATAAACTGGATTAAGATCCGGACTACCTCCAGTAACTTCATTATCAGTATAGATTGAAGTTGGATCTTCAAATAATGATACTCCAAAATCTAACGGCTCAATTGTCTTAGGTCGCCCGGTATCATCCTTTTCAATAATTTCAAAGTATTGTTCACATATCTCGTTATCTAAAACATAGTATCCATACATTAAAGCCATAACTAAGTCATCGTGACAACCATGCCTAGCCTTCCAAGTACCGTTTGGGTACCGTACAAAGTTCCGAAGTTCATCTAAAGTTTCTTCATCTCGCATAACAATTGACTTCAGATCGTTCATCCAATAACGCATGTTAATAATACCACGATGCTTTGTATTAGTATGAGCAATCATACCTTGCATACGCTTTTTTCTATGAGCAGCTTTATTACCGTAGGAAACCAGCTTTGGATAACTCATATCATATGCAAGACGGTCAACTACTTGAGCCCCACAATTGTTACGCTCAACTAAAGCAAGAGGTGAGCCATAGTTACGAAGAATCTTATAAACTTTATTACTAAACTCCATTGGAGATATTTTATTATTACGATAGACTGCTACCTGTCTTACTTCTGCTGGATCTGTAATATCTAACATCTGTATAATAGAGCTATCTTTTCCTACACCTTCAGCTGTATCAACACCAGCAGCGTATATTCTACCCTCCTGTGCTTCTTCCCAAACTTTATAACAACCATCATCAAGTACAACTTTAGGGTCACAAATTTGTCGTTCCATCATTTCATATAAAGCATCATCAATTGAAGCCTCACCAGAATTAATCCACTCACAACAAAATTCTTGACGCCATGCTTCATCAGATCCAATTGTTTGTTTAGTAGTAGCTGCCCATTTTTCATCTCGTCCAGGTACCTCATCCCACATTATCTTTCCATACGCCCAGCCGTTCTCCTTAGTTTCAGCTCCATTATAAAGTCTATAGAATAAATTCTGCGTACCATTGGCTGTTGAGCATACAAACGCTTTTGATTTTTTGGAAGACGAAATAATAGGAAAGACTGATTTCCAAAACTCATCTACTAAATGAGGTTCAATAAACGCCATCTCATCAACTACTAAGCAGTTAACAGATTGTCCACGAGCAGCTGTACCAGTTGTTGTAGTTATACCAATACGAGAACCATTCTCAAGAGTCATAGATGTCTTAGCATATTCTTTTACTGGTGGTTTAAGCCAGTTAGGTAATTCTTCGTAAGCCATTCTAACACGAGAAAAAATTTCAATAGCGGTTGCTTCTTTGTTTGCAACGAGAAGGATGCGTTGATCTTTTTGAAAGCATGCCTGCCATAATAGATAAATTGTCATAAGTGTTGACTTACCAATCTGACGAGAAGCTAAAAGAATATAGAATCTATTGTCTCTCATAGCTCTTAATGCTTTTTTCTGCGCTGGGTACAGCTTAATTTTTTCTCTACCCGCATCTAGGTTAACAATATAAAAAAAGTTTTCAGCAAAGTATAGGATATTCTTCTGAGCCTTTTTAAGAGATTTAATCTTATCCGGAGTATACTCTCCTTGCCAGTTACGATTGGGTAGATTATCATTACCCATATAGAACATACCTGTATCTTTTTTTGACATAGACTAAGCTTATTTAATCATATATTTTTATTTTACAACTATTCCTAGTTTTTGCTACCAGTTGACATAAATATTAGCATGGCTAAAACAAAAGACCTTAAAGATCTCGGTGAGGTTTATGGTAACCTTGGTAAAGAGGCTACTGTTGTTGCTGAGAATTTAGAAGCGCAAACAGTTGGTGATAAGACTGCCAACGTTGGCGATGCAGACATTCAACCTGGTGGCCCAACGGCAGAAGGTGGTTTTGAAGAATCGGAAGTTGATATTAAAAAGGTAGGTGATGATAATCCTTATAATGTAAAAGGATTGTCTTACGGTGATGACAACTGCCCTACTCTTGAGACAGAGCAACCGGAAGAGCAAGAAGCTGGAGAAAAGAAAGATGATCCAGAAAGTTCAACTGAAGAAGAAGATGAGGAAGAATTTTCCGGAGAAGTACTTGAAATTGCGCGGGAGGGACTAAATAAATATATGGCCAATAAATCTATTTTTGATGAACTCTATGCCAAAGTCATTAACGAAGACTTCGGTATGGAAGAAGTTGACGACCTTGATGCACTCGGTATTGAAGATGCAACTCCAGATGAGGAGCTTGCTGACGATGAAGGTGATGACATTGAAGGTGAAGTAACAATTACACTTGATAAAGAACTCGCAAAAGCTCTCCACGATGTCCTTATGGCAGCTATGGGTGAGGATGACGATGACGATGCTGATGCTGATGATACGGAAGCTGATGATGCAGAACCTGAAGACTATGAGAGGGGTATGGAAGCGGAAGAAGATAACGAAGGAGAGCCAACAGCTTTTAACACACATTACAATGATGGTAAGAGTAATAAAGTTGGTAACACTGGAGAAGGTTTCGGACAACCTAAAGTTCAGCCAATGAACAAGGTACATCACAAGCCTGCTGCTGGTCCTTCTGACAAAGGTGGTGAGCCTAAGTCCCATTCTGGAAGCTATAATGATGGCAAGAGTAATAAAGTTGGTAATCAAGGGGATGGCTTCGGTCAGCCTAAAGTTGAGCCAATGAACAAAGCTGTTAAGGCATAATTAACTTAAACATATAACTTAAGAGACTCGTGCAAAGCACGAGTCTTTTTTTGTATATCGATATAACTAGCATAAATATATACATGCAGACATTCAAGGAATACTACCAGGGTAATCATATGATGCATGCTAATGCTACATCTGTACGCAAAGGTGGTAAAAGTATTATGCGCTCTGGTCGTAAACATGAGAACTTAACTAGAAAAGAGTATAAGCATAAATGTCCTCATGTTAAAAACCTTATAAATGGCGGGGCTGGGTCAATTAATTTGTTAGGGCAGCCACTTATGAATTCTCTTCAAATGTATGGTATGGAGTTTGAACCAGGTACTGTAAAAGGTATAGGCAACTCTGATGTAGAAATCGAAATGTTTGAAAACGAAGAAGGAGAGCCTCAAGCTACCCTTCGTAGAAAAAATAAATAATGGCTTGTAACACAAACAGATTGAATTGTACCCCGGAAGAGGTTATGATGGCTGCAAGTATGCCTTGCGGTGAATTTGTGAATGCAAATAATTTACAAGCTGAACAGCTAGTGTATGACTTAGCTTATCGTGATCTAATTAATAATCATGGTATCAATATAGATTACTATATTAAGCCGTTTAGTTTATCAGCTGCAAATATGTTGTATGGTGAAGAACCTACATCAGTTTTTGAAGCTGCATTAGGCATGCAAATGTTTGTCGAGCTATCACAAGATGCATTAGCTCTTACTCAGTTTGGATTTGACCCTGGTGATGAATTCACAGGCTATATTCACATAGAAACTTTCCGTAGTGTAATGAGTGCTAGCGACTCATATAATAATTTACAAGAGGTTGAGCCTAAGTCAGGTGATCTAGTTGAAATAACAGGGTTAGGTTGTGACAGGCCAGGAGGTCGTTCAGCAAACATTTACGAGATTACAGAGCGAAGAGATGAAGATGTTTCAGCGATCAACCCGATTTTAGGTCACTATGTATACCGCATTAGAGCAAAGCGATTCGATTATTCGTTCGAACCGAATGCACCACAAGAGTCTAAAAACGAGCAAGTATATGATGACTCACAATTCGGTACTCTCAGTACAAATATTAGCGCAGACAGTGTATCAGATGCTAAGACATATGATTGGGACATTGATGAAGATTCTCAGCAGAATGTCTATGATATGGATGTAAATGACAATAGCATTTACGGAGATTATTATTAACAAAAAAAAGCCGGCAAGTCCATATGGACTCACCGGCTTGTTTGGTTTGTGTTATTCTTCGACTGTTTCTTCTAATTCTTCTTCAGCCTCAGACCATTGATCCTTAGCTTGCTCTTGAAGCTTATTAAAAACAACAGTAGCAGCTTCAGCAACCTGAAGGCCTTGCGATTTTACTGCTATATCAATAAGCCTAAAAAGGGCACCAGTTTCATTTTCAGTCAATGTTAATTTAATTTCATTCATGGGTTTATATAATTAGTTATTTATTTGTTTGTTTTCTTGCGATTTTTTTTGGTTGCTGCTGGTTTAGCCGCATTAAGAGGGGGGTTTACAAATTGTTGTAATTTAGATTGTGGTGCAGACGTGGTAGGTTTATCTGCTGTTTGAATAGGTTGTAGGAGTGATTTAACAATACTATCAACATCAAACATCTGATTCACATCGTCATATGGACACTCATGACCAGCTCCAGTAAAATTATAATCATACAAATACGAATCAATAGTACCTTCTGGAAATTGCACCGGTGCTTTAATATTCGTATGTAAATCATAACCAAACAGCTCTGGTTGCGTGCCTACCCATACAACCGTTGCCGATTTGTTCATAGCAGCGGCAGCATGTTGGAATGATGAATCGACAAATAAGCAACGATCCGCAATACGAATCATATTAAAAAGCGTTTTCTTTGGCACAACCTTCTCATATCTAATAACATTATTAAGCTTAGGATGAAAATCATAGCAAACATGAATAATTTGATACTGCCCTTGTAGCTTATCGATAATGTGTTGAGCCACCTCCGGATGAATATCCCGGGTCCAAGAGTAGTTATCTGCCTGATGATCTTTACCTGGGCCTCCAAACGGCTGGAAGAGTAGTATGGGCTTTGTCTTTTGAATCTTAGCTAACTCCGGATCAACATAATTAGCTTCACGCATATTCATAGGTAGGTTTGGAGCTTCGCCCTTATAATCGATACCAATCATCTTACACCAAGTAAGAATGAGATGTTTCTGCTTTTTAATATGGCTTGTTTCTTTATAAGGCTCCTGTGAGAATACAACTGTATCTTTAGCGTATATATAATCTTCGTAAAAATACGGTACATTACCTAGTCTATATACACGCTCTATATCTTTATTACCTAGATAGATTTCCGGCCAAGCACACACAACAATAACTTTAGTTGTTGGGTGATTATTTTTATATGCCCTTACTACCGCGGTAGAGCATATATGCTTACCGATGCCACCTTCAATATTAAAGACTGCAAATTCTGGACTTTGGTCGCTCATTACATAATAATTTATATTATACTAAGCGAAAGTCAACTACATTTAGGTAGAGATTTTTAAAGTACCGCTAGAATTCCATACAACACCGGCCACTCCAGGGTCAGATGTTGGTAGAGTCTTAAGGAATAAGCTCTGCGCGTGGAGCATTTCTGCACTTACAGATGCGACAGCAGAACCTCCTGCTATAGCAGCTCTGCAATGACGAAGGTTATTAGCATTACCACCTACTACAGCACCTTCGGCACCGGTACTAGTAATAACATTATCATCACCTCCACCAATAAATGAAAAGTTAGCACAGGTATCATTATTGTTACCTCCTGCTACAGCTGAGCCACCTCCTACAGCATCGTTATAATATCCGCCTAATATCCCTGAATAAGCTCCACAAGCATTTGTATTAAATCCTGATTTGATTCTGTTAAATGTCTGTGTACCAACAAAAGTATTATCTTGATCTATTTGAGCGAAGTCAGCAGATGTTGTTTGGTAAGAAGAATAAACACCGTCCCAAGTAGCACTCGAAGATTGTACTGTAGTATAAGCTCCTGAAGTAGAAGCGTATATAGTTTTAGCAACAAATGAGTTACTTAAGACAGCACCAATATTAGCTACTGTTGCTACTTTTGTACTGGAGCTTTGAACTAATGCAAACTGTTCTGTTCCAGCTAATGGTGTAGTTGCTGCTGGGAGATCACTAATTTTAATACCGGCCATATCATTATTTATGTCAAAGGTAGTTGATTAATACGAACTTCATTATAATATATTTGTAGTAATGAAAGCCCCTATCACATTTAGAGAAGAAGACCATACTTATACTCATAATGAGACGGGTGAGAGGTTTACATCTGTTACAACTTTACTCGGTAAGTATAAAAAGCCTTTTGATTCTGAGGGTGCAGCAACTAGAGTAGCTAAACGAGAGGGTGTTACGAAAGAGATGATCCTTGAAATGTGGGAGAAAGAGAAGAACAGAGCTTGTGATAGAGGTACAGAAATCCATAAATTACTAGAGGATTACATTACAGTTGGGGAGGAAGCAGATAATTGGGGCTGGTTGTATAAAAGTTATGATAAATCGCGTGAGTGGAATATAGATAAATTTGATAGAGTGTTATGTGAGCAGTTAGTATGGAGTGAAGATTTTAAAGTATCTGGTCTTGCTGATCTAATCTATGAACATAAAGATGGTACGTTTACAGTTGGAGATTTTAAGACGAATAAGCGGTATAGATTCGGATCAGATTTTGGAGAGTGGATGCTCGAACCCTTAGATCATTTATCAGTGTGTGAACATTCTACCTATACTATGCAACTGTCATTATATGCTTACTTATACGAGCAGATGACTGGTAAGAAATGTCGCAAGCTTGTTATATATTATTTAAATAAAGATAAATTTGTAGCATATCATGGTAACTATATGAAAGCAGAAGTAAAAGAATTACTAAAACACTTTTTTACAATGGTTAATTAAAAGTTATTAAATAAATAGCTTTTATACAACATGAAAAAAACAACAATCATTTTTAAATTAGAAAAATGTGTCGACAAATCCTTAGAAGCATTGTATGATGCACGTGACTTATTAGAGGAAGTAGAGGATATAGAACTAGATCAATTAATGAATGAAATTGTTGAAGATCTGGAATGTGATATTGCAGATAAAGTAGATGATCTACGAGAACGAATAGATAAAATATTTGAATAATGAGAAAAAAAGTACTTATACTAGGAAGAGGTTATGTTGGTAGTTATGTATTAGCAAACATGGCAAAAAATCCTGCAATTGATATTGATGTCTTTTCTAAGGCAGAATACGATTACACAGATGAATATTATCTACGTGATTTAATTAAAGAGCATCGTTACGATTATCTTATTAATGCTCAAGGTTTCACAGGTAGACCAAACGTGGACCAGGCAGAAGCTATGAAAGAAGATTGCTGGAAGTATAATGTACAAGTACCTTTAATGTTTAGTAGGGTATGTAAAGATTTGAACGTTCAACCTATACATATTACTTCAGGATGTATCTTTACTGGTTATGATAAGGCGTGGAGTGAAGCAGATGAGCCAAACTTTGGAGTGTTTAACTCTGAGGCATCTTTTTACTCTACTAGTAAGCATGCGTTCGAATCAGTAAATGACTTTGGGATTACTATTCGTATACGTATGCCGTTCTGTAATATTCTTCATGATAGGTCATATCTAACTAAAATTCATAAGTATAATAATCTTATTCAAGCAGTTAATTCTAAGACATACATTCCAGAATTAGTAGACTTTATTGAAACTCTTGTTGAAGATGGACGTACAGGTACCGATACAATTCACTTCTGTAACCCAGACCCCCTCTCAACATCAGATGTTGTTGATATTATGAGAGGGTTTGAATTAGAAAATCTAGACTGGTCATGGGTAGATATTGAAGAGCTTAATCTCGCAGCAGGTCGTTCAAACTGCACACTCGATACAACGAAAGTTAAAGAAGAATATGGATATACTTTATCAACTGAGAGAGAGGCTCTACAAAAGAGCTTAGCTGCTATCACAGCTGCTTGATTAAATAAGTATGTAGATGAGCTTTAATATTTTTGAGAATACTAATCTTGATTTCGATGTTTCGTTAATCAAGATGTCACGTACTCGAGATGCAAATAAAACTCTTAAAGATGTAGTTGAAAGTACAACACCAATTGATCCCGCGGCAGTACTTAGTTTGGATTTACGTGAATCATCTCTGGCAATGGGATTTGTCGGTAGTATCACTATAAATAATAAATTTAAAATATTAGATAATTTAGATATTACTACTAATAGTCCTCACGAGGTTTACATCGCAATTAAAATAACAGATCTTGATTTGCAACAGATTGCTGATATACCAGCAGAAGATAAGTGTATTACATTGATTGGATTTATCAATAATACATCATCAGGAGCAATTAGTATTATCGATACTGTAGTTATATTTGAATTTGAAGAAGCTTTTATAGCTGCTTTAAAACAAACACAAACATTACAAGCTTTTTATGGTGAAACTAATATTAATGTTATATCTCTTGCAAATAAATTTAATCGAAAACTATTTAAATTAGGAAACAAAGATGAAGATATAGTTACAGCTGATTCTGTTACCCCTAATGTTCAGCATGATATTAAAACAGCTTTTAATAACTTTGATGGTAATGATCCTAGCGTGTATGATGCAATGCAAGAAATGGTGAAAGAATCAACTGCAGGTGGAGGTAGTATATATGGCCCGGGCCGAGTCTCTTTTTTTAGGTTTGTTAACAGGCTTTCTGATTTTGAAGATGACAACAGCGAGGTTGTTAGACAATTGCAGTATGGGCCATTTCTATCAGATAGACATTTACAATTCGTTAGATCGGTTCTAGAATATAATTTTGATGGGGATTATAGTGATGTATATACCGAAAAATTTACATTAGGTCCTTTAGCTGAAGCCACTGGTGATCCTAATACTAATTTATACAATAACATTGAATCATATAATATTAGCCGAGCTAATACCGGCGAACTAAAGCAGACAATATGGGGTGATTATCGCTTAGATCAAACTCATATAACCCCGGACCTCGCTTTATTTACCCCAGCTACGCACCCATTTTCAAGAATACAAAATGATTTTATTCAGATTAATTTACCAGATTTACCGGTAGGGTTAAATTTACCTGTTTTTGAAGATGGTACGTTGAAAGATTTTCATATAAACCTTAATACTACTTCCAGCGATATTTTTGTAGTTAACTCTCGAATTCAAAATGAGAACAAAATTGCCAACTTAGTACATAAAAGCTTTTTGACTATTGTAGAAACAATTACATTTAAAGTTAAGGGTAATGTAATTAGACGTCCTAATACGTTTATTTGGATTGAAAACGGTAAAGAAGAAGAACCTTATAAAAAGCTGTGGTATATAAATAGTGTTGAGCATGTTTTTGCAAGTGGAAAATATACTACAAACATAGTAGCAACTAAAATATTTGGAGATGTTACACTAGATGATTTTGGATTTAGTCTTGGTCAGTTACCATTAGGAGCGACAGACGAGTCGTCCGACTTCCGTACTAGCGTGTAGGTTTAATAGTTGATTATTTTATATACCTACATTAATATAAACGTATGCGATACGACCCTTTAGTTGACTCTCATAAGAGTGATGTATATAAGAAGCTTAAGTCTGTTAAGCCTCATAAGGATGTAGTTGCATTTACAGCAGGTAACTTTGATATTATTCACCCTGGTTATACAGCTACGTTTGAAGAAGCTAAGAGACATTGTGATAAGTTCATTGTCTTCTTACATGGTGATCCTTCTGCTACTCGTAATACTAAGTATAAGCCTGTAGTACCTTATTATGACCGTTACAAGATGCTTATGTCTATTAAGCATATTGATGAAGTCTATATGTACCAGACAGAGCCCGAACTCCTATTCCTTATGAAAACCTTTGATCTTGATGTACGTATCTTAGGAGAAGATTATCTGGGTCAGTACTTCACTGGTGGTGATCTTGGTCATGAGATTATTTATACTACACGTTCGCATGAGTGGAGTACAACTAAGTTTAAGAATCGCATTACAGCAATGACTATGATTCAGAATGAGAAGCTACGTGATAGAGTGCTAGCTTTACTCAATGATGAAGATGCATCGGAAGATATACTCAATGGAGACTTTACACAATTAGAAAGATAATGAAAGATAGGAGAAATTATGTAGTAACTGGCGCTGCTGGATTTATTGGTTCACATGTTGTAGATGAACTACTTAAACGTGATGATGTGTTAAAGATCTTTGTAATTGATAAGCTCGGTATGGGGTCAAACATGGAAAATGTTCCTGATGATAAACGTGTTAAGTTTATTTTTGAAGATATTGCTAGTGATAGAGCATATGAGAACTTACCACGTATTGATTATATTCTACATCTAGCTGCTGAGTCACATGTCGATCGTTCCATTACAGATCCTATTGCATGCGTTACTAGTAACGTTATGGGAACAGTAAAGATTCTCGAGCTAGCCCGAGTTGACAACGCAAAACTAGTTCATATCTCAACTGATGAGGTATATGGTCACCTTCAGAAAGATGAGCCTGCTTTTACAGAAGATACAAAGCTTGCACCTCGTAGCCCCTACTCTGCTACTAAAGCAGGGTCTGATCTATTAGTACAGTCATACATTACAACCTTTGGTATTAACGCATCTATTACCCGGTGCTGTAATAACTATGGGCCAAGGCAAGCATGTGAGAAGCTCATACCTACCGTGATTGGTAAGCTACTTAAAGATGAGCCTATCCCAATCTATGGGAATGGTCAGAACATTCGCGAGTGGATTCATGTAACTGATCATGCTAAAGCAATCATTGAAGTACTTCATACCGGTCATACTGATACTGTTTATAATATTCCAGGTAGTATTCATCTCACAAATCTTGAGATGGTGGATAAGATTATTGAGAAAGTATTAGAGCATAGACCTGAAATCAATCCTTCTATAGAGTTTGTAGAAGATAGAGCAGGACATGACTTTAAATACTCTGTATCAACAAAACATAATCTTAAATCTGTAAGAGATCAGCGAGTTTTCGATTTAACTGATACAGTAGAGTATTATTTGAAAAAATAAGTTGATTAAAAACTAACAGTAGATAAAATATAGGTATGGGTAAGAAGACTTTTCCACGTAAGCCTTTTAGATTCGGTAAATTTATTATCGAATATAAAGAGGGTCCAAAGAGCCCTGTTCATTTTTTGAAAGAAGAAATAAACACGCAAGCAGAAGCAGAAAGTGCAGCTAACCGTTTAAAAAAGCAGGGCTATAATAAGGTTTTAATTAAGCAAGTAGGTTAATGATAGATGGTAGGCATCTAAAAGATATTACTTGCATACATGGCAAGCACTTTACCAATACAAGTCTACCAGAAGAGGGCACAATTGTTAATATATACTATAAATATAATCATAAATATAATCAATTAGAAATAAAAGACTATTCGATACAGTTAGTTGTTGATGGTAAGGTAGGTTGTAATGTCGCTAATAAAGATAATATTATCTCGGATGACGTTTATGAATTTCTCTTCAAAACTACTTATATGGAATTACTTAAACAAGTTTTAACACAAATAAAATAATAATGGAAGCAAATATTAATAACTTTTTATTTAAATTAGATAAGAGTAATAATACTATTGAAATATACTTTGGTTCTGAAGCTGAGAGAGCTCATGGCTTTATCAGAGTTAAACCTGACATAACAGAAAAAGAATTTCATATCGAAATCTCTGATTGGTTTATTAACAATGCAAATGGTTAATTGCATTTTAATTTTTAGTATATAAAATATATTTATGAAAAAACTAATCTTGACTATTATTACTTTAGCAGCGGTGTTTATTGCTGTACCTTTCATATTTAAAAAAGAGCCTGTTTTTACCGGTAGGGAGTATGATGGAGAATCTCTAACTGCTAATTTATTCAAAACACCTGTTACATTTACTGACACAGACGGTAATTTAGTTGATGGTTATGCAGTAAGATATTATCCAGGTACAGAGCAACTATACTCTAAAGCTAGTTTTAAAGATGGAGTTATGCATGGACCGTTTCTTTCTTTCTGGGATAACGGTCAAATCCAAATGACAATGGTTTGGGATAACGGTACCCGTTATAAGAAAATGCGTTCATGGGATCGAGATGGTAAGCGATTGAAAGGTTCTGGAGATGAGCAAATTGCCCAAATTAGAAGTCTAGATAAGCAACTAGGAGCTCAAATGGATGAATTGGAAAATATTAAATTAGAGTTTGCTCAGTAAGGAACTCTGATATAATTAAGGTATAATGAAGATTGTATATTGTACCTGCGGCTCTCTGGTTAGACCTGCTCGAGTAGAGGCCGGCTTTAGTAATTGTATTAGATGCGCTAATGAGAACCCGGTGGAGCCTCCGAAAGGTCGTATGGTTTATACTGGTAAAGTCGGGGCGGAGATTGAAATTATGTCTGCTGAAACCTGGCGAGAAAATAAAGGTTACTTTATACCTAAGGGAGGGCGTAGCTGTGTTAAGAACTTTAGTAAGAATGTTTGCGCATAAGGAACTATATTATAATTAGGTATGGCAGCACAGAAAAAAGTTCAGGCCCGGCGTATGGCTCAAGGTCATTACATAAAAGATGCGTTCTTCTTTATGCAAGATTTGCAAGAGGCTCTAATGGAGTATGAGGTACAAGAATTTACCCAGACTGATGCTCGATATGCTCAGCGTCTTATAGAAGAGCTTGATGAGATGAGACCATTGATTCAGAAGCTGGCTAATAACTTAGAAGCCAACTCACCTGCAGATATTATAACTAACTGGAAAGATCTTTAGGAACTCCGATATAATAATATTATGAACCCAACAAGAGAAGATCTAATTGAGCTCGGCTACCTTGAACCTGGTGATACTCACTGTAAGGTTCCTAAACGTATACGTAAGATTTTTCTTACTGAAAGTGATTTAGAGTATGCTCAACGGCATGGACTTACTCGTCAAGAGATGAAGGATTTTAAAGAGGAAATGATGATTGAAGATGAGATTATTAGTGATCATCGTATCCTAGCTGCTCAAGAAAAGAAAGATAATTTTAACTCACCACAAGCTCACTATTTTGCATGGTAATTAAATCCTTTAACTTTAAAACTAAAGAACGTGTAGGTGATTGTGCACCTACATATTCAAGGAGTTGGGAGCTTGATCTAACCGATGGAGTATATACCCTATCAGTAGATGGGTATGATCCTGAGATATTAGCAGAGAATGATCGTGAGTTATATTACTTTATCTCTAAAGGTAAAAGGAAACATATCAAGGTTCTTGAGAGCAGAGGCTTTAAGCAATGGATCTATGCTCAATGGCAAAGCGGTGATGTATGGGGCTATGCTCCTTATCTATGCAAGTTCAAGAGAGATATTTTAGTGTTCGGTAATGCGCAATGGTCTGAAATGGATGCATTTGGTGACTAAAAACAATAACAATATGAGTACAAAGTGGCACGGAGGTAAAGGCGATAAGTCAAGAACCAATAACTATAATAAGTATGCAGATAATTATAACAATATCTTTGGTACTAGAGCAAGAGCTACAGATGATATATGGGGAGAGCCAGGTCAAGTAGATATTATTGAAGGTGATACAATTTCATATAAGAAGACTAAAGATAACTTTGTTAACGTAGTTGTAGTTGTAGAAGCCCCTGGCAAATACGGCGAAGCAGGTGGTAATGCAGGTCATCCTTTTAATGTAACTCAAAATATATTTGAAGAAAAATATAAACCTTATTTAAAAATTCTTTAATGAAATATTAATATGGAAATGATAGCTATAGGATTTATTCTTGCAATTATATTAGTTGCAGCACTACCATATATTTTATGGAAGATTATATCTATACTTCCTAATTTATTATGGACATGTTCTAAAGTAGCAACGTTTATAATTGTATTTGGAGCTATTGTTTTTTGTATTACTAAACTAAACTAATAAAATGGACGAAAATAAAACAACAAACGTATCGCTAGGTCGTGATTATTTCTTAAGCGCGTTACCAGATGATACAGATAGAGTACGTGTTGAAGGTACTGATGTAAGCGTAGATAAAACTACACTCAAAGAGCTTGAAGCTCTCGGATTAATTAACCAACCTAAATAGAATGTATAAACATATTAAAGATATGCTCCAAAGTGGGCAAGTAATTCACATTGAGTTCACTAAAAAGAATGGTGAAACTCGTAAGATGAACTGTACAACTAATCTAGATCTAATCCCAGAAGATGCACACCCATCAGGCGATCGAATGAGCTACGTAAATGAAGATGTAGTTAGAGCGTATGATATTGATGTAAAAGGATGGCGCGCTTTTAGAGTAGATTCTGTAAACGTTCTCGAGTCAAAGGAACTCTGATATAATTAGGTATGCAAAAGAAAGAAGAAATTCCAGAAGACGTTATCAACTACTGTATTGATAATAAAGTAAGTATTGTAGAAGGTCTCCAGGCAATCGCTGAGAGTAAGATTCAAAGATTGGAAGAAAATATCGCTACTCTTAAAAAGGATGCGCTAGATGATATTTTCTCTGTTAAGAAAGATATCTCTTCAGTAGAGAAGCTTAGTAAGGAGGACATGGATGATGTTGAGTCCTTCCTCGATTTTCTAGATAAAAACGTTACAGACTAATGATCAATCTAATCAAGAAACTATTTAAAAAAAGAACTGAGCCTAAGTTTGCGAAATGTCTTAATAACCAAACATGGCTTGAACGACAAGTTGATGATGCTCTTTATAAAAGAGATACATTAAATCAACTTGCTGGTAATAATTTACCAAATAAAGGGAAAGAAGCTGGCTTTATTTTAAAGCCATCCGATAATTGGTACGATAAATATTATGACAATGAATAAAAAAATGACGGCAATTGTAATTGCTGCACTGACGCTCACTGCTAACGCAAGTGACCATCATGATGAGAAAAAAGGACCTAAAGGAAAACCTGCGAAGGTTGGCGGTAAGCGGAAGCTTCCTCCTGGACTGGCCAAGTTCGATAAGAACAAAGATGGAAAGCTATGCGAAGTTGAGCGTAAGGCAGCCGCAGCTGCTAGAAAGAAAATGCTTATCAAGAAATTTGATAAAGATGGTGATGGTAAGCTGAATTCGGAAGAGCGTAAGGCAGCGATTGCAGCTACTGAAGCTATGAAAAAGCGTAAAGGTAAGGGCAAGCTTCCTAAAAGAGCAAAAGGTAAAGTTAAACCTGAGCAAAAGAAAACCAAATAATGAACAATGACCTGAGTATGTCCGAAAACTACTCTTTTTTTAATAAAGTGAAAGGGTTCATTCAGGTCCACATAATAGCAAAAGACAGAGGTTTTAAATATGAAAAGGTAGCTAACACTCCTGATTTTAATGATGAAGGTGCCGCTCTAACATATTGGGAAGCTAATAAAGACTCCATTAATGATGCTAATTTTTATGATGACCATCTCGTTATTATTAGAAAAGAAATCCATAATGTATGCACGACAAAGTTAAATTAGATAAACAAGATAGGGTCGTATATACTAAAACTGTTGAAGAGGGATTTATTTGCGAGCACTGGTATGAATATACCGACACAGGCGAACAAATTCTTGTAAAATTGTTTGAAGAATCAATCCCTACTGATTACACTGAGCATATTTAAAATAAATATTTGAGAATGAGCTCTTCTTCTGTAAGAATTTTTTCACCTTCATCTTCTTGTACTGAATCAAAACCTTCCTCATATTCTTCATAGTAAGAGTAAATATCATCTGCATCTGCTTCATAGCTAAATGAAGATGATCCCTTAGACGTCTGCACAACTTCGTATTTATCTTTGATACCTGCAACTATTAATTGTTTAAGCAATTTAGGACCAGTCTCTTTTTCAGACCGGGTCATAAAGTCTTTAACTTGGTTACTGGTAAATTTACCTTTCAAGGTTAAAATAGGATCATCGTAAAGACCCCAAACATGAATAGCTAAATATTGTCTGGTAATATCTGCGCAATCTCGTATAACATAATATGCAGATTTCTTTTTTACCTCTATGCCAGTATCAGGCTTTTTGTGAGCTCTATCAGCAGGACCGTAAAGTTTGGCTATTTGTTCCTTACTATTGTCTAAGATTACTTCCTCGAACATACATATATTTAGTCTCTCTGCTAAAATTGGTAGATATCTAAAAGGAACTTCGATATAATTAGGTTGATGATATTATTAGAACCGTCTCCTGGCATCAAAAAGCATACGAAGATTGACTTTAATCTTCTCAGTCAGCTGCTTACTACATTACTTGAATCAAACCATAAACGAGATATCAATATTGTAGCGAAAGTTCATAAGAGTAAAATTGCAGGTACTTCGCTATGTACTCATGTAGATGGTTGTAGATTTCTGATTAACTTAGACGTCTCAAATATTAAGAGACGTTACATATTCGGTTCTATTTTGCATGAGCTTCGTCATTGCGTACAGAAGAATCTATTTGGTTATTGGCCTGATACTCACGCTATGAAGACCTGGAAAGATTACTGGTATTCTAAAGAAGAGATCGATGCTCGTAAGATGGAGAAACTTACGACTCAGATGATTAAAGCATACGACTCGATGATTAACATGAGTATACAGTTTAAGAAGTATAATCTAAACAAGATTGGATAAGGAACTTCAGTATAATAAGAGTATGAAACAAGAAGATAGACAGTTTTTCGAAAATGTAGTTTTTGGGTGTGTAATTATCCTCATATTAGTTCTTGTAACTATATCAATTTTACCAAAATAAACAAATGCCCGAACCAGCAGAATCAAAAAGTAATAAGCACTTCCGTATCTCGTTAGTTAAATCATTCTTACGAATAGGTGGATGTGTTGCAGCATTAACTCCATTAAGAACTAACGAATCAATCATAGCTCTAGCTGTATCATTCCTCGCAGCTGAGATCTTAGGAATTTTTGAGGAACTCTAATATAATAACAATATGAAGTACGACATTGTATTCAAGACAAAAGAAGCATTTACAGCAGCTAAAACCCTACTCACTCATCATTATGCTTGTCGATTTAACGACCTTGATGATTATAGAATTGAATTCTATCTAGAGGGTAGACGTGAGACAGCTAAAAAAATGCTACAAGATGTAAATGCTGTTGAAGAAGGTAACATGGAGTTTGTAAATGCTTAAGGAACCCTAGTATAATAATAGTATGAACAATACCATTAAACATCTAGACAACGGGGACTTCGAAGTGATAAAAAACACTCCATCTGCTGAAACTCTTGAATCAGGGAAGCCTAGATTCAATAAAGATGATAAGGCGGCAAAGAAGTTATTTACAGATGTTCAGCTAGCCTACGAAACTCTTATCTTAGCTAAGGTGGAAGCTGATCCTGCATTTGGATTATCTACTCCTCAAGCAATTCAGAAAGCTGATGCCGCTTATGAAGAGTATGATGAGTTAGTTGATATTGTAGTTAAGGCTACAGGCGGAAATGCTCCAGCCTTTTTTACTGACCCACAAACAGTTGATCTATTTGAGATGGCAGGTACTGATTGTCGAGGCATGACATATAATGAGATGGCTGAACTTGAAGGCTCTATTGCTTTTGGAAATTAAATTATTATGAAACTAAATATACTACTACCGTTAATAATTATCACTATTGTGTTGATCTTAACCGGATGCACGTGAAGTACATGCTAGATTCCCAGTTGGGATAAGGAACTCCGATATAATTAAAGTATGAAAAGAGACAAGTACTTAGTAATCGTAAGTTTTAAGGGACGAGTTGAGCGTATTGTTGTAGAAGCTACTTCAAGACCAGATGCTGAAAATGTTGTTTATGAGAAGAAAAAGCATTTGTTTGACCATGATGTTATTCACGGTACAAATACTATTAACATTATGTCTTCACGTAGAATGTCTTAATCGCTTGATACTTTAAGGAACTTAACTATAATATAATTATGAACATTGAAAAACTAAAAGAAACGTTAATTGTGTTATGGATTATATCAGTATCTCTTTACATAGGATTAGATTTACTTCAAAAATTTAACTAGAATTAACAACGGGGGTGACGTTGGTTTCGACGTAATAAAAATTACGGATGAGGGTTCAAATCCCTCCACCTCCATTAATAAATACTCATATGGCATTTGAACATTTACATTTAGATGATTTAGGTAGAATCATTTATAAATTCGCTAGATCGGTTGGATATACCGAAGAATGGTGGTTTTCATACGATAGCCGGAGCAACAAGACAATCGATAAGTATATTAAAGAGAGAAAGCCATTTTAAGTGAAAAAAATATTAAAAGCTTTTAAAAATAAAAAGAATCGTAAAATAAATTACGATCAAGAGCTGGACAATTTTAGGCAAATGGTCATCGATTTACACCTTAAAATAACAAGATTAGAAAAAGAAAATCGTCGTTTGAAACGAGTTATCAAAAATCTCTCTGAAACATAAGGAACTTCATTATAATAAACATATGAACAAAGACATTTACAGAGTTCAAAAAAGCCCTAGTTATTCACTGTATACGAAAAATGGTTCTAATCATAGAATGCATGGTCCTGCGTTAACTATCGGTAAAAATGAGTATTTTTATATTAACGGCAAGAGGTTAACTCTCTCAGGCCATGAGGACTATGTTAGGTCTTATCTTATTCATGAAGAAGGTTATAGGTTAGAGAAAAAATTCTTTGAAAAGGCATTAGAGTCTTCGGATGGTATTTTTATTCATGATTTAGAATTAGCTGAAAATGCCAGTTGAAGACCCGCATTGGTATATAGAGATCATGCATTTGCATGAAGATCTAATTACAGAGAGTAAACACTTAGAAGGTCCTTTTATAAATCAAGATGATGCAGAATATCGTAAAGAACAAATTCTTACTAAACACAATAATATACGTGATCAGTTAACAATTAATCTCATAATGTTGTAAGTACTATGCAAAAATATAAAAAGACGAGCAAAGTTAGTTGGGTAAATAAATCAGAGCGGGTTGCAGAGATAGCCAAACTAGCAGAGTTAATTAAAGAAGGGGAAGAAGAACATCTAGAGCATTACAATGACTTGGTACTTAGTTATGCTAAAGATACTAACATGCAAGCTTCGGCCTCTGAGACTGATCCTATTGCTTGGGATTTATTTTGTGAGTTGGCCGGTGGCGATCCTGGTAAGATTGTTTATGCTGGAGGTAGGAGAGGGTTAAACTATCTAGAAATGGTTAAATTTAATCGAGGCTACTGGCGGTAACTAATTTAAACTAATTAAAATGGATCCTATTCCTACTATTACTCTAGCCGTTGTAATTATTGAGCTTGTTATATTGGTATTCCTCTTTAGATCTAATAAATAGTTCTATGAAGACCTTACTTATATTGCTTGCTTGTTGTCTTATTAGCTGCGAAGGAGGTTATAGCTCGTATACGTACCAATCAGTACCGACTACTACTGTACGTACTTACAGAACCTATACACCAGCATATTATTATGCTCCTAGGAGAGTATATTACCCACCACCTGTTGTCAGATATCAATACAGAACACCTAGATTACATAGTGTTGAAACAAGAAATTATAAGAAAAAGTGTCCATAAAAAAGGAATACTCAGTTGCAGGTGAAAACAATGATGTAATTATTACATTCGTGGACAAAAATGATGCTATTGATTATGCTTTTGAATATTTTACATCTATTCACGATAATCGCAGTTTGAACCAGGTAAACGTTAAAGATATGGATGATAATATAATTTTTACCAGTTTCCGCATGCCGTCTACTTATTACATTTCTGGTCCGATGACATAAGGAACTCCGATATAATAAGAGTATGAAAGAGAGAGTTGAGAGTTTAATTGAGTCAGGAGAGCATGTGTTCTTAGATATCTGCCCTAGGCGTGATGGTAAGATGTGGTCTGAAGAAGGAGTCATCAAGAGGCTCGATGCTAATGGTTGGTTTCAGATTGAGTTTATGGGCTCTACTAACGGGTGGCACGTTAATCAAATCGTAAATATTAAGACAGATTAAAAGTTTTCACCTAATGATGGTGCGTCAAGTGAGTATAAACACGGTTAAGCGAATAGAATAAGACGTTAAATAATGAACTATCGTGGGAGTAAGGGTGCCCTCAGAGAAAGACCCTAATCTTTAAGGAACTATAGTATAATATAGAAACAAAATATGGCCCGGTCATCTAACTGGGAAGAACCACCCGGTAGCAATGCTAGCAAGGCTACAACAAGGCGACGGCTGAGTATGGGAGGTAATGCAGGTTCAATACCTGCTCGGGCCTGCTCCTAGCAATTAACGAGGCGTCAAAATCTTCACGCCTACAACCCTTAGGGGAGAGGCTAGGTGGGAGTAAAGAACTACGGTATAATAAGGTATGAAAGAGAGTAAGTATGTTGTTGTGGCTTATACGAAGACAAAGACTAATGTACTGAAAGCTCTCAACCTCTGCATTCATGAGGTAAAGGATGAAGTACAGAACGTATGGGTAGAGAAGGTAGTACCAGTCAATAGAGAGCGTAAGAATGAGATGGTTAATGGATGGACACCTGGAACAGAAGAGTTTGATAGTGCATGGCGAGATACAGACCCAAGCGATAGGCCGATAAAATGCATTGTACATACAGTAAAAGGAACTCGAATATAATAGTAGTATGAACGATACCGTTGGAAAGAACTATATTGCTGTTAAAGGAAGAGATACTCTTAGAAAGATTGTTGTTGTATCGCCTCGTGTAGTGCTTACTGAATGTGAGTATAAAGAGTTAGGATGGCGATATGAGCTCTGGCCAACAGAGCCAACTGAGACCTGGCTTAACTTTAGCTATTCTGATGAGCGGTTGAAGGATGTTAATAGCAAGATGCTCTTGATGTCTAACCTTCTACGAGTTCAACTCGAGACAGAGAAGCAAGAGAATGAGATGAGACTCAAGGAGATCAATAAGACTCTAGAGCTGATTGCATAAGGAACTCTAATATAATTAGGTATGGAAGCAGAACAAAACAAAATATTAGGAGTAAGCGATAACGGTAAAGATCTCTGTATTATTTGTGGAGAAGAATCCGATTACAGTTACGATACTCATATAGACTATAGAGTAGGTTATATTGAGGGTGCAGGGCAGTTATGTAAAGCATGCCATGCTAAAGGATAAGGAACTCTAATATAATTAGGTATGAAAGAGATTGAGAATGACGTTAAGCAGCTAGAAGAAGAAGTAAGCTCTCTTGTTGATCAGGTTATCGCCCTTAGGGCAGAGCTAGAATCTCATGAGAGGCTCATTGTTAAGAAAGACCAGCTCATTGCTGAAATTCAGGAAGTGCGTTGGGCTCAAGACCAGACCATTGCTGATCTTCATGCTTGGAGTAAGAAACTTGAAGAAGATCAAGTCAAGAAGGATGAGACCATCGCTGAACTTCATGGAGTATTAGTAGCAGCTAAGTAAGATATGAACCCAGAAGTATTTATGAAACGTTTATTGATTGTGGCAGTTGTAGTAATTGCATGCATGCAGTTTAATGTAAGCAGCAATACTACAGAAGTTAATAAGGTACCAGAAGAAACATTCTTCGTTATCGATGCATCATACATCGATCATTCAGGTAAGTATGAGGATTGTGTTGAGTATGCTGATAGCTACAAAGATCATCATGACTACGTTGTGGTAAAGGAACTCCGATATAATTAGGTATGAAAGAAAGCAAATGTTACAAGTTGATTAAGCACTACGGAGCAGATCATAATGAGAGTGTAGTAGCAGTATCACATGAAATGGAAAAGCTTCATAAGGCTCTAAAGGTAGTTAATGTTAAAGGATGGGAGGTCTTATCTGAAGATCAACTTGAATGGGCACATCAGAAAGAAGGTAACTACTTCGCAATTGCTCCAGTAACTTACCTCTAAAGGAACTCCGATATAATAATAGTATGGAAGATAAGAACTACTTAAAGATGAGACACGGCGGACCATGGGATAGAGGCAGTGCAGATGCTTACTACAAACGTCCATTCAAGCCTCATTTCTTCACAGGAGATACGTATAACTCAGATATGATTAAAGAGAAGGATATGACTGAGAAGCAGATCGAAGACTATAAGGTAGGGTACGGTAAGTACTCATGGATCCCAGTATCAACCGTAAATGCATAAGATGAAGAATATTAAATATAGCGACGTAACTAAGTTCATTCACGATCTAATCGAGACTCACTCAAAAAAGCATAATTTAAAGTATGAGAAGTCGATGTTCGAAGTGTTCGACAACCTTGCGCAGGATATAGAATGCCACTGGGAGCCCGAAGGAGACGACGTTAACCTCGTGAGGGAACATATTGCAGTAAATGTTAAAGATTGGCTAGATTAATGAAAGAGAATAGATGGATTCACTGTGATAATAGAGCGATGAATAATAAAGAACGGAACTTCATGAGAGCAATTGTAGCTGGATGCGCATTATTCTGGGGCAGTTTATTTGCCTATCTCATCTATATTGCATAATTAATAATAGCCAAGATGAAAACTTCAATCATAGCAGGTCTCTTAGGAGTAGGAGCTGGTTACATCATTAAGGATGTAAGCACTACGTTAAAGGTAGTAGAGGTGCCAGTTCCGGTAGTAGAACGCGTTATAACTAAGGAAGTAGAGGTCATACACATTCCACAACTACAACCGATACTAATAAAGCCAATGCAAGTGCCAATGCTCCATAATCCTAATGAAAGACAAGAAGTTCCCTCGATCGATTTTGAAGCAGAGCTACTAGCAGGCGTAAAGTACTTTGAAGGCTATAAACCTAATACATACAAATGCTCAGGCGGAAAACGCACGATAGGCTATGGATGCACTGATAAAAGAGTAGTAGCAATGGGAACAATCACGGAACAACGCGCTACAGAAGAGCTCAGAAAAGAATTAAGCCAAGCTAGAACACAAGTAGATAACATCGTAACCGTAGATCTCACCGATTATCAACGCAATGCTCTCACATCATTCACATTCAATTGTGGACCATCTAACCTTAAACAACTCGTAGACGGTAATAACAGACTGAATAACGGTGATTATCGTAGTGTAGAACGTCTACTCCCACAATATAGAAAGGCTGGCGGTAAGATAAGAAAAGGCCTAGAACGTAGAAGAGAATGGGAAGTTAGTCTATGGAGAGGTAACCCAGAGATATAAAAGGATAGGGATAATAACCAAAAACGCATAGATAATAACAAAAATGCCCGTAGATACAGCAATACCACACATTATCATTATAATAGCCGTAGTAGTAGTAACAATGGCTATACTAAAGGTGTAATACAACAAATTCATTGTAACTCCAATAGAACCAATAGATATACTAGTAAATACTAATAACAACCCC
>Ga0181407_1000141_pt1 | contig 23821 bp, 17 predicted proteins | sample 30SPOviralmetaG_FD_130136 | JGI IMG/M metagenome (GOLD analysis project Ga0181407, IMG submission 130136) | Marine viral communities from the oligotrophic San Pedro Time Series (SPOT) site, San Pedro Channel, CA, USA - 30 SPOT_SRF_2012-01-26 | ecosystem: Environmental > Aquatic > Marine > Strait...
TGTCCTTAGTACTGGAAGCCAACTTATGTTTAATATATGCGTTTTTATCGAACGAACGACCTACATAATAATTTAAAAAACCATCTTTATCATATGATGGAACTACAACCATATTTCTTAATGGACCTTGTTCACAATAATGTAAGTCGTATTTTACTACGTCTTGTTGAGTGACTCCTCTTTGGTTTAAATAATGTAAAGCATGTTTTGATAAAACTGCAGAGCTAGACATAATTGGTGTGACTTCTTTAGGTAGCGTTAAAGTGTTAGCGTCAACTTTTTGTTTGACTTTTGATTTGAAATTATATTGTTGATCTATTTCTTTTAAAGCACTATATGCTGCACCTGGAGCGTTGGCTTTTTTAAGTAATTGAAAAGCTCTATGACCTTTATAACCACAAACCCAACACTGAAATTTTTGAGATAGTAAGTTAAATGTTAGTTTATTCTTATGGTGGTTACAAGAAGGACATTTAAAAACAGCTTCGTCTCCTCCACGAGCAGACTTACTTCTACCTAAAACTGATTCTAATAATTTTTTTAATAAATCTTCTTTCATCTAAAATCCCTATCATAAAACTTACCTAATATATTATCATTAAGATATTTAGGTGTTTCTAAAACTTCTAATATAAATTGATATTTACATTCTAAATATGTAAGTTCTTTTTTATTATAAGCCACTTGTAGGATTTTTCTTTCTAAGTCTTCTTTATTTGCGTCTTTTATAAAACTGTGAGAACCATAGTAAGTTTTCCAATCGCTTTCCTTTTGTACTCTTTTAAATACAGGAGGACGACCTTTACCTTCCCAAAGTGCTTTTTCTTTTTTGCCTAATTTTTTCTTTAAATTGTAAATTAAAGATTTTTTACCAATATACCTTTTACCCGTTGGTAAATGTGTTGTTTGATAGATGAAACCAAATGCACCTTCTGGAAGGTCAACGATTTCATTGATTTGTTCATTTAAGTAATACCACATAATGGTGAATGTATGAAAAATATTTTAGGTATCCCAGCGAAGTACAAAAGTAGTGTCAGTTTCATCAGAAGCTCTAACTGGCTGACCAAGTTTACCTACTACTAATAATTCGTTGTCTTCATTATAAAGACCAATTGTAGTAACATAAGGTTTAAAAAGTGAACCTGTTGCAAAATCTGCTAATTCATGGGAATCTTGAGATCTTATTTTTCTTGCTGAAATGTTTAATGTGTCATTAAATTCATATTCATCTATTGTACATTGATATTCATGTTCAAAAATTAAATGTGATCCTTGAAAATGAACTTTATATAAAACAGGTTCAGGATTTGTATTATTTGAACCTATAATTACTTTACTAAGAGATCTTCCACGAAAATTAGAAATAACATAAGCATTTCCATTGTCTATAAATCTAAGATTATTTAATCCACTAGCATTATCTTTAAATCTATAATCTGTTAATGTACCACTTTCATCAAAATTACCATTTCCCCCTATACCAAAATTTTCTATGAAAAAATCATTTGTAGGAAAAGTTCTTTCAAGTATTCCCCCAGGTTTAGCTAAAGGAGTTGAATTTATATAATAAGCTGATAATATATCCCATGGTACTTCTAATCTATATTCCCATAATCTGGTACCTTGTGTTTCGGTTCCAAAATTAGTTGCAGGAATCCATCCATTTACTGCATCAAATTGTGTACCCCATCCTCCTGCAGCAAACCTAGTACCTGTTGGTTCAGATATAGAGGAGGCTTGACTTGTTAAAAACATTTTAGTTCCATCATTATTAAATTCTATGGATCTTACTTTTATAGGATATCCTTCTGGTGAAATTAAAGATGTTAAATCTAATACTTTTCCTGAATGTCCATATCTATAATTTACAGGATTTCTATTAGTTGCTAAAGATGATGAATCAGTAAAAGCTGCAGGTTGATTATCTTTAAAATATTCACCTGTTATTTCTATACTGCTTATATCCCAAGGTACTGCTAAATTATGTTCTATTATATTGTAAGTAGAGTCTAAAGGAGTATTGGGACCACTTGGTAAACCAAGAGGATTTAAATAAAGATCAGGACCCATAGAATTATTTCTATGATCTCCACTATCAAATCTAACTTTTGCTGAATCATGTGCTGTGAAAAATTTAGTACCATCTGGTTTAAATGCAAGTGCCATTGGGGTTAATCCTCCTTGTCTATAATATTTTTGTGATGGGGTAACAGTTTGTTCTGCTATCATACTACTAAATTTATAATATTCAGTACGATATACTTTAGCTTGATCTATTCTTAAAGAATCAGCAGTCCAATTACTAGCATCACGGACAGGTGTTTGTGTAGCGGGGTTAGATCCACTAGATATATTCCAAGGAACAGTAAGAGGTATTTGAACTATTCCTCCTAAAAATCTCCAATAGGTTGATCCAGAACTAGCATGATTTTTAAAAAGATCAAGATTATTATAAGTAGCTGGAGGTATAGTTGTGGAGGATGGGTTTACTGTTTGAAAATGGGTATCCATTTCAGCCATAGTAGGATGATTAGATCCTGATAATATATCATGACCATTTCCAATTAGATATAAATTCATTCCATCAGGTGAAAATTTTATATCATGTGTATTATTTAAAAATAAATAAGGAAGAGAAGATGATATAGTTGCATATGAAGCTGTGTGTCCTAATGCGTGAGCTGTTGTACCCGTAAGATAAGCTCCTGATCCTACATCATTTCCTGTTGTGCTTTGTGAAACAAAAGAAAAAGGAGTACTTAACTCATGTTTATAAACCGTCATTGGGTGTTTATGTCGTAGACTTCTATCTGAATTAGAATATCCTGCGTTAACATTACTTAAATTACTTTCTCTTCTTTCTACATAAAAATGTTCTGTTCCATCTGGTTTAACATCAATCCCACCATGCATTGGTGTTGCATTACCATCAAAAGGTTGATTATTATAATTAAATTTAAATGTTCTTTCAGCAATTCTATCTACATTATGAGGATTAAATTCAAAAATTGCTTTAGTAGGTACGTCTATATCTTGTACATTTGGTTTTGTAATTGTTGCAAAACCATTTTGATAAAAAATATTTCCAATATAAGGAGAAGCATCTATACTTTCTGATATATTTTTAATTGAAGCTGTATTAAATTGATTATTCCATATATTTATACAACTTAAACTTCCATTAAAAAATTTTGTATCTGATCCTAATGTTTCATCTTTACTTATTATACCTTTAGAACCTATATATAAATTAGCTAAATTTCTTGTTTCTTCTAATACACTATCAGAAGCTTCTATAATTTTATTACCATCTATATGAATTTCCATTACAGATGATGATTTTTGAACTAAAACATGGTGAAATTCAGGATGTTTAGAAGAACCCGTTAGTTCAGCACTTATAGATATTGTTTGTTTTCCATCTGATCTTGCAAAATATAATGATTGACTTTGCATGTAAACCTCAAATGGAAATTGAGGCTGAGAAGGTATGTCTAAAGGTTGAGAAGAACCTGATTTTGCAGTATTTTTAGTTGTTTGAGTACCAGTATTTAAATCACTTGGAGATACTGTTTGTGTTCCACTTTTACATATAATATAACGTTTCGATTTATCGTAAAATACACTATTTGGTCCTCTTGGAACTCTTCTTACTGGTAAAAAGGTTTTAGGTGAGCTAGCTAAAGAAAAATCTTTAGGGAAAATATGATTTGGCAGAATTGCAGGAAGTAATCCTGTTCCTTCAAAAGGGTAAAGATAACCAACATATTGATTAGGATGACTAGGAAAAGATGACGATGCTTCTGTAGATGTTAATAGTGTATGTGGTAGAGCATCTGGGAGACTAAAATCTGCACTATCTGCTTCTAAATTTTCTTTTAAAAATTTAAAATCTGGATTTATAGTAAGTTCTAAAGGAAAAGCAGCTGTTGCATTTTGAAAACCCTTTATTATGTTTAAATTTTCATTTGCTGTGTGCATTTCTGTTAATGTGGGTATATACCAATCATTATATCCTTTAAATATAAGTCCATCTATAAGAGTACCTGCAGTTCCTGTAGCTGCCCCATCTGCATTTCTCATATTTACAGTTTGTGCTTTACCATCCCCTATTTTAGGTGTAAAACCAGGTCCTGTTGTTACATTACCTACTCCTGCGTTAGCGTTTGCTCCATCTACTCCCCAAACATATGGTTGACCTAATTGATTAGAAAATGTTCCTATTGCCTCTTTAGATATAATATAAATAAAAAATGGATCTACATCAAATATTCTTCCTCCTCCAAAATCTAATCCAATACTTGATGATGCATTTATTATTTTACCTCCTACAGGATTAGGATCTATCCAAAAAGATATTGAAAAATCTTCATTATTAAAATTAAATTTATCATTATGAGGAGATGTTATGTATGAACCTACTTTACTATCAAAATCTATTTGTGAATAATTGTTCCCATTAACTCCTAAATTACTATTTCGACTAAAATTGACTTTTTTATATGTAAATTCATTATAATAATAACTTTCATCTGTTTCTAATAAATTATTAGGAGTGCTATAACGAGGTGTTGCATCTGGGTGTTCTACTCCTCTTCTCCAAAATCTTTTAGTTATTCCTACTTCTTTATTTTGTGGATCAGTTAATTTAACAGCATATCCAGGAATAGTATCTAAATCATATGCTTTAAAAGCATTAACTGGTTCTAATTTAAATACATTTTTTCGAATGTCTGAAGGGTAATGGTTTATGTTAGTACCACTAATAATAAGATTACCGTAAGTATCATCTACTACTTGATAATTGCTTGAAGAAAGCAAAAATTCTCCTGGTTTTACTTCATGACCATATAATCCTGCTGGAATAGATAATATTTGAGCGGTTTTATATAATTTTCTTTGTTGTTTTAAATAATTATTATATCCAAATCTATCAAAAATATTTTTTTTAAAATTTCTATAAAAAAGATGATCTAATTGATTATATTTAATAACATTTTTAGTATCACCTCCATAAGCACCACTAGATGTACTATACTGAGATATAGATTCTGAAGTCCAACTAACACTGTGCCATGTTATTTGATTTTCTTCGGCTGATTGAGAAGTAAAATTATATTGTTTATGGGCATTAAAAGGAACTACTGCGTAATCTTGGGCTGTAAACTTTTTATAAGCTTCTGACATTTAAAGGACATTTTAATAATCTAATTTAACTCTAATAAGTGCTTCCTTTGTAAAATCTTTAACAACTGGTTGACTTAATTTTGCTACTGCAACTAAATCATTAGAATCATTATATAAACCTACAGTTGTAATGTAAGTTACTGGGTTATTTATCATACTACTATAAGTTAAATTACCTGTATTATCTGTAAATGAAGGGTTTGTTGTATAATTAAATTCAAAGTTTTTAGCTCTTGCAAAATAATATTGTGATGTTATTTTTTCTTCACTGTCTACTATAAACCCTCCTGCTGACATTGATATTGCATAAAATAATTGTTCTGGATTACGAAGTGCACCAATATAATCATATTGGTTTAAAGGTCCTCTTGATATATTAGGAGCTAATCCTGAAAAATTAGCTGTACCCATAGCTGAAGAACCAGTAGTTCCAAAAGCTGATGGGTTTAAAATGATTACACCTGCATCTGGGTAAAATAAACCATATGAAGAAGTTACATTATTACCTGTTCCAATTTGTAAATGGGTACCATCTTTAGCTATTCCACTAGATCCTGATACAATATTAAATTGTCTTCCTAAATTAGTAAGTTTAGCAGAACCATTTGTTGTAACACTATCATCTGTAAGGTGAATTTCTGATTGTACCCCTGGAGATACTTGTATAGAAGCAGATATATCTAAATTTAAAGTACCTGGTTTTAAAGATTGTTTATATCTTGCTCTTGCTATATTAATAACATAAATATCATCTGGCACATGAGTACCAAATGTAAAAAATTGATTTTCATCTCCATAAATTAAACTTCTATAAGCACCATAAGTTGTTCTAGCAGCATTAAAACCATGTGAACCACTATCAGATGTAAAATCAGGAGAACCTGATCCTAATCTATTACCATAACCAACAGAATATTGTATTTCTGCTGCTGATGATGAAGGATGTATATTATAAACATCTAAATGAAACCATCCTGAACTAGTAGGAGAATTAAAATGTTGTACAGAACTTGTATATCCTGTTTGTAAATTGTTTGTGTTATTACTCCATGTTGAAGTTACTAAAGAATCTGTACTTACTACTATATCTTGTTGGCTAAATCTTGTTAAACTCATTTATTTATTTTTTATATACTTTCTGAAGGAGTTGCATCTGAAGCTGCGGCTGTTGTTATTGCTACTGTTTTAGATATTTCAAGTGGTATTGTTAATCTTGCACCTGTATTTCTACCTTCTATTGTAAGGGTTGTTAATAATTTTTCATTTGATCCAAATAGAGATGTTGCACTAATTCCTGTTATGCTAAGTCCTGATCCATTAACACTTTCTCCAACAGCTGTTGTAGAATAAGGTGCTGCCATTCTAGCTCTAGGTGTTTGTTGTCCACCTACACCTGAAAATCTTGAAACTAATCGTCTGTCTGCTATTGTGTAATTATATCCATTTGGTTCTGCTAATCCTGTTGTTACACCATTATAATTAAGTGTTTTAGGAGTAAGAGAAAATGTTCCACCAATAGCTAATTTTATAATGTTTATTCCCGCATCAATAAATGGTATTACAGAAGTTCCTCTGTCTAAAGTTATTAATTTATGACGCATTATATGATTTCCATCTGGAATAGCTTCTATTACAGACATGTTTTCGATTGCTTCTCCTGAATATTGAGAACCATTTGGGTGGTTTTCATTAAACATAGTGTAATCTATTTCATCGTCTCCTAAAGCGAATTGTGTTATTTTAAAAGAACCATCATTACGTGCAATTAATTCACGTCCTCTTTTAGTTAAAATTGCGTCTACTGTGATTGTTGAACTGTCTAAATATCCCATTTTATTTGTGTTTTGTTATAAATATAAATTGTTTTAAAAATATGTTATTTTTATTTAGTTGCTTGGAAAGTTGTTGATTTTGTTAATATTCCTCCTTGTTTTAAATAATATTCTAAATTGTTTTTTATGTCTCCATGTAAATGTTCTGATATTAAAGCTATTCCTAAAGTTCCAATTCCTTGAAATAATTCTGTAGGTTTATCTATGTTTATTATAAGTGTATGATCTTTATCTAAAAATGAAAGTTCATAAGCTGCTGAACCAGAATAATTTAATACACGTGGATTTTCATTTCCATTCCAATAAACTCGTCTTGTATGACCTAATTTTACTCCACCAGAATCAGTTGCACGATCAAACAAAACAAAATTATCTCTAGTATTAACTGGAGGAGCTCCTATAGGGGTAAAAGGTGGTGTTCCTTTTAATTGTAAAATTGGATGTCTTGGAGTATTATGTCCCATAAATCCTCCTGGATTATTATTTGCATCAAAACTATCTAAACCTGATGTACCTGTTCCATCTGCACAACTACTTTCATCATTTAATGCAACTTCACCAAGACTTCCATATCCTTTATCTACCTCAAATGTACCCATACTTCTTTCATCATTAAAACCAGAAGCAAAATCTAAGGTTCCTTTATTTATTGTTAAATGTAATTCTGTAGTTTCAAAGTTTTTATTTAAAAAACCTAAAGTGTCATTTATTATAAATCTACTTGCTGAAAAGAAAGCACCTTGATATCCTGTATTAAGTGAAGGAAATGAATTACTTCCTGTATAATATAATTTTGTAAATTTATTTGTTTCTATTGTAGCTCCTGTATAATTTGGAGAAAAATCTCTTTCAACCATATAACTATCAGCTGCTAATCCATCTGTTAATGGTACTTCAGGGGCTCCAACACATCCAGGGGGAGTGGTAAGATTTGCAGGATCACTAGTTTTAATACCAAATCTAAATGATAATCTTGGAGTGTCTAAAGCTACTATATTATTAAATGATGGTGAATTTACTAGGCCAAAGTTTAAACTTGTATTATCAGTACAAATTCCCCCATCTTCCATGTCTGATTGATCAAATAATTCTAAAGGACGCGGATGACTTTGAGCTGAAGCAGAAAAGGGAAAAACACTAGATCCAGTAAAATGATTTAATTTATAATCAAAATATTTAAAAGTACTTAATAACCATCCTTTATTCATTCTAACACTATAACTTCCTGCTTCTAAGTCTGATTGAATAGATTCATCTAATACTTTAATATTAAGTTTAGTTCCTGTTGGAAAATCTTGGGTTATAAATCTATGAAAACTATCATATGGTTCTGTTTCTCTGTCTATGACTTTAACTGTTCTGTCTTCTTTATTAACTATTAATATTTTATTAATACCAACATATGAATGACCTTCTAATGTAGCATATCTTTTAGGATTTTCTGCTCCTCCTACAACAGTATTTGCTATATAAATGGCTGTTGTTTCTTTATTAATTACAGGATTTAAACCATAAGTTATGTCTCCTCCCCATACACTTTCAGTACTACTAGAAGGTATAAATTGAGCTAAATAATCATTACTTGAAGTATTTATTTGATCAATAAAAGGATCAATTCCATTATATTCATTTATTTTTCTACCTGTTAATTTACAACCTGCCCATCTTGGGTTTTTCCAATGTGCTTGATGTACCAAGGCATCATCAAATTCAGCTACAAAAAAATTACCTGCTCCTTGTCCTAAAGCTTCATTTAAACTTTGTGAATATATTGGTGCCATACTTTATTATTTAATTTTATAATAATTTCCAAATTTATAATAAATACTGGATTTTCTTCCTTTTACAACATTTCCTAATATTTCACTTGATGTATAAGGTTTATATTTAACAGGTTCACCTGATCTTTTAGCTTCTTGAGTAGTTGTAATTGTAATAGTTGCTTGACTTGCTCCTCCTGTTAATGTTGCATTAGTAATAAAAATTTTCAAATTATCCAAACTACTACCATTACTTAATATCCCTGTTATTTCAAGATCATTACCATTAACTATACAATCTGCTATGACTCCAAAGGTTTTTAATTCAGTGGCAATTAAATTCATAGTATTATTATGACTACTTGCAAAAGTTATTGTAGATATAGAATCACCATTTACCGTACAACTAAATTGATTACCTGTTACTAACACTCCACTAAATGATATTGTCATAAGTTGAGCCTTAGGTCTTGAATCAAAAGGGTTTATAGGAGCTTGAGCTGCTTGTTGAGGTTCATCTAAAATATAACTATTTACATCAATAGTAGTATTAGTTCCTTGTTCTACTCTATGAGATCTGTTGTTTATTACTTCAAGACTTCCTGTTGAAAGATCTTTTCTAAAATTATTTGTAGTAGCAACATTTCCTCCCCCTACAGTTGTTCTATTTTGAGAACCATTTGGTGGTATTCTATCATACTTAGGTCCCATAAAAGAATATATTTCATCTGCGGCTTCTCCTTTTACATCAGCATGTATTGTATTATAAGAACCAGATATCATTGTTTGACCATCATCTATAACTGGTAATTCTCTTGCAAATTTAGTTCTTTCTAAATAATGTGGTTCAATTAAAAGACCTGTTTTTAAATTGGCTTTCATTGGAACCCATTGTTCTATTAATTTAAATAATGTGTGATCTATATATTGTATTGTTTTAATATAATCCCAATAATTAAATCTATTAGGTACTCTTTTAAAATAATCATCTCTTAAATGTTTTAAATCTGTATAAAGAGAGGCTGTTTGGGCTGAAGGTAAAGGGGATCCTATAAAATCATCTAATCTAAAAGCCCCCATATTATAAATTATATGTTCATTTATTTCTGTTTGTGGTGAGAAAAATACTCCTAAATCTTCAAAATCTTGTGGTTGTCTGTCTAATACAGATACTTCAGATCTTCTTGTAGTAGATAAAATATCATCATCTATAGAACCTTCATCCATTCTAACTTTTTCACTTGTCATTGAAATACCAACTGTGTCTGGAGTAGGTAAATGATGAACTTCTAATACTTCTTCATATTTCATACCTGATATATTAGTTGAAATACTAGCTGTTGGTATATAATGTATATTAAAATTAGGATGAGAACTTGAACTGTCTATTGTTTGATCTGTTTCACAAACTAAATTACTACCTAAAGGAGCTCTAAAAATTAATTCATCATACGCTGAGGATGTAGTGTTACCTGCATATATAAAAGGATCTAAGGCTTGTATTTTTAATGTTTTTGGGTTTAAAATATCTGTGCTAGCTGATGCAAAATAATATCTTACTTCTTGAAGAGATCCTGTGTATGTTAAAGTATTTATTAAACTATAATATGTAGAACTATTTTTTTCAATACCACAAAAATAAGCAAATGTTGCTCCTTCAGAAAAAGCAGCTATATTATCATTTCCCCAACCAAATCTTGCTACTCCACTAGATAATCCTTCTAAATCAAAACTAGAAGTGTGGTATGTTACACTTTTTAAATGATTTGATTGATAAGCTCCAAATTTAAGTGTACCTTCATAATAATTATCAACAAATCCATCGTAGGTTTTAGAAGTATCTACTTCTCTTCCCATAAAAATATTCCAAAAATCTCCATTGTATATAGGAAAATTATTAGTTGAAGATAATAAAGAACTACCTGTGTATAAATCTAATTTACCGTATTGAATAGAATCTCCTGATGAAGATATATCATTTCCTATATAAGGGGTTAAAACTAAATGGGTATCATATTGTGGTCTACTTAGATTTTGGCCTGATCCTGATAAAGAAAATAAATGATATTGATTATTTGATCTTGTAGGTTTAATTCTAAAAGTTACTGTTTTTGCATTTTGATCATCTTTAGCAGTAGTAGTTCTTTCTGCTGTAAAAGAAGAAGACCATGCTGTTTTTAAGAAATAACCATTTTCACTTGAACTTCCATGTAATGCTAATGAAGATTTATCATAACTAAAACACTTATATTTTGTTTTGTCTTTTACAGGTCCTCCATATTCTTTAACATTTAAAACAGTTGAAGGTACTCCATAACAACTCATTAGGGCTCTTAAACCTCTTTCTGTTCCTTTAGTTTTTAACAAATAAGGTGCATTATGGTATAATCTTTTCCAAATTTCTTTTGTTATATCTCCTTTAGGAATAGATTTAGTAGAAGTTGTAACTAATGATTGAGATACTGGAGTATCATAATATAAACTTCCTGTGGTTCCTTCTCCTAAAATATATTCTATTAAATTAGCATTTTCAAATTGATCAAATGTTTCTAAACCTAAACTTTTTAATGTAAAATAAACTAAATCTTTTGATACCCCTTTTTTATGGTGAGTATCATTTATTTCTGTTGTGTGTTTTATATGAGTCCATATATGATCAAAATGATGTCCTATCATATGAGTAAAAGTTTTATAAAAACTATTATCTTCATTATCTACAATATGTTTAGGTACTAAATTTATTAATCCATATTCGTTTCCAAAATCAAATAAAGAAGCAGATAATAATTGTCCTCCATAATAAGAATTATTACTATTTTCACTTCCTAACCAAGTTAAAGCTTCAGAAGATGTTACTGAATAAAGAAGAGATCCTGTGTTTGTACTGGTATGTTTAGGCCAAGTAAATATATTGGATCCTGTTTCATAATATAAAAATTGTTCATATCCATCTAATCCTTTTATTAACTTTTCTTTTTTACTATTAATTAATTCTTTATTATTTAAAGCTACTTGAGGAATAATACTTGTAATACTTTCTATTTCTCCTATTTGTCTATCATATAATTCTATTAAACCTAATTTATATTCAAAGTTTTTTAAACGATCAAATGCACTACCAAAATGAACAAAATTTTCAAAATGATAAGGTACATCTATAGTTTCTGTGCTTGAAGATACAGGTCTTATATGATCATAATTTATTTGTGGTACTTCTTTATTTTCTAATTGGTTTAGAAGATGTTGATATGATGAAGTTACACTATAATTTAATAATTCATTATAATTTTTATAATTAGAGGGCATTGAATTATTTTCTCTAACATTTATTTTAAAATTAGGTCCTTGTAAAGGAATAACATCTGCATCATTTACAAATTCAGGTTCTCCTAAATCAACTGTTACAGTTATAGGATCTATAATTAATTCTGATATTTTAAATGTTGATTTAGTTGTTATTGAGGGTGATAAAGGTTCTAATAATTTTATTAATAATTCATGTTTATTAGGATTTTTATTTAATAAAACATTTATTCCTATAAAATTTAAATCATTTCCAAAATTTAAAATAATATCTTTAAAATAAGAAGATGTTTCAATTTCTGATATAAAAAGATTAATTGATTTATCAAATGAATTATTTTCTATATTTGGAATAATAGCTCTAATTTCTCTACGAGAAGGTGAAATTTCTTTAATATTAAATACATTATCTCCTTTTTTAAATATTTTATTTCTTTGAATATTTAATTTAATCTTATATTTACCTGCTATATAAGATCTATCATTTAATATAGCAATAGGATCTATTTGAAATGTAGGGGATACTTCTGGTTTTTCTCCTACAGAAGGTGATTTTGATTCTACTGCAGTTACCCATACCATTTGATACCCTGTATTAAACCAATAACCATCTGTTGATTTATTAGGTCCTGGGCTATATACTCTTTCTCCTGCTCCTTTTGCTTCTGGATTTACTATTGGAGGTTCTTTTCCTGTTGGAATTAAAGGAGTTGAAATAATTTCATCTTCTATTTCATTTAAAAAATATTCTGTAAAATTATCCTCTGAATATAAAAGATTATTATTAAGATCATATATATGTAATTCTACTGTGTCTTCATTTCTTCCAAAAGTTTTTGAAATTACTTTAGAAGTAACAGAATCTAGTTTAAATATTTGTTCTGAAGATATGTCTGTAATTGTAGCCATTATGTTAAAGGATTTTCTTCTAGATCATCAAATTGTCTATCGTCAAATCTATTTATTGTCATTAAATCTATATTTAAATCTTCTGTTTCATTAATAGGAGGACCTACTAATATACCTCCTATACAAGTTTGAGATACTAAGATTACAAATTCTACAGTAGGTACTCCTTTTTTACCTGCTCTTCTTTTTATTAATTCTAAAGCACCATTACTATTTATTTCTCTTCTTCTTCCTGAATGCATATAATATTGATTTCCATCATTTTCTAAAACTGTTCCATTTTTAAAAAAAGGGTGTTCATTTTCTATAGACCATATATCATCTTCTATTTGTTGTATTTGTACTCGTAATTCTTCTATGTCTGCTTCTTTAGGGTTTATAGGATAACCAGCATATTTTATACTTTCTTGCATTATATTAAAATGAGAATGTTTTTTTCCTTCTTTTATTATATCATAAAATAATAAATCATACATATTAAATAAATCATTTATTGTATGTTTTTTAGGAGCAAATTCTATAAATTCTTCATCTAAGTTTTCATGAGCTTTTGTTAACCCATAAATAGTTTTAGTTAATTTTAGTGTTTCCATATTATATTAAACCAAATTCATCCCAATATTCTTGTGGTATATAATACCCATTTTCATCTCGAGGAAATTTACGAGCTTCTGAAAAACTATAAGCTCCACCATAATTGGGTTTATAAAAATTATTTTGAACCTCATTATGTGATAAGCTATATATATAAATTACTCTACCATCTGATAAAGGACCATGACCATTATAATCTTTATTTAAAATTACATAATAATATCTATCTCTATAAAATCCTGTTCTGTTCCATTTTCCTAAATATTGATAATAAAGTCCCGTTAATGATGAGTAGTATATTCTTGAATAATTATCTTTACTATTATATCCTCCTCCTTTTCTTATAGTAGGCCCTATATTTTCACATCCATCACAATTTTTAGCTTTTGACCAATCATAATTTCCATTATAAAATGCATTTTTAGGATCACTTAGTACTTGTTTCCATATTTTTTGGTCATTAGAATTAAGTCCTGATTCCTCTCGTATTTTTCCATTGACACTTCCATATCGTCTTTGATCACCATAACCTAATGTTTTATACATTTGAGTACCATAATCACTATAAAATGGTTCTATATAAGCAGGCAAAGTATCTACAGAAACAGAAGTATCAAAAGGTATATTTACATATTTAGTAGGTGTACCTTCAGGAGTTTTATAATCAAACCTCATATATCCCTTCATATCAAATATACCATCTTCTTCTCCAAGAAGTTGTTGTTGAAGAATATTAGAATTAAGACCTAAAGTTGAATCAGTTATATCAAAATCAGGATTATCTTTTCTAAAATAGGCTTCTATAGTATCACCAGGACTAAATCCTCGAGATGTGTGTCTAGTACCATTAAGTACCCAGTATCTTACATAACATGCATCTCTATAATCATGAGTTGCTGAATAATTTTCTGGTTTAACTTGATTTGGATCATTAGGATCATCATATCCTTCTAAACAAGTTATTTCTGCTCTATAATAATCTAATATATCAGATAATGATATATCTATTTCTCTATCGGGACCAGGAGGTTTATTAAGATCACTATCATCATTTATATCTGCTCCCGTAGGTATATAATTTAAATCATTTACATGTAATAATTCTGTTATATCTAGATCTTTATCTCCTAAAAGTTCTTGTTTATCAACATCATAAAACATATTAGTAAACCCTGCTGCTTTTTTAGCTACTTTAAATGCATCATAACTTTTAAATTCTCTTTTCATTCCTTCATTCATAACCCACATAGGAAGACCTTGAGGAACTCCTTCTACTATTTCTGTATTTGCTCCATGTGTACGTAAAAAAGTGCCATTTGGGTAAAATAAATGTTCTTTAGGTTCTGGATTTTCTTTTAAATTAAATTCTTCGTCTTTTTTTTCTAATAATTCTAATAATCTTTCTAATTTTATCTCTAAAGGATCACTATAATTATTTACGTATTCTTGACTTTGTTCAATAAGAGAATGATGTGATTTTTCTCCTTTTTTTGGGATATTATAAAATAAATCTTTATAAACTTCAAAAAATTTAGGAATTGTATAATTAGGATTAGATTTTATAAGTTCAGAAAAAGAAGTATTCATAAAATCTGAGGATTTTTTGTTATTATAAACTTTTTTTTCTAAATTAATTATAGCTTTTTTATTTTTAATTTTTGATTTTTGAAGGGCCCTTTTTATTTTAGATAATTTATCATTTTTTAATAATGTTTTAGAAAATAATTTAGGTGAATTATCTTTAAATTTAGATTTTTGAATATTTTGAAATTTTTTTTTCATTATCTAACTACTTTAAAATGATAATCATTATCATATATAGTAGTACCATCATTATTTTTATGTTTAAATAAAATACGATAATATCTTTCTGGTTGTAAACCATTCATATATAATTTAAAATACATCCCTTTATCATCAGCACTCATTTTTGTAAAATCATCATCAAAAGGAATAACTTCTTCTTCAGTGTAAGCATCTCTTACACTATAAAAAGATGATGTTGTAAAATATCCTACGTTTAAATAATTTGATGTTGTTGAGAATGTTCTATTTGGATATTTATCTCTAACATGAATTCTAAGAAGAGCTTCATCATTTTGATTAAATTCTTGTTTATTTTTATATAAAGTTACATTTAAACTTCCACTTTTTTTAGATGTAGATTGTTTAGTATGTACACTATCATCCCATTTAAAACATAATTTTGGGGGATAAATTGTATGAGTGTCAACTGAAAAATATTGCATTTCACCAAAACTACTTGATGTATTTTCTTCTACTGAATCTGGATGTTTTATAATAAATCCATTATTATCTACACCTGTTGGGTAAGTATCTCCTGCAAATAAACTTGCTGAATGTTTTTGAACTAAACAAGTTACATCTAAATCTATATCTAAACTTGCATTATTTAAAAATTGCTGAGTTGCAGTAAAACAACTACCAGTATACCATTCTCCCCCTCCTTTTTCTAATCCACTTCCTGTTCCAACAGATCCTGTTGATCCAGGTGCAAAACTTGCTGTTCTCCATTGTGTTTGAGTTGTATTATTATCTCTATAAATCCAAGTTGCTCCATTTGAACTTGTAGGTAAATTTGAATATCTACCTGATCCTTCATGCCATGATTGAGAAACAAGAAAAGTTTGTATATTAAGTATAGATGTTATATTTTTTTGTTCTGTTGCAAATAGTTGGAGATTTGTTTTTGTTATTCCATCATTAAATTTAGAAGAACCAATTGTGTTTGAAATTACTGATTTAATTTCTTCATTTTTAAACTTAATAAGAATTCTTGAAGGATAATGTAATTGATTAGTACTTCCTCTTTCTTGTACAAGTTCTAAAATTTCATCTCCCCCTGTATTCATTGAAGTTCTATCAGGGTGACTATATAATGTTGTGTCTATTTCTGGAAATATTGAGTAGTATGCCATTTTTAATAAATTATTACTCGACCTTTAATGTCCGAGTTTGGATATTTTAATTCGAAAATACTTGGATCTAATGAAGGGTATATTACTCCTTTTTTAGTAGCTCCAACAAAATCATATTTATATTGTGAATAACCAAATGATACTCCATTTTTGTTTTTAAGAGTTACTTTTTCTACTGTTTGTACTCCTTTTACTCCTCCTATTAAATTTTCTATTTCAGATATAATAATAGGTTGATTTACTTGCCATTTATCTATATCAAAATGATCTTTTAATTCATTAATACAATTTAAAATTACTTCATTATTATTATAACTTTTAAAAGCTGTTATTTCAAAATCTAAAGAAAAATTAATTACAAATGCATTTTTTATATTAATAGCATCTGTTAGCATTCTAAATTGTTCTAAATAAGTTGCTAAATTAGTTTTTGTTGCTGTATTTAATGTTGTTAATTTTTTATTAGAATCATATCCTAAAGTATATAAATTTAAAGCTAATGGATTAGGAATACGATTAGGTTCAGTTGTTAAAGGAGATATTTGATCATCTTGTGTTATATAAGCTTTAGATATTCTCCCTAATTGTGAAGGCATAGATAAAGTTCTAATTAAATAATCTTCTTTTGTTACTGTTCTTTGTTGTGCTGCAAAATTAGCCATTGCATTTTGTCTTATTTCTTCTATAGTTTCTCCTGCTCCTCCTCCTCTTGCAGCTTCTGTATTATTAACTGCTACTGAACTATTTACAAAATTAAGCATTCCTGTATTTAAATTAACTCTATTTGATGATTTTATAGTTTCTATTTCTGTTATAGTATTTGCATTAACATTAGCTTCTAATCCTCCTCCTACAATATAAGTAATTGTTAATGTTGTATTTGCTGGTGTTTCTCCATAAGCTTTAGTATACAAAAAGTTTGAAGGATCATATGCTACATCTAATTTACTTCTTCCATCATTAATTCCTAATCCTATATTATTTGGATCTGGTACTATACATGAATCTGAATTAACAGTTGATCCTGGTCCAAATTGAATTTCTAATGTATTATCTAATTTAAAACGAGTTACAAATCTTTTAGGTACTTTTTTTATTTTTAATAAGTAAGGTGTTTGTTGATTATATGCATGTAAATCAGGATCATTAGCTGCATTATTTTTTAATTGTTCAAATGTAGTATCTTGAGCTAAATAAGGTACTTCTGTCCAATCATTTCCATCTGAATCTACTATTGTTTCAATTGATATTATATTTTTATCAAATAAAGTTAGTGTTTTAAATTGTTCAACATCATTAATAACAAACGTTTGTGTTTTTTTAGTTCCTGATACTGATTTTATATTCTTTTTTAATAAATAATATTCTGGATTACTAGATGTATCATATTGATATATATTAACTATTGTAGGATCAAAAGAAGAAGAAAAACCAAATCTTACATCATCTGTTGTATAAAAAGTAGCCCCTTCAGTTGAATTAAAAGTAGATCCTGCTTCTATATCTAAAGTATAACTGTAATCTGGTAAATATTCTCCTCCTATGTTTATAGAAGGAACTAATTGAAACATTTCTAAATTAACAGAAGCAGCTGATGTTACTTTAGGTTTATACCCTAAAGCATAAGCTAAATTATATAAATTTTCCTTTTCTTGTGCTAATAATAAAAAACATTCTCTTAATTGTGTGTCAGTATAAAAAGATAATACATCTCCTACATAAGCTGCCATTTCTAAGAACATCATTCCTGGATTACCTTCACTAAAATCATTGAAATTATTAGGAAAATATATTTCCGCAAATTCCATTAATTTATCTTTATAAGAATTATAATCTTTACTTAAATATTTTACATCCTTAGTTTGTGTTTTATTTGATATTTTATTATAAGCCATTATTGATTAAAATTAAGTTGTATTGCATCTGTAGTATTATCTGAATTAATACTATATATTATTTTTATAAATAATAAATGTTCATCATCTAAAAAATCAACTATTGTGTCCATTAATGATATTTCAGGTATATAAATATTTATTTGTTCATTTATTAATGTGTTTAAAGAATCTATATCTACATTTTGTTCAAAAAGATAATGTTTTAATCCTACTCCAAAATTTGGTTCATTTATTCTTTCACCTGGTTGAGTTAATAAAAGATTTATTAAATTAGCTTTTACTTGTTCTTTTAAAGTTTGAGTTCCTTTAAACATATTAACCTCATCTAAAGGAAAAGCAACCCCAATACTAACATTTTTGTTAATATCTAATGGACTTATTCTTCTTGTAGAATTTACTATTGGCATTTATTATCTTTCTTTTTTCTTATTTATTGCTTTCATTAAATCACTATAGTCTCTAGTTACTACATTTGCTACTGATTCAGGCATACCTGTTGTATCCATAGACATTGGAGCTCCTGATGCAAATGGTTGTGCCATACTTACTGGTGAATTTCCTGAATCTAAATTTGTGTCTCCTTGTGCTGTTTCATTTAATAAATCATTTAAATTATTATTAGATGTAAAATTATGATTTTTTATTGGTTTATTAGGTATAGGATTTGATCCCATAATTTTTTCTCTTAATACATTTTTTGATGTTTTAGGTATTGAATTATTAGGTACTTCTACTATTCTTTCCTTATGTTCTACAATAGTTGGTTTTAATTCATCACGTAAATCTTCTTTAAGTGTTTTAATTTCTCTACGCAACGCATAATCGATTTCTTCTCTAACTACTTTTCTGATTAGATTTTCGAATGTTTTTGCTTTCATGTTTGTTTATGTTTGTTAATAAATATAAAAATTTTTAAGGTAATGGTACAGTTTTTACTTCATAACTTGTTTGAAGATCATCTTCTGTTCTTATTAGCCTTTCTATTATTTTTGTTTTTCCATTTTCTTTAAGATCTTCTAAAAGATCATTATATAAAGTTGTCATTTTATCTCTTATATTTTTTGTATTTGTATCTGTTAAAGTTCCTGCTGCTGCTTTATCTATTGCTGCTTGTATTTGTTCATCTAATAAATTTGGATTTATAGTGCCTGCTCCACTTCCATCTCCACTTCCATTATTACTTATAGGAGATTGATCTGCTACATTACATTTTTTAATATAATTTCTAAATAAAAATATAATAAAATCTTTTAATTTTTGTATTACTGCTATTAAACTTTTAATGGCCATCATAACAATTTCCATAATACTAAATAATTTTTCTATTGCTTTTAATACTAAAGGTAAAGCTGCTACTATTGTTAAGGCTAATTTTGCATATTCTTTTACTTTTCCTAAAATTAATCTTTTTTTCTCCCCCATAAAATCAATTAATTTTCCACTAGCTGCAAGACCTGAAGATATTGCTAGTGCTACTTCACATGCTATTACTACTATTAATAAAGCTGGTACTAAAACATCTTTTATTATTTCTAATATTTTTTCTATTTTAGGTATTATTTTATCCCTTATTTTTTTTAGTTTTTTATCTATATTTTTTACTTTTGCTAATCCTTTTTCTGGAATTTTTTTAAGATTATCTAAAAGTTTAATAAGTTTATCATATATTTTTGTCATTTTATCTTGAGCTTTTCTTTCACAAGAACTAGATATAAGTTTTTCTTTAAGTTCATCTTTACTAGGTAATTTTTCTTTTACTTTTTGAACTTGTTTTGTACCTTGTTTTCTTAAATCTTTTTTAGCTGTATAAAGTTGTTTATCTATTTGACTATTTATTAGATTTCTTATTGTTGTTGCTGACATTTTATGCTATTTTTGTTATTTCACTTTTAAAACTTATAATATTATCTTTTAAATCTTGTATTTGTTGTTTTCTTAAAGACAACATACCTTGATTTGCAGGATTAGGTCCTGTTGGGGCTCCTGGAGCTGTTGTTATATATGCTACTTTTGTTACTAAATCATCTATTAATCCTTCAAGTGTTTCTAATAAATCCATTTGCCATCTATCTAAATGATCTCCTAATACTGCGGGTTCTGTAGGTAATAAATCTTCTCCATATTCTCTTTTTAGCCCTAAATAAATATTAGGAGAATTTATTACAACTTTACTTGCTTTATCCCCATCTTTTTTATCACTAGTATCAAAATGAATACTACCTACTGTGCTAAATCCTATAGCTTCTTTTGAAAATAATAAAATAGAATCATCTTTAGCATTAAATAATAATCTGTCTGAGTTTATTATTACTTGCTTTCCTTGATATATTTCTGGAGCGTCTGGTTTATAACTCATTTTATATTTGTTTTTTAGCGTAATCTATTAAAGTTTGTTGTTGACCTTCGTTAACATATGCATATGTTTCAGATTTATATATTACATTCATGTCTTCATCTTTAACTTCAACAGATATTAATCGTGAATCACTTACATTATAAGTGTCATTTTTATATTGTTTTTCTATAGTTATATAAAATCCATTACCATTTTCTACTTGATCAGCATTAGGATGTTTAGATATAGGAGGTTCTGCATTTTCAGATACTTCATTTAAGTATTCAGGATATGCTCTTTTTATATCATTTTGATATCCTGCAGCAGAAACAGGTCCCCCATATCTTTCATGTAAAGTAGAGTTATTAGAAGCTAAGGATGTTTTTTTTCTATTATTACCACTTTTATAAGATATATGAATCCAAGAACCATTTACTCCTTTACCTAATTCAGGAAATTCCCAAATCATCTGATCAAAATCAATTCCTTCATCAATAACCCAATTAAATAATTCATGTGATTCAAAATTATTAATACTTACTAAATCAGAAGCATATCCAAATGTATGTTGACTATCTTCTGCTCCTCCTATATATTCATTTAATGTTTTACTTCTATAAACTGAAGTTATAACTATATCAGGATATCTGTCTTTTATAGGATTAACACATTTATACATAAGATTATTTATATTTGTTATAATTTTATCTTTTTCATATTCAGGGTTATCTCCTAAATAATCATCTCCAGGGACATTACCTCCAATTTTTTCAGCTTCTTCAGGTCCACAATATTTATTATCATTTTTATCAAGAGTTCTTGAATAAATGCATTGTTGTAATGTAAAATATTTTGCCATAATTAATTATTAAATTCTTTCTCCTCCAAATTCATAATCTTCTATTGAATCATCTATTGTTTCTTTTATTCCTGATAATCTATTATCAGACATACCTCCTCCTCCTATATCATTATAAACATATTCTTCTAAAGAACCAGGTTTAGATCCTGGATCATCTTCTACTTCATAATATCCTAAATTAGTTCTTATTATATTAAATCCTTTATAAGTTTCTACTATGTTAGTTGGAGGTGGAGAAGGAGTATAAGAACCCCCCATTGGTTTATTTAATTCTTCAGCAGTTAAATTATATTCATTTATAGATTTTATTGATATTTCATCTAATTCTACTTCTGTGTCTTTATCTATTTCATTGTTTTCTGAAGGGGCTACATCATAATATGCTACTTCTTCAGGTACTACTGTTTCTTCGAGATTTTCTTCTTCAATTACAGGTGGTGGAGAATTTAATATTGGTTCTTCTTCATCAGATATTTCTTGTTCTTCTATTTCAGGTTCACTTATAATATTTAAAGGAGGATCTGTTAGTAAAGTATTTATATTTTCTGGTTGTACTAAATTTGCACCAAAAGATTTTTGATAAATAGAAGCAGGTATAAAACTTTTTAATCGTTGGTTAGAAGTTAAATATATACTAGAAGCATCATCATCTATATCTTCTATAGAGTGAACCCATCCTTTACCATCTGTATCTTCTAATTGACCATTTCTAATAATTAAAATAGGGTCTCCTGTTTTTCCTTCTTCACTACTCCATCTATTTTTGTTTTCTTCTAATATATCTTCACTTATATTAGTAGATCCAAAACGAATTGAATTACCAAATCTACCTTCTATTATTGTATCTCCTTCATAAGGTAAAAGAGGTTTTATTTGGATTTGTTCTTTAAAATAATTTCCTAAATTTATATCTGTTCCTTCATCTTCTACTTGTCTTACTGCTAATCCATTTTCTGTTTGTTTATAATCTTGTTTAGTTGAATCATCTGATAATCCTTGTATAGTAGGAAGAGCATTATGATGAGGATGATTCCATATATTTAAAATAGGAAAATAATAATTTGTAAATCCTCCCGTATTATATATATTTTTATCATAAGAAGACATTATTAAAACTATTTCATTTATTAAAGGATAATTTTTTAAAAATGAAAAAACAGGCCTAGCTGTATTATTTATATTTGTCCATAGATTTTCTAAAGGTATATTATCATCTAATTTAGTAAAAAAAATAGTACCTATAGCATCATATCCCCCAAATTTAATAGCTTGAGGATGTTCTATATTTAGAATAATATCTTTAACTCTTACAGCAACTTGTGACATTTTATTATTCTTTTGGAGGTTCTATTTGTTTTGGTTCATCAACTGTTTTAGCTATTTCTTCAGCTACATCCATTAATTGATCCATTTCTTCAGCTGTTAATAAACCACCATCACCTGTTGAAGCAGCACCTGTAGATAAACGTTGTACAATAGCAGCCATCTTAATTAATTGGTCGTCGTTTTTAACGCTGATTTCCATGTATTCTTTGATTAAAGGGACTACAACTGTAGCATCACCTAAAGATTGGACTAATGGTTTTAATTCAGCTATTAAAGATGCAAGTTGTTTTGCTTTTTTCTTTTGATTACCGTGAATTTCTTTTAATAAATCTCCAAAGGATTTATCGTCAAAAAGTATTTGATTTAATGAATCCATATTATTTTATTATAAATATGAAATTTTTAGACTTTTACATACCCTGTTTCAATAAATTCAGAGTAAAGTTCTTTATATAAAACTTTTAATTTTTTAGTTACTTTAGTAATAACAGGAGTATCTACTTCTGTTATTTCTCTAATATAAATGTATAGAGCTTTTTTATTAAATATTTCTAAATTTTCTCTACGTTTAAAGAGTATATTTATAGCATCACATACTTTTCTATCTTTTTCTTTTTTAAACATAGTAAACATATTTTTATCAATATATTCTGTAAGATAATCTATAAAATCTTTTATTTCTTGTTTACGCCCATCTCTTCCTAATTGACGTAAAACACCATCATCTTCATCCGCTGCTAAAACATCCACTTTTTGTTTTTTCTTTTGATAATTGTTATTATTATATAATATAAGATAATTTTTACCTACAATTGAAAAATAACTAAATGCTTTAGTACCTTTTTCTGGTTTAAAATAATCTAATTTTTCTAA
>Ga0181407_1000142_pt1 | contig 23810 bp, 30 predicted proteins | sample 30SPOviralmetaG_FD_130136 | JGI IMG/M metagenome (GOLD analysis project Ga0181407, IMG submission 130136) | Marine viral communities from the oligotrophic San Pedro Time Series (SPOT) site, San Pedro Channel, CA, USA - 30 SPOT_SRF_2012-01-26 | ecosystem: Environmental > Aquatic > Marine > Strait...
GCAGGCGTTTTATTTGGAGACCTAGCATAATGGCACTTGGAAAAATCAAAGTAGATACGCTAGAACACAGCACCGCTGGCTCACTTGATACGCAGTACGTTGTTAATGGTAGTGCGAAGGCTTGGTCTCATGTTAATGGTGCTGGCACTACGATAAACGACAGTTTAAATGTTGCAACCTATACTGATCCGGGAACAGGACAAGGGTATCAAAACTACACAAACAACATGAACAGTGCGTTTTACTGCCAGACAAATTTTAGCCAGTGGACAGACCCCGCTTCTGGCAATGCATATTCAGTTGATGGTGCAGGTAACGTAGAAACCACACGCTGTCGTCACCTTCACTATGAAAATGGGAGCCTAACTGACCCACAGCAAAGGTTTATTAATATACAAGGAGACCTAGCATAATGAACACACCTGAGTTTCAAGGCACACACCTCTGGGACAGACTATGCTGGGCTAAAGAAAACCTAGAAGGTCATCAGTCAGACTACCGTGTTGTTTATGAGGACAGCCTTGACGAGTGTGCAAAGATACTTGTGCCTGACCCTAACTGGATGGCGTGTGCATTGCAGGGCGGTATCCTACCACCTGTAGAAGTTTACTGGGAACTAGCTAAAGATGAAGCACAGCCTGACTTCAAGAAACATACTCGTGGCTATCTGCTACATGAGTCCAAGCCTATTGACGCTATGACAGAAGAACAGGCAATTGAATACCTAATTATGAAGGACTGCCCACAGCATGTGTGGCAGAACTGGGACACTGGCAATAAACCTAAGATGGTTATCTGCCGTAAAGAACAGCTACCAAGCACAAGAGAGTGGCGCAACGCTTGGAAGATAACTGAAGAATTAACAGTCACTGATTTAGCAGCCTAAGAGGAGTAACCTAATGGCAACAACATACATCGTAGACAAGGACGGGAATCAGATTGATGCTTCTACAGCTACCGTTCCTTCTGACCGTCACTTCCGTGGTGCGTGGTCATTAAGCGGCTCAGTCATTTCAGAAGATATGGATGCAGCCAAAGCAATCTTCAAGGATAAGGTTCGTGAAGTTCGCGCACCATTGCTTGATGCAGAAGACGTAGTGTACATGAAAGCACTTGAAGCTGATGACGCAGATGCAAAGGCAGCATCAGTAACTAAGAAAGCGGCTCTTCGTGATGCACCAGCGGCATCCGCTATCAATGCGGCATCCGACATTGCGGCACTCAAGGCAGCTTGGGATACAGACGTACTAGGTGATAGCCCTTACGCATAAGCGTAGGGGTAATCCCGTTATTGGAGATATGTAGATGGCGTTGACTAAAGTACAAACTGGTGGATTTGCTGATGATGCTATAACCCTAGCAAAAGCGGCAGACAGTCTGTATCGTTCTGGAACTTGGACACCTACTCTTACAGATGATTCAAGCAATTCAGCTTCTTTTACAACAACCCTAAATCAATATGTTCGTATAGGAAATGTAGTTCATTTGTTTTTGTCTTTAAATGATATAGACACAACAGGTATGACCACTGGTGATAACATGAACTTGGGGGGCTTACCCTTCAATCATATAGCAGGAAATAGTTTTTCTACTTTGGTACATACGCAAAGCATTACTTTAAATAACATAACAGGATTTACTGTAAGATTTCTTGATGCTTCTAAAACCGCAAGGTTTGAAGAATTAAGGTCAGGGCAAAATGACACTACCATGAAAGTTAGTGACCTGACTAGCGGAAGTGCTGATATAGGATTTAACGCCTTTTATTTAACGGCTGACGCATAGGAGCAGGACAATGCCATACATAGGTAAATCCCCACAGAACGGTGTTCGTAACCGCTTCGTATATCAGGCTACCTCTGGGCAGACTAGCTTCAGTGGCAGTGATGCTGACTCTAAAGTGCTGACATATCAAGACAGCTTGTACCTAGACGTATTTCAAAACGGTGTCTTACTTAAACCCGGCACAGACTATACCGCAACGACAGGTACAACAGTTGTACTGGTCACAGGTGCCTCACTTAACGATGTAGTTGAGATGGTAGCATATGATGTATTCTCCGTTGCTAACAGCTACACACAGTCGCAGAGTGACACACGCTATCCTTTCAAGGGTAACAACAGTATCATCCGCCTGAACGGTCAGAGTATCACGGCAGACATTACGATTGATGCTGATGAGAACGGTGTGTCAGGTGGGCCTATCACACAGGACAATGCGACTGTCACTGTTAATGGATATTGGAGTATCGTATGACCAGTCAGTTAAATGTAGATACTATTGTAGATAAGGCTGGCTCTGGCGGCTCTAACGTCAAGATGGCTAATACATCTACCTATGTGTCAGATGGTGGTGCCGTTTCCCAGAATACTGTGCAAGGGTTGGCGAAGGCTTGGCACTCTTTTAACGGCACAGGTACAGTTGCTACAAGAGGTTCATTTAATGTTTCTTCTTTAACTGACACAACAACGGGTCAATATGCAACTGTTTTTACAAACAGTATGTCCGATGGAAACTATTCTCACTCTGGATTTTCGGAACACGATGGCGGCACACACGCTCTGTTTGCAACATCAAACAAAGATAATAATCCACCTTCAACAACAAAAGCGGGAATAGATAGCTTTAGAGGGTCTGATAATACGGCTGTAGATTCTAGCCAAATGACGCACATAATTGTGGGAGACCTAGCATAATGGCAAGTGTACTTAAAGTAGATGAGATTCAAAGCACTTCGGGCGGTGGGGTTATTACACCTACAAGACCAGCCTTTCGTGCTTGGAATAATGTTGCAGATGCCAGCATAGATGCAAGCAGTTCAGATATAAAAGTAAACTTTGATACAGAAATGTTTGATATCGGCGGTAATTTTGATTTAGCCAATAGCAAATTTATTGTACCAGTCACAGGCTTATACTTTTTAAGTTTTGCAGTTTATATTGGAGGTGCGTCAGATGTAACTTCATTCAACGCAAAGTTATACTTAGATGGTAATAGGCAGTGGCCAATTTCATCTAACAGGCCGTCGGCATCATTTGTTCAAGGCGGCACTGTTGACCTTCAAGGTGGGGCCACTGAAACTTCAAGTTGGAGTGGTGCTGTGCCATTGGTAGCAAATGAAGAATTAGAAGTATATTTTAAGGCTGTTGGTGATACCAGTGTAACAGTTCAAATCTATGGCACAGATTTCAGTGGATATTTAATAGGATAAAACATGGCAAGCGAACTAAGAGTAAACACCCTGAAGGATGCCGCTGGGAACAACAGCATTGCTACTAGCTTTGTGGCGGGTGGTAGTGCAAAGGCGTGGGTAAGATACAATGCAAGCAGTGGAACGCCATCTGTTAATGACAGTTTAAACGTAAGCAGTATGTCGGATGTGGATGCGGGAAAGCACTCGTACTTATTCTCGTCCTCTTTTGGAAATGCAAACTATGCTTTTACTATGGGTGGCAGTAACGTGGGAACAGACAGCAGACTTTTGCTTAATAATGCAAATGCACCAGCAACAGGCTCATTTCAGTTTGTGACTATTAACGGTTCAAGTGCCGCCACAGATGGGACACACAATGCCACTGTATTTCACGGAGACCTAGCATAATGAGTAAAGCAGCACAACTAGCCGCACTGATTGGTTCAGGTCAGGCGCAGGGTGATAAGAACCTGATTATTAATGGTGCGATGGCTGTTGCACAGAGGGGAACGAGTGCTGTTACAGTAAATAGTACGACAAGAACGTATGCTATTGATAGGTTCTTTGGGTTTGGAACTTCAAGTGCTGGTGTTTTCACAGAGGAACAAAGCACTGATGTACCGAGTGGGGAAAGGTTTTACAACAGTTCAAAAATAACAGTCACAACAAATTCTTCCCCATCTGGTTCTCAAACATACGGCTGGGGACAAGGCATTGAAGGTTTAAACACTGCTAGTCTAATGTTTGGTTCGGCTAACGCAATGACAGTGACTTTGAGTTTCTGGGTTAAATCTTCATTGACTGGCACATTCTCTGTTATTTTGGCAAACAATGGCGGCTCAAGAACTTATCCAGCAACATATACTATAAGTTCCGCAAACACTTGGGAATATAAAAGTATAAACGTTGCTGGCGACCAATCCGGAACGTGGAACACAGATAACACTGAAGGGTTGAGTGTTCTTTGGATGCTTGGAACAGGCTCATCGCTACACGGAACGGCTAATGCATGGGCCGCTTCAAAGTTTGGTGTCTCTGGTCAAACTGATTTGATTGGTACTAACGGTGCAACCCTCTACATCACAGGCGTTTCCTTAGAAGTAGGCGATGTAGCCACGCCGTTTGAACACGAAAGTTTTGCGGAAACTTTGCAGAAGTGTCATAGGTATTATATTCAAGGCACGAATATCGGTAGCTTTTATCCTGTTGGTTTAGGTACTGCAAGTTCAGGAACAAGTTTTCGCGGTATGATACCCACTTCTGTCGAGATGAGAACGGTTAATACTTTTGGAAATTTAACAGGTGCAAGAGGTAATGGTACAGCAAAGACATTAAGTTCACATAACTTACAGGAAGTGACAGCTTTGGGTGTTGGATTTAACGCTACAAGTTCTAGTTTGACTGCTTCTCAAGCGTATGTTGTCGTAAATTCTGCAAGTGATGGTAGTGAGTTTTATCTGGATGGAGAACTATAATGAGCGGTTTTAATATATCAAACCTTACATCAGCACAATATGGAACGGATGAGGATGGAAACATCGTTTGCATTAACTGCGCTTTCTCAAATGGAGAAACAGCTAGTGTAATGACAAATCTAAATGGAAATCATCAAGCTATATTAGATTTAGTAGAAGCTGGCACGTTGACCATTGCGGATGCTGACTAATGAAGATGGAACAGACTGTAGAACCAGCACTGAAGGTAGCTATGGACTTAGACTCCCACGAGAAAGAGTGTGCCATGTTCCGTGAGTTAGTTCATGGTAAGCTAGACAGTTTAGATAAAAGAATGTGGCGACTAGAAGCTATGATAATGGGTAGCACAGTTATGGTGGTAGCTATGATGGTTACTGTAGTTATGGGAATGAATTGATGGCAAGTCCAAAACTTGAAAAAAGATTAAAGCTAAAAACAGAAGAAGACCTTAAAGATAAGATGAAAGCTACTGCTGGTGCTGACATACCTAAAGTAGAAACAACCCTGCAAGAAGTACAAAGCGACGAGTTACTAGGTGAGGATTCAGGGCAGCTAGGTCAGTTTGAGGACGCTCCTGTAGCACTAGAAGGTTCTATGGATGGGCTTACCACTACAGCCCCTACTAAGCCCGGAGCAGACGTAGGGCAAGTAGATACCACCACAACGACAGAGGCAGGTCTTGAAGAGTTAGGCCCGGCGGAAGCCGCGCAACTAGACCGCACTGACCCTTACATGGATATCGTACAAGGTGAGTTATCTGAAGGTGCGATAGCTGAAGCCGCAACTGAGGAACTAGACGTTCGCGGGACGGTGCAGTACCAGCTAGGCGAACTGATGGGTTCTCTTGAGTCCGGCGGCCCAATGCCACCGTGGGCATCCCCGCAAGTTCGCAAAGTCAACGCCATCATGCAACAGCGTGGTTTGGGTGCATCCAGCATGGCTTCAGCGGCAATGACGACGGCCCTGATGGAGTCTGGTATACAGATAGCAGCAAAAGATGCAGATAAATACTCTGCAATACAGCTACAAAACCTAAATAACAAACAGCAGACAGCCTTGCAAAATGCAGCCACAATAGCGACTATGGACACAGCAAACCTAAATGCAAGGCTACAATCTGAGGTAACCAACGCCAAAGCATTCTTGTCAATCGACTTGGCAAACCTTGACAATCAGCAGAAAAGTGACACATTAACATATCAGTCTCAAGTTGAAGGTTTGTTTAAAGACGCGGCAGAAGATAACGCAAGAAAACAGTTTAACGCCAAGAACGAATTGCAGGTCGAAGAGTTCTTTGCAGAGCTAGGCGCACAGGTAGCGACAGCCAATGCTAACCGTGCTGCATCTATGGAGCAGTTCAACGTTAGCGAAGCAAACTCCATGAATCAGTTTAACGCTACTGTCCGAAACAACCGTGACCAGTTCAACGCTAACATGAGGTTTGCAGTAGACCAGTCTAACGCTGTGTGGAGACGGGAAGTGAACACATCCAACACAGCCCTACAGAACGAAACCAACCGTATCAACGTCCAGAACGAATACAACGCAAATCAAAACGCCTTGAATAACCTATGGCAAGCGCAAAGAGATAATGCTCAGTGGAACTTTACCAAGGGTGAAAACGCCTTGGCTCGTGAGCATGACATGGCAATTAACGCTATGAACTTTGCTAACAGCAACAATCTCTACAGCAAAAAGCAAAAAGACGACCTTGCTAAGAACATAGGTAAGTGGCTAGGAAAGTTATTTTAAGGTAGGAAACAAGTATGTTTGATTTTTCAAAAGCTATAGAAATTGCGATAGACGTAGGTAAGGACCTTTTTCTCGGTAAGCCAGAGTACGGGTATGATATTAGTACCGGAACTGCGACAGCCGAACGCCCCGAAGGTGGCGGATTTTTGGGTCTTATCGGCACAGGTGCTAGGGCTTATTCTGCGATAACAGGCGGTGATTCAGAGGATGGGCGTGATGAGATTTCACTACCTACGTATGAGGCACAGAACAGGTACCGTCAACGAGCAGGTACTAGACAAACGCAGCGGTACGCGCCTACTAATCAGCTTTACAAAGACGCAATACTCCGACGCATGAGACAAGTCAACTTCGAAACTAATTTACAGCGACTAACAGAGGGAACTACCGTACGCCCTACAACTAAGCGCAGAACACCTGTTTCTCCGGGGTCAGCAGGTAGCACCAACATAACACGTACAATAGCTGCACCCAGCCTTAACAAATCTAAATAGCGGAGAACTCTGTGGCAGAAGAACAAAGATACGACGACTTTAACGCTGCACCTGCGGGTCATTCTCTTACCAGCGACAACAGCAAGTGGGCGTGGGGACAGCCCCCTGAGATGGTGGACCCTGATGAAGTTCTGGATTCACTTGTTGACAAACTTATGGACCCCCGCAAGAAGAAGGAGCTTTTCAAGCTACTTATAGTCGGGGTATCTGTTGAGGTTCTTGTGGAAGGAATGCTGTTCCAAGGATTTCGGGATGGTAAGTTTACACCAGATGTTGGGCTGCTGCTGAAAGGTCCGTTAGGTATCATCATCTCTGACATGGCGGAAGAAGAAAACGTACCGTACCGTTTGTTTGAAAACGACGATACCCTAGATGCCGACGAGATGGACGACGAGACATTCGTTGGTATGATGAAAGAAAACAACCCTAAGATGTTCGAGTACATTCGTGAAAACTTAAACGCAGCCATCCGTGAAGGTAACGCACCGAAAGAGCCTAGCTTTATGAATATGGATAGAGAGGGAGAAGAGTAATGTCTTTATTTATTTCATTAGCGTCTGGGTTTTTAGAAGGACAGGTTGAAAAACAAAGAGGTGAAGCCCTCGCAATACAGCAAGGTAATGAAGCTACTGCCGAAAGACTAAAAATCGGAAGAGGTAAAGTAGCAGACATTATTGCATCTGGAAAGGGAAGTCAAGAAGCCGTTAATGCTGTAGTGGATATGTACGGCTTGGACCCTGTGAAGTTTTCTAACCTTGCTAATGTGTTTAACTCTGCTGCTAACAGCACCCGCGTAGGAAACGTCACCTTGCCTTTTGAAATAAAATACGGCAAAGACGAAGATGTATTAAACTCTGTAGCATCTATGGAGAATCACCTACGGACAAACTACCTTGCTGTAAAGGATATTGTTGACAAAGATGAGAACAGTAGAAAGGCATTGACTGGCGTTATGGGCCAGTTGTGGACGGCAGAAAATTCTCGTTTTCACAGAGAAGAAAGTAATAAAGGAACAGAGGGTTTTGTAAGCCACTCCTATAAAGACTGGCAAAAGGCAAATCAAACTGCCTTTTATAACATGTCAAAACATCTTGGAATTGTTCCTCAATCCACCACGTTCAACGACGCTCCTACGCAGTTGGGTGATACACCCCTAAGTGAAAGTGAAGTGTTTGTACCTACAGGTTCTCTGGAAGGTGGAGCAGAAGGTCAGATTGTTAATGTCGAGGCACTAGGCCAGCCCTACGGGGCAAAGCAAGGCATGTTTAGTTCTCTGGCTAAGTATCATGGTATGAACCAAGGCCCTAATCAATTATGGTCAAATGGTAACTACCTCACATACGGCGATGACGAAGGTATGACTGCCGGGGAATTTTTCGATGATGCTGATAAGGTAAAGACAGTAGCCTACGGAGCTAGGCTTATGGCTGTGAATGCGAATGACTTGACTCTATTGTCAGGGGGAGCGTCAAAGCAGACTTTGAATCAAGTAGTAGGTGTGCTGAATGAAGTAGGTGGCCCTGCAGAAGATGTGAACCTGATGAGACGGGCCATGTTCACAATAACCAAACCAGAGGCCGTGTATGCAACAGCACCCGCTAGTATGACAACAAACATAAGCGGTATTCAATACGCTGAAAGCCAACAGTATGACATTAAAGGTCATCGTGACCAAGCCTTTGCCAATGATGAAGCTGTTGATATGCTGCGGGAAACCGTTGCCTTACAACAAGATATAGGTACTACAGGTCTTGTGTCAGGTGTTGAAAAGTTAGTGGCAGGTATTAGTGGGCAGATAACGCAGGGGGCAAAACTATTCAAGTCTCAAGAAGCCCCCCAGTACGGGTTGTTTCAAGACAACTTAAATACTGATACTGACACCACAACCAGCAGTTTGTTGGCAACAGCAGAAAGTGTACTAGGAAAAAGCAGAATACAAAAACTGTCTAGAATAGACTCCTTACGTCTTGCCCTAGCTGCTAAGATGGCTCGTGCGATTGACCCTGCAGGTCGTCTGTCTGACCAAGACTTTAAAATACAGCTAGAACGGTTAGGTGGCGCAGGAGTCTTCACAACGCAAGAAGGTGCTATGGAGAATCTTAGTGTTGTGCTTCGGGAGTTTGAAAGAAGACAAACAGAGATGAAGTTTGTCACAGGCTTGATGGCAAAAGAAAACATAACAGTAGAAGACCGCAGATTCATAAAAGCTCATCATATGGTTTCTAAAGCTATGAAGCACAAGAAAGTCATGGCTGCTGAAGCGAATCCTATGGGTGGAACTGACGAGCCAGAAGCACCTGCAGGTCCTGTGGACGTTACTGACCGTAACCGTTTTACTGAGCCGTGGGTAGCAACACAAGAAGATGGTACGCAAGTAAACGTCTTTACAGAGCAAACTAGTGGTCTTAACTATTTAGAAGACGGAACACCTTACAATGCAATGTAAGTTACATACAGGAAACAAACATGGCTGAAGCACAACAGGCACCCGTTATACTCGATGACGACGAAGAGAAAGCACAAGATGCTGTCCCGGCGGAGACTTTATCCGAGACTACTGTAGCCGAGGACGTAGAGGCAGGCGAGGTTGTTATCCCTTCTGGTCAAACGGAAGAAGAGAAAGCAGCGGCTGAATCAGGCACTCCTCGCGTTGACATCGCTCCTATTCGCGTGAAGCCCCGCCCTCAGACAGGTGTGACAGATACCCAAGTACAAGTACAAGCCTTTCCGCCTAAAGTGTCGTTCAAGACTTTAGAAGCTGAAGCTGAAGCGGCTGTAACCGAGTCAGAGAAACCCGGAACAACGTATGAGGATGCTGTTGCAAAGCTGGGAGCAGGTGAAAGTGTTACCTTCCAAACGACGGAAGGTTCTGTAAAATACGTACCAGAACAATTACAGGCAATTACAAGTTCAAACGCTCTTCAAAACACCATGAGAAGACAGGCTGCCTTAGACTCCTCGTTTAAAAGCCAAGAGCAACCTACTGAGCCTACCATACTATTCACCGACCCCAACCGTACAAGGCCGGATGTAGGGGCAATAGACGACCCTGATTTACGTGAGTCTGCCTTTGACTACGCAGAGAACAGGCTACGTCTAAACGACACCTTAAAAGAAAAGAAACTTGTAGATACAGGTAACGCTGCCGTAGACACTGTAGTTCGACAGTATTTTGTAGACCAGTACGCAACCGGAGATTTCTTCGAAAGCCTAGCCCAGCGTGTCGCTGAACAAGGAAGGGGAGCAGTAACACTTCCCGGATACCTGCTAGATTCAGCGGGTTCTGCTACCGGAGCCCTTATTTCGTCGATAGACAAAGGTACACCATTTAGTGATGAGTGGGACTCTCGCAGAGAAGATAGAGAACTTCGTGCCAAGAGTTACCTAGAGGAAGTAGACAACTTTCTACCTGCCCCTACAGCGGCTATGGCTATGAACCAAGATATCCGCAAGCGCATCAACACAGAGTTTGAAGAAGGCTTTATAGACGAAAAGCAACGCGATGCTTTACTCTACGAAACATCAATCACTGGCGAAAACATAGAACGCGAGTTTATCACAGAAGAAAAAGCCTACGAGCTAATTGAGTTTGCATTTACAGAGCTAAACGGACCTTCACAATTTGGAGTAATTGCGCTGGAAAACGCAGGGATATCGACTCCGCTAGCAATGCTAAAAGCTAGAAAGGCGAAGGCCGCTGTCGCAGAGGTTCGTGACCTACGTAGAAGATACAACATACCTAGTAGCGTACGTCTGGAAGGTACTCCTGCTTGGGTCAACAGCCAAGATAAAGTTAAGAAGGTAGACAACAATCTGTTTCAGATGGGCTTGTTGAATGAGAGACTTCGTAAGCAAAACACGCTTGCTAAAAAGCGAGTGGATGAAGTAAACGCCAAGGCAGAAGGACTAGAAAAACAAGCACAACAGGCGTTCGATGCCAAAGACCTACAGGCACACGCTACTTTACAGCGAGAAGCAAGGCTTCTTCGTTCTGAGCAAAGCAACCTGAAGAGACAGATTCGCAGAAACAGCATAAGCGCGGCTGTCAGCCCTTACGTAGTGGCTGTCGCTAGGGATGACCTGCTGCTCAGTAGTGCGGCGTGGGCAAGTAGACAGATGTTTACGGGTGCTTACGGCATGGACGGTGAGATGGCGGAGATGGCTGGTTTCTTCAGCGGATTAGTTATGGGTAAACCAACAAAGTTCTTGGGAAGAAAAGTAGGCGACTTTACTAAGGGAGTTATCCACACAACAGGTATGCGAGGCTTGATGCCAGCAGTAGGCCACAAACTATTCAATATGGATAGCACAGTAGACGACTACTTAGCTATCACAGGCCAGACGGCATCCTTTCAAAGTAGAAAGGCTATACGAAGAGCCTTTAAAGAAATCAACAAGATGAGTCCTGAAAGCCTCAGTGAAATGAGGAAAACGATTCAAAAGCAGTTGGATTTACAGAAGGATATAGTTGACGCTTTTCCTGAAGACAAAAGGGAAGAAGCAGCGAAGTTGTTTGATTCTGCCTTTGCAGAGCTAACAGAAATGCCTGCGTTGATAGGGTTTTATCAACAGGGTACATCTACCATAACATCTAAGATGTTGAGAAAGACTGGTTTTGATGGGTTAAATAACCAGATGGAAGAGATTACTCGTAAGTCAAAGCAGGCTAGTGAAGCTATTAAAAACTTTGAAAACTTTATTGCAACCTACGCTAATCCTGCATCACGAACTAAGATGAACGAGTTAGTGCAGACTGCTAGAAGTAGTATAGCCAACGTAGATGCACAGATATCCCTAGAGTATAGTGCCTTAAATAACCAAATAGACCTTATGCTCGACTCTGTAGCTAGCGACTCTACTGCCCAGATAACGGAGCAGTTTATAAGAGATGCTATAGACGTGAAGTTTAGAATAGAAGACAAGCTGAGAATTCCTCAGCAAGGCCCCCTTACAGTAGGCCAGCAAAGAGGAGCCGAGGTAATGAAGCAGGCTAAGACCATAGCATCTACGGATAGCATGGGAGTAGTCATGGCTAAAGCCTTTCAAAATAGACTCAAGCAGGTTAAATCCATGCGCGATGATAAACTATCGCACCAAGAGGCAATAGCAACTGCCGCTGAAGCCATCATAAATGCGCGGTATTCTGTATTAAGCGCAGAAGGTGACTTGGCATATAACGACTTTAGAAAGTTCATGGGAGACCGGGATAACATCCCAAAGGTAGACATCTCAGAGTTTGTTGACGAGATGCTGAGAATATCCGAAGAGAAAGATATCCTGAAGTTCTTTGGTCCCGAAGCCACTTTCTTCTCTGGACACATGGGCAAGCAATCCATGAAGATGTTTGACTCTATGGTTGAAAGAGCTTTGGACGATATTGGAGAAGACGCGCTGGCTGAAATGGTCGTACAACTTGTCGAGCAAGGAGTAGACGAGAAGTTCTTAAATGATTTACTACAAGGGAACAAAGCTAAGTTCGGAACTTTTCTACACAAGTTTGGTAACGTGAACGTGTTCGGTAACGCGACTATAGAAGAAGCAGAGGAGCTTCGCAGAGCCTTCAGAGATTACGGATACAAGGTTACAAACCCTGCGGTGTCTAAGCAAGCTCAAGAAATTAAAAGTAGTTTAGATGATATAATGCGTGAAGCTGACCCTGAAGGCTTCGAGATGTTGGAATATGCTAGGGGCAGATACCAATCTACAAAAGACCCCCTAAGACCCGGAAACCCCTTGCAAAAAATAAAAAGCGCACAAGTAGGTGAAAAGGTTGACCTAGACTCCGGGCCGTTTGTTGGTCTATTCCGTAACAACAACGACCCTTACGGAGTTTTGTCTAAGTCTGGAACTATAATACGTGACATGCTTGTGTCTGGAAACATATCAAAAAACACACACCCACTAAGAATAGAGATAGCATCCTTAACTCAACTATTCGGTACTCACATTGGAGACAACGGTGAACTGTACTTTGATTTAGATACAGAGGAAGGTCTGGAAGCATTTGAAACTTTGCAAATGTTGACCAGTGAGGTGCTATATTCTTCTTGGGCTGAAGACATACTTAAAAGGTCAGTCAAACCGGGTGCGTCAGCAGGTATAGGAAGAACACCTGTAGCTTTTAGTACAAGTGTGATGGATAACTACGACGACATAACCGAAGGGGCTATGCAGGTCAACGTCCGTCAAGACGGAAAAGACATTACAAGACCGCTGGTCAGTCTGACTGAACTTATCGCAGAAGAACAACGCATAGAGAAAGTTGTAGCCAAAGGCGGTAGGTACCATCAAAAAGGTTTAGACGCACGAAAAGAAATCACCACGACCATGAAAAGGGTTAAAGGCGAGGCTATGATTGCTCAGAAGTTGGAAATATCTGCTCTCGAACAGATAAAGTCTTTGACGGGCATAACCTCTAACGCAGACTTTTATAGTCAGTACATAAACGGAACGGAGAGCATAGAGACTATAAAAGAAATCTTTGTAACCCGCTTGAGAAAAGACCCTACTTTAAAAGACGTTGACCTAGAGGCTCTGTTCGATGAAGCAGCCTACAAGATGGCTTATGGTGCGCTTAAAGAAATAGGTGGTATGAAAGCTACTAGGATACGGCGCACAAGTGAGTACAACGAATTGATATCAGAAGGTGCGGATACTAAACTTGTTGAAGAGATGACTAACACTCTAGGTCTTGCAGCAGAACTTCAAGACGAAACTACGATAAAAAACCTTGCTAAAATAGGTATCGACAGTGAGCAGGTCAAGCATCTAGAAAACATATCTCTTTACATAGCAGGAAAACAGGCTATGAACATAGCGGCTGACGCTTCTGCTAAAGGCATGAACGCAAACGAGGTTCTTAGTCGTGCTTACAACATATCTCGCGGCATGGTTAGTCCGACGTATGTTGCGTCTGAACTTGCTGTACGTATCATGAAAAAGAATAATGCTGATGCGTTTCTTCTTGCATTGCAGAGTAAAGAAGCTGCAAAGATTATGGAGAAGATGATGTACTTCCCAGAGCTAGTTCGTCCGGGAGAAATGAAAACTTTTGAAACACTGCTGATTAGCTTCGCAGCCAGCGACGCTGTTAGAAAAGGCCAAGAACTTGCAACAGTAGACTGGCTAGATACAACCCTTGGAGTAGAGTCTGATGAAAATGAACAATAAAAATACCCGCAAAGCATACGCCTACGAGTCTATGGTTCGCAAACCAATGCAGATGGGTGGAATGATGTCATCTACGGCATCCATGAATCCTATGGAGCCACGCCAACAAAAAGGTATGGAACCTGCTATGGGTATGCCGAAGATGGCAGGTGGCGGTAAGCTAAAGGAGCCTAACAATCAGGGCCTAAAGAAGTTGCCAAAGCCTGTGCGTAACAAGATGGGCTACATGTCCTACGGTGGAAAGATGAAGAAATACTAGACGTACCTGTTCGAATTGTTCAGTACGTCGTCGCCCATCTCTCGTAGATAGCGAACCAAGCTGGCGACCTTGAACGTTCCCTCGTACTCAGGGAAACCTTGCTCCATAGTCTTGACGAACTCGTCAGGGTCCACAGCTTGGTAGTCTAGTTCTACGTGACCCTCTGTGTTCATAACACACGTCAGGGTAAATAGTTCTGCTTTAGCCTTCTTCGCCATCTTTGTAAGCCTTTATAACGTCAGTTGAAAATAGCTTCTGAAGGTTGACTAAATACATACGAGCCGCACCGTTGTCCCCGCCGGATACGGTGCGTTTTTCGTCTAGGTTGTTGATGATGCGCTTGAGAGATGGCACGTCAAACACAAGGGTTGCAAAGGTGTCGTCACCGATGCACAGGTTGTGAAACCAGTAGTCTGCTTCCGTAGCAGCAATGCCTGACTTCTTACCTCTGCATTCGTATTCTATGGCGATGTTGCCTGTCTTCATCCACATACCACGCTCAGACTTAACTTCAATCTTCTTGTCTTGTAGCATGTCAGCAACACGCTTCTCACGCACCTTGCCGTATTGTAGGTCGAGGTCGAACTTTTTACGGTTGAATACACTGGGTTCTAAGCTCATTACTTACCTCTTTTGAATTTACGACCTACAAAGAATACGGTCACGTTGATTAGGGTGTTGACAGTGATAGCCCCTAAAAGCCACCACTGCCACCAGTTAGGCCAGTCTACACCACCCGTCATGCTGCTGTCAAGTCTACAACTTCACACACGCCAGCCGTACAAGCCAGTTCGCGGGAACCTGTGGTGTTGTCTTCTTTTTCGAACTCAGTCAGCTTGTCCCAATCAATGTTCACTTCACCGTAGTGTAGCTTCCACTCGTTGTACTCATCAGCATTGATGTCCTGATAAGGAGCTTGCTGATACGTGTGGTCACTATGCGGAAGAAACGACACGCCAGAGGCAACGTCAAAGTTCTCGTACACCCACGCACCCACTTCCATCCACTCGTCCTCTTTAACAGAGATAGTTACAGATGGCTTGTGTTCACACCAATGTATAGCATACGTCTTCCACAATTCTAGCTGTTCGATAGCAGTCATCTGCGTACGAGTGACAGCACCTTGTGGGGACTTCATAGCGAAGCTGAAGACAGTTGTGCTGTCCGGCTTCATCACGTCAGGCTCGTTGTGTATTCCTTGTTCGATAAGGAATTGCGTCAACGGGTCTTTGTTGTCTCCACGTACTGTGCGGATGTAGTGGTCATTGTGACGAGCATGAATGCCACTAGCGGTGTCGGTTAGCTGTGACACAGTACCCGACGGCTTTACACAAGTGATTGCAACTGACTGCTGGATTCCAAGCATGTTCGCAAACTCTGCGTTTGTGTCCACGGCTACCTGCCGCATCTCTTCTAGCCAACGCTTGCTGTCTACGTTCTTTGAGAGTACGTGATGGTCCATGATACCAGTCAAGGACACGCCCAACAAGCGTTCTTCTTCTGTGTTGTCTTTCCATATCTTCCTCAAGTATTTGAAGTTCGTTAGGGTAGACTGCAAAGTTCCGATGATTGTTGCAACACGTACCTTACGCTTCAAACTCTCAAGGTCGTCTGATTCACGAACCATGACCTCTGACAAGTTGCAAAACTGGTACGGACGAAGAATAATCTCAGAACATGGGTTGGTACCCCACATGTGTCCTGTCTCACGTCTGCCGTTCCGAGCAACCTGCTTGTCTGCCGCATCACGGTTGAAGACACCACGCTCACCGGACTTGCTGTCGTACAGGGCAAGCCATTCACGCATGAAGGTACCCATCTCAGGCTTACCTTTGTAGGCTACAGAGTTATTAGCCAGCGCACGTTGCCCTTCGTTCTCCCACCATTGGCCTGACTTGGCATGTGCCATCTGGTCATCATTTAAGTTAGACAAAGAGATTAAAGCACTGCGACGTACACCACCAACAACTACAATCTCACCTACCTTACACATAAGGTCGTGACACTCAATTGGAAACAGCTTACGTCCCGCCGCTTTCTTGAATGTCTCCACAGTGAATGAGAACAGTTCAGCCAACGGCTGTGGACCAGACGCTCTGCCACCCATGACCTTCAAGCGTTCTCCTGCCGCACGTACAGCAGACATATCAATCTGTGGAATCTGCCCTGCGTACAGTAGCGCAACAAGTTCGCGGTAAGCCTTGGCCCATCCGGGCTTGCTGTCACCCACCTTGATGACGGTATCCGTCTGATGAAAGTTGTCAGACACAGTAGGCATCTTGTCTACGTTCTCACGCTCTACTGAGAATCCGACTCCTGTTCCGCACATAAGTATAAACATACACTCATCAAAACTACGGGGGCTATCAACAGGGATGTAACTACAATTAAATCCAGCCACGTTATCTCGCTCAAGGGCCTCTCCTGCGGTCATCATAGCTCTCATAGAGGGCATGACATCTTGGTTTAGTATGCTCTGTTCTATCTCAGCTACGTCAGAATCACGTAGTTTGTAGCTCAGTTTATTAGAAATGTGGTTTTTCATGAAGTTGACGTACCGTGATACGGTCTCGTCCCAGTTCTCTCTGCGCTGGTCTTCTTCTATCCAACGGGCATATCTGGACTTGTGAATGAACTGCTGATAGGCAGTAGGTAATAGGTTACTCATCTTGTTCCTCTACATCTTTTCTTGTTATCGGGTTGGTGCATACATAGCAAGACATGCCACTAAATAGTTTCATAAGCAACTCTGATATATACTGAGTATTCTTACAATGTTTGCAGGTATATTTAATCATTGCCTTCCCATTCTTTTGGAAGGTAAACGTTTACATCACTGCCGCAGTTTGGACAGGACAAATTAGTTATCATAGAATACGATTCGTCTTCGTGGTCTATGTCGTGGTCGCCACCCCATATTAGTTCTGTTTTGCAATGCCAGCAATTCATTACGACATTTCCTTTATTAATCTTTCAAGGTACCAGTGGGCTTTTTTGAGGTCTTCAACTCCGTTTTTGTATTCGTATCTCCATATGTACTTGATAATGTTTCCTTGGAGATAGGACTCGTAGCCTGTACCTGTCGCCGCCTTGATTGCTTCAATGCACTCGATACCTGCCTGATTGTAGTGGGGTGGTTTGTTGACCATATCGGCATGGGCGGCTCCGTTGCGCTTTTCTAGTAAATCAAACTGTTGCTTCATGTATTCTTCGTGTCGTATCTGGTCCATCATCTCTCGTCCCCGTCACCGCTAATCTTACCACGTCTGGCGCGGTCATGTAGCTTGTTGATGTTATACTGAGCGACATGCTGCAAATCAAAACCTAAGTCACGAGACAGTGCCGCACAATACCATAGCACATCACCAATCTCAGCGGCAAGCTCCATCTTCTTTTGTTCGAACTGCTCCACATCGTAACCATCACGAATAAATTTTTTTACCTTATTTGCAATTTCCCCAGCTTCACCAGCAAGGCCCAACGCTGGGTATACCATCTTATGTCTATCGGGATAGATAGCAGTCTTAACCGCTTCTTTTTGATAATAGTTGATGCTCCACTGGTCCTTCATTGCGTATCTCCAAAATCTACTTTTACTATGTTATCTTCACGGGCAAGAACCTTATCGGTAATGCTCTTGGATTCTTCATCATCAAACTCTGCAGAAAAAGACTGGGCTATAGATATAAAGCTGAGACGTGCCATACCAGCATCCCACACATTTTCAAAGTCATTCTCAAGCAGTTCAATCATGCCATTTAGTATGACCATACCAGCGGGTATCTCTTCTGTATTTACAGTGTCTCCGCTCGTCGTATCATACGCTGTCATACCAAAGCTGTCGTTGTCAGAGTTGCTAAGTATGAGGTAATACTTTTCTTTCAGGAGACTTGCTTTCTCCATTTGTACTTCGATGTCATCATCCTTCATTCTTCAACCACTCCTCTGGTATGTTTTTTTCTGCCCATTCAAATCCGTGCTTGTTAGCCCACATAGCATAGGTAGTTTTACTGCCCTTGTAAATTTTATTGTTTGCGTTCATAAATACAAAGCGTATGTCTAGTTCAGGATACTGCTTCTTGATAAGCGACATCTTAGCCCTGTCAGCCCTATCTAGGTGACCCTTGGCTTCCACGTAAATGTTTGTTTCTATTAAGTAAAAGTCTGGAGTATACGTTCGCGGCTTGGGTATATATGTCAGCTTCTGTGTTTCGTACTCAAATGAAACACCCTTCTCTGCGAGGGACTTGGCTATGTTTATCTCGAACATAGAACGGTACTTGGTACCTCTCATAAGTCTTGCAGGGGAAACCCTGCCTTTACTATCTGTAGCCTTTTTAAGAGATACTGTTCTACTTTTGGTGTATGCTTTTCTAGGTAGTTTAGTTCGTCGTTTATTGCTAGCGTCGGCAGACATACAGTTGCACCCATCCTTAATACTTGCATAATTTTTTGTGATTCATTTTCGATAACGTGTATGTCCCTAGTCTCTGTATCACTTACAAGATAGCCACTAGGGTCATAGTTGTTACGAAGGGTGAGAGGCAGAGATGTCTGTAATCCACGGGTCTGTACCGTGGCAGGGTCTCCGCCTCTCTTCTCGTGCGTCTCAACATACACACAGTACAAGTGCGGATTAAGTTGCATTAGTTTTAGTGGGTATGTTTCTACGTACAATACAGGCATTACAGTTCACGCTTCTCTATTTTTGTGTACCACGCTTTGGGCGGGAACTTTGCCTTAGATGTAACCTTGTCGTGATACTCTGCTTTCTTCCAGCATTTCTCTTTAAAGGAACAGAAGGTACACGTCTTAGGCATCAGCTTATTGCCTGTATAAATTCTTTCTCCTTTGACCGTGTAGGCTTCATCAACGGGTTCGAAGGGTATCTTGAACTTCTCGTCGTTGGTTAGGCTCTCCACGCGGCTGTGAGCGTCAGCAATGTATGCGTCACGGTCTTCTGTTTGGTCTGCAGGTGCTTCAACAAAGTCCCACTCACCAGATGACTTGTTAATGGCAATCCATCCACCAAACGGCATACCTTGTGATTCACTGTACAGGTAGCCCTGCATAATGTACCCAAAGGGGTCATCCTCTTTGATAACGTCATAGCCGCCACGTCCTGAGAACTTGTTGTCGTATGACCAAGGGCTAGTGGACTTAACATCCCACACCTTATCCTCGCCGTCATTCATAACAAGGTCGAGTGTGCCTTTGATTTTCTGACCACCAAGTTCCAGTTCGCAGGAACGTTGGGTATCTACTACGTTGACACCAGCAGACTTCATGATGAAGACAGCGGCTGCTTCCACAAGGTCACCTAACAAAAAGCGCATAACGTCATTGTATGCTAGCTCCTGCTTGTATCCTTGCTTCTCTAGCTTCTGCTGGCACAGGGGTCTTCCTACACCTGACATACGAATCCGATAGTCACCACGGTTGGACAACTGCTTACGCAGGGAGTCCTCGCAATCCTTACCAAACTGTTTAATCAAGTCGTCGAGGCGGGAAGCGTCAACTTCTCCCCGCCCGACTTTCTTTAGGAACTCCTGTATTTCTACAAGAGCAATCATTACCCGAACCGCTTAGACAAGTCTGCGTCTTCGTCAGTTAGGTTTTGCTTTGAAGCGTCCTTGTATTCACCAAGGATTTTAGTGTTAGATGCGGCTACCGTATCCATGAACTTTTGCATCATCTCTTTGCGTTCAGCAGTAAATGACACTTCCTTCACCAATTCAGGCTGTGGAATCCAGTAGGTTACCCCACCATTTGCCATGCGCTTTGTGCCTAGCTTGATGTAAGAAGTAGGTAATGGAATCCTGTTGCCTAGCTTCTGCTGGATGAAGTCGTTGATAGGCCGAAACCCTGACCGTTTAAAGTAACCTACAAACGGCATGTTCTCAATCACTGCATCTGAACCGTCTGCGTACTTCCCGTTAGGGATGTCAACAGAGCCGTACAAGATTACGTTGCAAGACACTGACTTCGACAACAACAGGCGCGGGTCATCCTGTGCGAGTTCTTCTTCCTCTTTCTTGGAGAGTCTACCACACTTCATGCCGCCTGAGTTATCAGGGAAAGCATCCTGAATTTTCTTACGCTGAACAGAGCGACAAGTAAACGCACCCTCTTCTTGGTCGTAGATAGACCATTCGTACGTTCGCAGCATTGGGTTGATGAAAACCTCATCAGCGTACACCATGCTTGAGCCGTCGTAGATTTTCCACGTACCACGCTTCAGTGTTTCACCATCATCAGTGTCTGCATCGTAGTTGATACGAAGACTTGACAGTGATGGAGCCTTTGCTTGGGATGTGTCATCCTGACCAAGTGCCGCCAACAATGATGCAGTATCGTCTGCGATGTCGATTGAAAATTCATTACTTACTGTTTCTAGTTCTGTTCCCATGTATATCTCCACTGGGTTAAAGTTGAACGTAAAGGGATTATACCTCAAAGACTGCCTCTAAGTCAAGCCAGTTTTTTCCCATTTTTAATTCTATACCAACAGGCATAGTATATTCAATGGCATAGCGTCTTTTTGTTTCTTCTGGAAGACATAGCATGGCCTTCGCCATTACCTGAATACAGGCTTCTTCTTCTCCGGGAAACACGTCTATGACAATAGAATCATGTACTGTGTTGCAGATTACAGACTTCATACCCTGCATATCATTGTATAGTTTAACCAGTGCCATTGGCAACAAGTCGGCAGTAGCAAAGCCTTGCACAGGGTAATTACAGATAGCTGTGCGGTTTGTGGCTGTACCCCACTCAGTCCACTTAGCATCGGGGAAAGCATACTGCCTACCTGACGGCAGGGTAATCTCTTTCTTTGTCACTGCATCTTTTTGCAAATCTTTGTGCCAGCCTGTCACGCCACTATACTTCTCCTTAAAGGCACGGTAGTAACGTTGCTGGTCCTCTGTACCACTAACGCCGCCATACAGCGGTTTAAAGGTGTGTGCTTTAGCTTCTTGTCTTGTACAGCCAATCACACTGGCGGTGTAGCTATGCACGTCTGTGCCTTGTTCTACGTCCAGCGTTACGGCATTGTCCTTTGCAAGGAAGCCTGCCACCCTAAATTCTAGCTGGGCGTAGTCACCCTCTAGGATACTACCGCCCTCGAACCTGCTTTCTACAGCACGACGAATAGCAAAGGTAGAACCACGCGGCATGTTCTGGAAGTTAGGGTTGCGGCTAGATAGTCTGCCTGTTGCCGTGACACACTGCATGAACTCGGTGTGGATGAAGTCGTTCTCATCCATGTTGTTCTCCATCCCCTCAACAAAGGAACGCAGATATGTTCGCAGGGCAGAGTACCGGATGTACGACTGAGCAAACTCACGGGCCTCACCTCTCAGTGAAAGGGACATGTCTTCTAATGTTTCTTTGTCCGTCTTAAACCCACCAGATGCAACGTCAAATGCGTCACGCGGTATCATCTTGAATCCTGCAACTTCGCCTGTCTTCTCATAAGCAACACCCCTGCCTTCACAGGGTTTGCAAATACGTACGGCCTTGCCAACGGTGCCGTCTTTACGTAAAGGGTTAAACCGTCCTTTACCATTACAAGCACCACATTGTGAGCCTATAGTTTTGTAGACTACATCTGTGTTACGCAGTACGTGTCCCTTAAACTCAGCGCGAGACATACGCTTACGCAGCTTTGGTTTCTTGGTTGCGCCACGCATCTCATGCCCTAAGTTAAACGTCACAGCCCAATGCTTTTTGTCTTGTACCTTACAGGAGTACATGACCATTGACCTGTCGTCTGGACTGTCGAGGTTTACTGGGGTGTCACCCATCGCGTTCGCGGCTAGTTCGTTTAGTCTGCGCTCAAGGGTGAATAGTTCTTGTTCGTATTCTTCTCTAATCTTAGATAACGTTTGTCTGTTTATCTTGATGCCGTTCTGCTCTATGTGAGCAAGAACGTTTGTCATCTCAAACGACAGACGTAAGGTTGGTAGTAGTGTCATTATACATTTCCTCAAATGTTGTGCCAAAGGCTTTGAGTTGGGCTACAGCAACGTCTTCTGTAGCGATTACGTCAGCGATACCATACTCTACAATAGTATCCCATGGTATGTCAAAGAATGTCTTGCCCTCTTTAAAGTAAGGAGTGATAAGGTCTTTCTCCTTTTGAACACCACCATACTTCTCCGCAACTGCCGATAATCCTAAAGGCCATCGTCTAGCTTTGGCAAGAACGTACTCAGCAACCATGGTGTCGTACACGTTGCCGTCGTACTTGAAGTTGCACTCGCGTATCCAAGACAGGTCAAACTTAATGTTATGTCCGATTACTACATCAGCAAGGTTCAAGGCATCCTGAAAGATGTTGAAGCCGTCATTGCTAGGTGGCTCTGTGCTGTGGTCAAAGCATATGTATTTCACCTTGTCCATACCTAGCCACTTGAAACCTAACGACACCAACGTATTGCCGAAGTACGGCAGAGGTGTAGACGAGCCGTTAGCTTTTTCTTTGTGTGTAGTTTCTACGTCAAACGTCAAGACTTTCATCAGTAATAAACCCCCGTGTGTACATCTATGTGGCTGGTGAACATACCATGCCACCCATTCAGTTTATTCTTTGAGATGCAGATGTGTCGTGCTGTGTTCTCTTCTTCTGATGTGCCAGTCTTACCAATACCAATGATGACATCAGCCTCACCAGCCTTGCCAGTACGTGAACCATCCAGCATTGAATAGTCAATGAACTGACGGTCATGTGCATCAAAGCTAGCCTGAGACACTGACCATATCAGAAGTTTGTTGCGCTTGGCAATCTCACGAGCAAGAACGTACGTTTCTTTCAGGCGTTCGTCACCACGGTTAAAGTCACCTGCAACTCTGAACTTATCTAGCTGGTCACAAAACATAACGTCTGGTTCGTTTAGCTGGGCATACTCGTTCAGTTCATCCATTGATGTTCCCACAGAATCCATAACAACAAGGTACGGCTCCACCTCTTCTATGTAGCGTTGCTCTAGGGTATGTCGCTCCTCGACCATTTGTTGTCGTGTACGTTCAAAATACGACTGGATAATTCGCAGCTTAATCTTTTCGGCTGGCTCTTCGTTGGCCCAGTAAACAACCTTGTGCTTACTGCGTATGTAGTTCGCGGCAAGAAAGGCACAGAACGTTGTCTTGCCTACCTCTGGCCTTGCAAACAGGATACCAAGGTTGCCTCTATCCATGCCTGTCAAATGCTCACGCAACAAATCCCAACCGAATGGGAAGTCAGGGTCACCTGTCTCTTCTTCTACAAGCTGTGTAAATCCTTTATCCATCTCACTATACGTTGTCTTGTCAGACATCCGCCCATCTTCAACCATGTCAATCAAAGTTTTTAATTCACCAAAATGCTCAGACTCACCCGTGAAGATGGCAATCGCCTTCTCCCCAATCTGTCTGGCTCTGTCCCGAACCCAGAAGTTCTTGACTACATCGAGTTCGAGGGCCA
>Ga0181407_1000144_pt1 | contig 23765 bp, 20 predicted proteins | sample 30SPOviralmetaG_FD_130136 | JGI IMG/M metagenome (GOLD analysis project Ga0181407, IMG submission 130136) | Marine viral communities from the oligotrophic San Pedro Time Series (SPOT) site, San Pedro Channel, CA, USA - 30 SPOT_SRF_2012-01-26 | ecosystem: Environmental > Aquatic > Marine > Strait...
ACAAGCCACGCATAAAACAACTCATCTTTTACGCCCTCGTTAAAGCACTCATAATCGCAATACCAAAAGTCATTATGCTTTATGTAAGGTATTTCTAATTTAACTAAACACATGCAACACATATTTTTTACTCCTCAAGTACAAAAACATTTTCATGTCCGTACTTTTTGTTTAATCTATTTAATTCTTTGAGAAACTTTTGATTAGTTTCATACCACCTTAAATTTCCATAATCAAATTCTTTTTCGTGAAAAACTTGAATACAATATTTTGGTTTTGTCATTATCTTTCCTTTTCTTTAGAACGGATATTTACAGTATTAATATACAGTTAATGTATATCCTACACCCACCCATTACAGGTAGGTGCGAGATAAACACTAAGCGTTTGCTAGAGCTTTCTTTTTTGCCCATACCTTTTTCATACGTGCAGACCTAATAGCAGTTAAGCCTTTAGCTGTTATGTGTGTAAGAGTAGGGTTTTTTGATAACTCTTTTATCATATCGCTTACATCAGCGAAGTTTTTACTCATAGGTGCAACAGTGTTGGATTTATTCAACTCTTTTACATCTGTAACATACGCATTAGACACGAAATATTCCTTAGTTTCTTTGTTTTTAACTATGAAATAGTTAGGTAGTATTTCGTTTTTGTCATTACGTACGTTATGTACTTCTGTTGTGTCGTTAGACAGAACTTTACTCATTTTATTTTTCTCATTTCTTGTATGTGTGTACACTTGGACACACCCCACATACATAAGGCATATCCACCTGCACACGCAGGTACACGTTGCTGAAACGTGTTTTAGCTCCACTCGTAAGAGTTCATGCTTTGTTTTTTTCAATCAGCATAGGGTATTTAATCCCCTTAATACCTTAAGGGGTTAAATATCCTAGTCATTAATTTCGCCATAATGATTTTCAATTGTAAGCAAGACATTTTGGATAATGTCCTCACTCGCACTACATTTACCAATAGTAGTTTCTACTACATTAGTTATGTCATTACGTATGTCGCTTACTTCATTGTCATTACTTTGAAAAAACTGTTTAGCTCTTTCCTCCATAATTTTTTTCTTTTCTTCTTCAGAAAAGCTCATCTCGGCTCCTTTCTCTTATAGGGATTTAATCCCCATACTCTGTATGGGGTTAAATACCCTAATCATTTTCACAAATCAAACAATCCTCTTGCGCGTGTTCTTCACAAAGAATTATCAACATTTTTGTGCATTCAAACATTACGAATGTTTGCATTCTGCGTGATACGCAGGTAGGTCGCATTCGGGACAAATTTCAATCATTTTTTTCTCCAATCTCTCTAGGGGTTTTATACCCCCTACTTAAGTAGGGGTTAAAACCTCCTAAAACCTAGGGTCGTTAGCCCAACTCTTGCGTATAGCGTTATCACGTGCAAAGTCTTGAGGGTCATATTCCACCTCAACCTCTACCTCGCAATATATACACGCGAAACCTTGATAGCCTGCACATATACATGAGTTCATTGGGTCTTTGTAACCTAAAGTCATTTTCTCAACCTTTCTCACACGGATTAATGTATTTAATCCCCTTACTAAAGTAAGGGGTTAAATACTATTACCTCTCGGCAATAACCACTACATCTAGTGGCTCATTGGGAAACCACAACATATGGTGTATCGGTCTACTTTCTATTCTATAAGAATAGTCTAAGAGTTTCAGATACTTTCAAAGAACTTAATACCACTACATATAGTGGTGTTTAACTTGCATACCCCTATATCTAGGCACACATGATTATGTACACAAGCACATGACATACATGCCTATACATTATGCCTACGTACACTACCTGCATACGTATTACACACATGCGTTTGACCTACAGGTCTTAATGTGCGTACCCCCACCTGTATATATGTAAGTACTAAAAAATATTCTAGTAAAACATTGTAAAGGTAAGAAGACAGTAATTATAAGGAGTTTTGCCTTCTCAGACATAGCGGGCTAGTAAGGGAGAGAGAATTATGATTGGAACTTTTAGTTAATCCTTGAGTACTAGGTTTGTGTTACTGCTATATACTTCTACGTATCCCTAGCTGTCAGCACCCCGATTGCTACTTCACTTGTAACTAATTACTTGTTCCCAATGTTTGTAATTTAAAGTATGTTACCATATAATTATCATTACACAAATCTTTACAAAAAAGATAGGAAAATATGTCTAAGAAGATATGCCACGCTACTAACTGTAGAAAAAGATTAACAGCTAATAAATCAAAGTATTGTTCTACAGAATGTCAACGTAGACAGTATATGAAAGAATATAGACATAATAAAAAACAAGATAAACCTATTAATTCTAAGTACTCAGCGTTAACACCTATGAAAGGTAAACATTATCAAGAGTATGTAGATAGTGGTTTAGCAGATAAAGTTATGAATAGTGAACTAACAGCTACTAAGGCAGCAGAAGTTATTGGTTGCCCAATAGCAACTATATCTAAAATGAACGCTGCTTACCAAATAGATTTACAAAACAAATTAGATGCAGAAGGTTGGCAAGTATCTACTGATGCACAAGCAGCACTAGAAAATTTCTCTGCATTTAGAAACAAATACTTTGCTACTGAAACAGGAGAGAAGTATGAAACTGCTAACTTTCATGAAAACTGGATAAATAAAATTTTACATTCTATAGAACATGGTGAGGAACTATTAATACTATCACCCCCTAGACACGGTAAAACAGAATTGTTAATACACTTTGCTGTATATCAAATATGTAAAAACCCTAATACAAGAATTATGTGGGTAGGTGGTAACGAAGATATTGCTAAGAATGCTGTGTCTGCTGTTCTTGACCAACTAGAAAGTAATGAAAGATTACAACAAGATTTTTGTGAACCTGGTAAAAATTTTAAACCTGATAATCGTTCAGGTAAGATGTGGGCATCAAATCAATTTACTGTAGGAACTAGAACTGTACCTGGTATTAAATCACCTACTATGGTTGCTGTAGGTAAGGGTGGAAAGATATTATCTCGTGACTGCGATATTATTATTGCTGACGACATTGAAGACCATCAAACAACTATGCAACCTGGTGCAAGAGAAAACACAAGACAATGGTGGACAACTACTTTGTCATCTCGTAAAGAGGAACATACTGCTGTAGTAGTAATTGGTTCAAGACAGCACCCTGATGACTTATATCATCATCTACTTAACAATGATGAGTATCAAGCTATTGTAGAAACAGCACATGATTTAGAATGTGATTTACCTGAAGCCTCAAATGAAATGCATATAGATTGTATGTTGTGGTCTAGTAAACGTTCACATAAATGGTTGATGTCAAGAATGAAAGCTGCTGAAACTACAGGTGGTAGACAAATATTTGAAATGGTTTATTTTAATCAAGCCTATGTACAAGGAACACAAATTTTTAATCCTGATGCTGTTGATAGTTGTAAACGTAATGAATTAATAGTTGGAGATATTCCAAAACAATTACAACTTGTTGCAGGACTTGACCCTTCATCATCAGGCTATCAAGCTGCTGTATTGTGGGGAATAGATACTTATAACTCAGAACTTTATCTTATAGACATAGACAATCAACAAGGTGGTGGTGTTAAAGCTGCTAATCAAATTATTAGTGATTGGTTTCATAAGTATGATTTATCACATTGGATAATAGAAGAAAATGGATTTCAAACTGCTATAAGACAAGATAACAATATAAAAGAATTTGTATTAAGAACAGGAATATTGTTACAAGGACATCTTACAGGCAAAAATAAACATGACCCACTATATGGTGTAGGTGCAATGGCAGAATTATTTGAAGCAAATAAAATTCATTTACCCTATGGCAATTCGGAAAGTCAAGCTAAAATAGATAGTTATAAAAGACAATTAGTGTACTTTGATGGTAAACCTGTTTCTAGTAGAAACAAGCATAAAACTGATATAGTTATGGCAGGTTGGTTTCCTATGAAGGTATTTAGACGTGTTCAAAAAGAACACTTAGCAGAGGTAGGAATGGAATACAATCCAAGTTTTAGTGGTTATAATATAACAGAGATGAATAACGCACCATGGCAATAGATTTAAATCAAAAGTCAGCACAAGAAGTAATTGATGCAGCACAAGAATTAGTTGCAGGTTCTCCTAGTGATACTAGACAAATAAATAAATATAGAATTAAAGCTATCTTAAATGGTGGTTCTGATGGTATACGTGCTTTATTAGGCAATACAATGGATACTGCAGATGCAGATTTATTACCTGCTCCAAACCTTTTACAATCAGGTATAGATAGACTTGCACAAAAAATATCAGGCATACCACAAGTACGTGTTGATGTAATGAATAATAATTCAAGTGACCGTGCAAGAATACGTGCAGAAAAATTAGAACGTATTGTTTCATCTTATGATGAAAAACAAAGATTAAATTTACAATTAGCACAAGCTGCTAGATGGCTACCTGGTTATGGATATTGTGCTTGGGTTATTACTAGCAAGATGGATAAAAATGGTTTTATATATCCTACTGCTGAACTTCGTGACCCATATGATACATTTCCTGGAAACTTTGGTGCAGACCAACAACCACAAGAGTTAGCTGTATTAAGAAGTGTACCTAGATGGAAACTTGCTCAAATATATCCTGAGTATCAAAATGTTATATTAAAACCTAATGAAAAGAAAAAATCAGGTGTAGGTAATACAAATACATCTCTTATAGGATATGACAGAGGTAATACTCAATCAGCAGATTGGGAAGACAATACAGGTCAAGGTGTTGATGTTATTGAATATTATGACATTACAGGTACTTATATAGTTTATCCTGAAACAAGACAACTGTTTGATTACATACCTAATGCATTAAGCACAGTTCCTTTTGTGTTTATGAAAAGATTTAGTTTTGATGAACTTAAAGGTCAATACGACCACACAGTAGGTTTAATGGCTATGATGGCAAAAATAAATATTATGTCAGCTATAGCTATGGAAGACGCTGTATTTACAGAAACAAACATTTCAGGTGAATTAGAAAGTGGACAGTATCGTAAAGGTAGATTTGCTGTAAACTATTTAGCTCCAGGTACACAAGTAAGTAAACCTGCAAATAATATACCTTATCAATTATTTCAACAAGTAGACAGATTAGAAAGACAACTAAGACTTGTTGGTGGTTACCCAGTAACAGATGACGCACAATCACCTGCAAGTGTTGCAACAGGAGCAGGATTAGCTGAACTTAATTCATCTATGTCATTAATGATTAATGAATATAGAGAAATAATAAAAGTTGGTATATCTGATATGGATAGTAAAAGATTAGAACTAGATGAAATAGTATCTGCAGAAATAGGTCAAGAAAGTAAACCTATGGCAGGTTATTTTAATGGAACATCTTTTTCTGAAAATTATAAACCGTCAACTGATATTGGTGGTGACCATAAAACTAGACGTATTTATGGTGTTATGGCAGGATTTGATGAACCACAAAAAATTGTTACAGGTTTACAGTTGTTACAAGCAGGTGTTATTGATGTTGAAACATTACAAGATAACATTGATGGTTTAGAAAATATAGCTAAAGTACAAGAACGTATTAGAAAAAATAAAGCAGAAAACGTTTTATTTGAAAGTGTACTTGCTAGAAGTGCAGAAGGTGACCCTGCTGCTACTATGGCAGTTATTGCTGTATATGAAAATCCAAACGGTATGACTGAAATATTAAAACAATTTTATACTCCTGAAGAACCACAACTTAGTCCTGAACAAATGGCTATGATACAACAACAACAAATGTCACAAGCTATGCCACAACAACCACCATCTATGCAAGAAGCATTTGGTCTTGTATAATGACTTTTTCAGAAGATTTTATTGATAATGAGTTTTGGAGTTTAGTAACTGAAGAATATGGAGATACAACAGTTGTTGATTTCAATCAAGCATATGAAATACTACAACCTTACCCAAATATTTTTATAGTAATAATGGAGGATAATGGCAAAGAAACGTTCTAGAGGTGGTTATAGACAACCTAAAAATCCTGCTGCTACAAGTGGTCCAGGAGCATTATCTGCTAGAACAGATGGTGGTGCAGGAAGTAAAACACAACCTATAAGAAGAATACCAGGACAACAATATGGTGAAGGTAAAGCATTAGTTGACCAACAACAAGCTGCTCCATTACCTGTTGCTGCACAATCAGGTACACAAGGTAGAGGAATAAATATATTTGCACCAACCGAAAGACCTGCTGAACCAATAACAGAAGGTGCTATGTTAGGACCAGGAAGTCCTCCAAATCAAGCTATAGATGAAGATGCTAATATGTTACTAGCTGCTATGTATCAAGTATATCCTAGCTCAATAATATCGGAGATGATTAATCAAGGTAGTAGTTAATGTATTACCCTGACCCTGTATTTGAAGAAGATTTAGCTAAACAAAACGAAGCTAGAGATAGAAAATTTCAAAATCTTAAAAAGAATATGACGAGTGATGTTGCTCAACGTATGATTGCTATTACTCAAAAATATCCTGGTATGCCACAAAGTTTAAGTATATCCGCAGCATTAACTGGTGCTAATCCTGAAAGCAAAGCTATGGAAGATGTAGCAGATAAGTATGCAATTAATCAAGCTGAGTATGGTAAAAAAGTATGGGAGTTAGCTTCTACTGATGTTAATGGTGAATATTTATATCCTGAACATCAAGATATGACTTTAAATATAAGTAAAGCATTAAAAGGTGATGCTGAGTTAGGTATATGGGGATTACTTGCATTAGAAAGTTTTGGAGAAAAAATACGTATGTTAAACAGACAACGTAAGTATGTTGCTGATTTAATGTTTTATGATAAATTTTTACAAGAAGGTTACACAAAAGAAGAAGCACAATCTAATTTACAAATGTTTGTATCTAATACAGAAGTTCCTGATATTGGTAAAGATAAAAACATGTGGGGTGAATTACGTTCTTATGTAGACATGTGGGGAGAAGCAAACGAAAAAGCAGGAGAAACTGCATTTGGAGCTGCTTTTAGAGAAGCGTTAGAAGGTAATCCAGTCAACTATCAAAGAGAAGGTAGAAAATTTTTATTTGAAAGTATATTAGCAGAAGATGATGCAAGGTATCACAGACTTGTTGATATGGGATTATCTCCTGAAGATGCTAAAAAAGTATTTTATGAAAACATAGGTACACCTATTAGAGCTAACGAAGCACTTGGAATACAAGAATATACTTCATTATCAGACCCAAATAAAATTATGTTTTTTGAAGGACGTAAATCTGATTATGCACCAGGCAATAACATAAATGATATGTTTAGTATTTCTAATTGGTGGCGTAATAGTCGTGGATTAGATACAGGCGTATTACAACCTTATAGCCCTGGTAGAGCAATAACCTATCAAGTTACTCCTAGTGGTACTACACAAGCAAATATTATGTCAGGTCTTATTGATGGAGCTGCAATGTTAGCTGCAGATATACCATTAGCTAAAGGTATTGGTGCTTTAGGAAAACTAGGTAAAGGTGCTGTAACAGTTGATAAATTATTAGAAGCTAAAAATGCTGCAAAAGTTGAAGATTATTTAACTGCGTTTACTAAAAACATAGATGACTTAGAAGATAGCGTTGACCCATTTAAAGATAAAAAAATAAAAATATCAGGACGTAATGGACAATTAATTAGAAAGTTTTCTAAAGAACAAGCTCAAGATGTAAGAGCAGGGCGTAAATTATATAAACAAGCAGGTGTAATTGGTGGTACTAGAAAATCATTATTTAGAAATACATCACGTGATTTAATGAACTCTCCTTTTGGTAGGCAAGTAACACGTGCATTAACAGAAGAAAGTAATGTAGCAAAAATTATGACTACTCCTGGTTTTACAAATTTAAATTATCAAGTAGCTAAAAGAATTGCTGATGCAGATAATTACTTATCAGTTAGAGGTGTACTTGATGAATTGTTTGATACAGGTGTAATTACACAAGTACCAGGAAAACAATCAGGTATTACTAATGCTGTATTAAGACAATCAGCACAAGCAGGAAAAGAATTGTCACAAAGTTCTAATGTATTAAAACAAACTGCAGGTAAAGCTCTTACAGCTATAGGTAATGAAGATGCAGCATTTAGAAGTGCAGGTTCTTATTTAGCAGGTGGTGCTAAAAGAACAATTAATTTTCTTAAGAAACAACCATATGAAGGTGAAAACTTTGCAGAACTTATGGGATTTAGTGCAAATTTAAGAAGTGGATATAAACCATATTTTAATAAATTATTAAGTGTTACACCTGACCAAGGATTATCTTTTACTAATAGAGATGAAGCAGTACGTAATTTAATAGCACATATGCAAACTACAGGTTTGTCTTTTGATGCTATGAAACCTTATGTTGATGAACTTATAGATATTGCTGATGGTGATTTTGAAGCAATACAAACATTTGCATATCAACAAATATTAAGAGATGAATTTATTATGCAACAATCAGGTAAAAATATTGCAACAGTTAATATGGCAAAAAAAATATTTCAAGAAAACGGTGCTATTAGACAATATTTTATTGACAGTGTTAAAGGTGACAATATGCCATTTGTTGGTGATGTTGTAGAAACAGTTGTTGAAAGAGATATTAATGGTGACAAAATAGAAATAATTATTCCGTCATTACATTTATTAGCAGAAGCTGCTGATTTACATGCACCACTTGTAGATTACAGATTAATAAATAGAGCTATGGGTGAATTATTTACTACTTATGGTGATGAGTTTGAAGGTGGGTTAAAAGCTAATTTAACACATACAAGTAAAAATATAATTCAACTACTACGAGGAGATACAAATTTTAAAGGCATAATTCCTTCTAAAAATTTAACAGATGATGCATATACATTGACATTAGATTATATGACACGTAATTTATTTAAACCATTAGTACTACTTAGAGGTGCTTGGTTTGTCAGAGTATTCTTAGAAGAAAGTATGCGTATGGCAGCAGCAGGATTAGACAATATGTTTGTTCACCCTGCAAGTCATATGGTTTGGGCTAGGTCACATGGTCAAGCAGGCAAATTATCTAAAAGATTTTTTGGTGAAAGTGCAGGTGGAGTTGATAGTGCAAAGATTAGAGAAACTCTTGAATACAGAGAAGTAACTAACAGTAACTGGTCTGCAGGTGCATTAAAAGGTCAATACAATAAACAAAGTAAAATGGCTAGAGATTTTATTCCTTTAAATAAAGGAGCGCCTGAATATGTTAATGGTGTTGCTTTAGAGTTAATACAATTACGTAATGACCCTATTGCTAGACATTTAGCTGAAAATGGTTTTAATGATGGGTCTAAGGCGTGGTTTAGAAGTAAAGCTGCTTTACCTTTTAGAGAAGAATTAGCACGTATTGGTGGTAAAAAATATAAAAGTCTTTTAAGTAACACACAAGATATGGACGCATACTTAGCATCTGTTGAAGCACGTATAAGAATAAAAACAGGTGAACAATTAATAGAAGGTAAAAATTATATTGCAGGAGATAAATATAGTTATAAGTTTGGTATTTATGGTGGTAATCAAGAAATACGTGATGCTATATGGACAGGTAAAATGAATTTACCTGGTGGTTCTGCAGTAGAATTTATACCTGATGTTACAAAAGAATATAACAAAAAACATTTAGAAAATATATATAGAGGTTTATCTAAGTATCTAGATGAAGGACAAGAGTTTGGTGTAGTTAAATATTATAAACCACAAACATTAAATCCAACTGGAACACTTGGTAAGTTAGAACAATGGTTAGATAGTAAAGTTGATATAGCTTTCAAACATTTAATGACTAAACCAAATGCTTATTTATCTAGGTCTGTTGTATGGAAACAATATAGATGGCAATGGATTTCTGATAACTTTGGAAGTATGTCTGATGATTTACAAAAACAATTTATTAAAGAAGCTAAAGAAGCTAAGATACCTAAAAAAGTTATTGAAGAACTAGAAGGATTAAAAGGAATAGTATCTGCACAAAAAATAGATAACTATGATTTAGCTAATACACAAAGTAGAGCTTATGGTTTAGCTGCAACAAAAGAACTTTTATATGATGCATCTAAAAAACATTTAGTATCTGATATAACTAGAAACATATTTCCATTCCCTGAAGTATGGTTTGAACTTGCACAAACATGGAGTAAGTTACTTATAGCTAATCCTTATAGAGCAAGACAAGCACAATTATTTGTAACAGGTGCTAGAGGTTCTAATGCTAATAGTTATGTAGGAGAAGGTTTCTTTGCACCTGACCCTAATGGTTCAGGTTCAGAAATGTTTGTATATCCAGGTTCAGATTTCTTAACTAAATCTATATTTGGTGAACAATCTGATGTACGTGTTGCACCTAAAGGTTTTGTTCAAGGTATTAACTTGTTAGGTCAAGGTTTTATACCTGCACCATTACCTTATGTAGGTGTTATTGCAGATAAAGTATTACCTAGACATGGTTTAGGAAATGAAGTTAGAGGATTACTTTATGGTGAGTTTGGACCTCCAAGAGCATCTGATGTAGTTCCTTTACCTGCATGGCTTAAAAAAATACAAGCTGCTGTTGGTGTAGGAGATGAAGCACAACAATTACGTGCATCTACAACTATTGATATATATAAATATGGTAAAGCTGTTGGTAGAGATAAAGCATTAGAAAAACAAGGTAAACTACAAAAATACATAGATAAGGGACTTACAGTAGATGAAGCGTATTTAGAGTATTCTAAATTTCAAGCATCTAAACTTTATTTATTTAGAGGTGTATCACAATTCTTTTTACCTACAGGTTGGACACCAAGATATTATATAGAAGATAAAAATGGTAAATGGTGGGGAACACAAGTACTTGCTCAAGAGTTTACTAAATTAGTTGATGAAAACGATAGCGATAATATAGCTGCGTTTAATGATTTTGTTGCTACATACGGTATAGAACATGGTTGGTTAACTGCACCTAAAACACAATCTAAAGTAGGTAGACAATCATTTACTGATAGGGTTATGGAGTTTCAAGCAAAACATAAAGAAGTGTTTGATAATTTAGATGTATCAGGATATTACGTAATACCTGATAGTCCATATGATGAACGTAATTATTCACAAATGTATGATGCATTTAATAAAGGTGACATAGAAACATTAGACCCTGAACAGTATCAAAGACAAGTAAATGACACATTAGGTTATTACAGATATACAGCTTTTAAAGAACAAGTAGAAGCTACAGGTGCTACAAGTACAGAAAAAACAATATTACTTAGAGTATATAGAAACTATTTAATAAAGGAATTACCAGGATTTCAACAAGATTATGGATTAATTAATCCAGTTAAATCAAAAGAGGTTTTACGAGAAATGCAAGATAAGTGGTTGACAAATGATACAATAATGAGTACAGAGAGCGGTAAAGCATTTGCTGAGTTTAATCCTGTATGGGAACAAGCCCTTTCTATATCTGCTGAGTTATCACCTTCAGATAGTCCTGAGTGGTGGTTAAGCAGTAATGATGCAAAAGCTAAAGCATTAAGACTAGGAGTTGCACAGATTGCAAAGAAAATTATTGAAGACTATCCTGATTTCAAATATGTTTGGATTGGTGTTTACAGTAGATTATTTAGAGATGATACAGAAATAATGGGTATTATAAGTGGATAAAATAAACGAATTATTACAAGAAAACTTTGGTATAACAGCAGACCAAATAGATAGTGCTGAAGCTAGACAAGCTCTTGGCGGATTTTATGACAGAGTAGTAACAGCTATTGAACTTGAAGACCCTACAATTATAGATTTTATTATTGAAGAAATAGAAGCAGTACAAGGACAAGCAGGTGGTGCAGGACTTGTTAATGAAAATGAAGTACAAAATATAGTAGATGAAAGTGTTAATCAAGCATTAACTCAATACAATCTTGACCCAAGTTTTTTAAGTGAACGTGGTTATTATGTTTATGACCCTGAAACTGGTGGATTAAAACAAGTAGAAGTAGCTAGTGCATTTCCTGATGGCTTTGCTTCACTATATAACATAACTTTACAACCTGAATTAGTTGCAGGATTACAACAAGATTTAATTAGAAGTGGTGTAGTTGAAGCTGATTACTTTGATGATGAAGATGAGTTTGGTCAAAAAACTGCAAACGCTTTATCTGTTGTTTTAGATTATGCAGATACAAATATATTTATTGATAAAGATAGTGAACAAGGTGAAGCACTTATAACAAAATATGGTACAGGACATTATGGATTTTTAGAAAATGAAAGCAGAGATATTATATTTGCTAGAGCTGTACTTGATTTAGCAGTAGAAGCATTAGGTAGAGATGTACGTTTACAAGAAGAAGCACAAGAAAAACTTAGAGATGAAGAAGCAACACAAGTACTTGCAGCACAATATACAATACCTACTTATGCAGAAATGGACGATACTCTTGATGAAATATTTAATCAGTTAGTACCTAGAGAAGCTACTGCAAAAGAAAAAGATAGATACGTTACTGCATTAGCAACACAGTATTCAACAAGATTTAAAGAATTACAAGCATTACAAAAAGCAGTACGTACTAAAAATATATTTCAAGATGCAGATATGTCAGTATCTTTAGAAGGCAGAGAACAAGTAGTACCTGAACAAGAATTACGTACAGATATATTTCAAATAACAGACCCTGAAGCTGAAGTAACTCAACAAATAGAACAAGATTTAGAAGGCGAAATGTCTGCTATTGAACAAGGTAATGCAGCTAGAAGACAACAAGCAGCATTAATACAAGCTATGATTGGACAGTTATAATGTCACGTGACCCTAAACAAGACCCTTATTATAATCCTGATTTTTCACCAGAAGTTAATGAAGTAACTAATGATTTTACTTATAAAAAATTTAATAAAAAACAAATAACTGGAGATGCAGTAATTATTAAAATGAATGATGGAATGAAAGATTTTGATGTTTTGTTAATACAAAGAAAAAGAGGTCCTCATCAAAATGGATACGCTTTACCTGGAGGTATTTACGAAGAAGGAATGGATACTATTGAAGACTTTATAGGTAGAGAAGCACTAGAAGAAGTGGGTTTACAAACAACAGATATTGTTGATAGTTATGATTTATCTCCTAAATTAAACAGATTTGACTGGGACGCTAGAGCAGGTAAAGGTGTTGATGTATACGGAAAAGTATTTGTAGTAGATAGTAATTTTATTCCTATTGCTTCTGATGACGCATTATCTGCAAAGTTTGTAAATATAAAACAAATTACAAACAAAAATATTGATTTAGCATTTGGTCATGCAGAATGGATACTTGATAGTTACAAAGGTAAAGATGGTTTGCAAGGACAAGGTTTTAATGATACTAATAAAAATAAACTGTTTGATATTGTAGAAGAAAATACAAAACGAAATCAAGAATTTATTGTAGAAGTTAATAAAAAAAGAGTGTCTGATAATTTTAATGCTATTGATTTATCACAAGATACAAATATTAGAAATACATTTGATGCAGAATTTGAAACAAATTTTCCACCTGACCAATTTGAAGGTGAAGGACCAATAGAAACTACACCATTTGATGAACATATGGCAGCAACAACAGATGCTGAAATAGCAGAATGGTATGGAGAAAAGTATGGTAAAGATTATATTACTGATACTAAAACTATGACATCTTCACAAATAAATAATATAAACACAGAGTTTAAAACAGATGTAGCAAAATCTTTTGTAGACGATACAGATGAAGTTGCATTGTCTGCTAGAGAATGGCTTAATGAAAACACATCAAGAGGTGTAGACCCTACAGCACAAATGGACGATACATTAAAAGCATTAGAACAATCAAACGCTGATATGTTTCCTGATGAAGTAATTGATACAATAGATAATATACCTGATGACATTGTTATAGATACACCTAATGCACCATTAAAAGGTAACCAATTAAAACAAGTATTAAAAAACAGATTAAAAAAACTTGCTATTGGTGGTTTAAATTATTTAGATATGTATGAATTAGGTTTAATTGGATATGCTGTAGCAGAACCTGCTGCACAAAAATTATTAGAACCAATAATGCCATACATTGTACCTGGATATAAAGCACCTAAAAATAATGAAAGTTACAAAGACCAAGTAATAGCTAATTTACAAGAAACAGCTAAAATATCCCCAACTGCAAAGTTAGTTGAAAACATGCCTGAAAAAACAGAGTATGAAAAACTTGATAATTTAGGGTATGGTTGGCTAGGAAAGATGTTAGATAGATGAGTGAAATAACTTACGGACCTAAAGGTACACAGATAATAGTAGTTGAAGGTGCTAAACAAGACGAAGAAGGTAATTTAGTAGAAGGCAGTAGAGTAGATACTGTTTATTATTTAGGATACCAAGATGCTAATGGTACTTTCTTTTTGTGGAATGTACCTGCTAATGAAATATCAAATGTAACAGATATAAATGAAGAATTACAAAGAGGTGCATTAGAACAAGAAATTATTAATACATTACCTAATACAAAAGTATCTTTAACAAACTTTAATAATTTAAGTATTAGTGGACAAATAGTATCAGCAGGTAGCTATACAGAACTTAAAACAGATTTAGAAAATATAAGTCCTGTGCAATCATTTATTGAAGATATGAACACGATTGCAGATGAATTATATTGGTGGAAAGATAGTGAATATGTAAATATAGTGCAAGAAAACTTTGCTGAAACAGGAAGTTACGAATTAAACGCTTCACAAATGGCAGAGTTTTTAACTAAATATCAACTTAGTAAAGAAGAATATAACGGTGCTATAGAAAGAGCTACTAACCCTATTGGTTATGGAGATAAAAAAGCTCAATACTATGACACAATTAAATCTGATGCACAAAAACTAGGTGGTGTAATATCTGATAAAGGTGCTATGTATCTTGCAGAAAGATGGGCAAGTGGTAAATATACATCTACTAAAGTATCTCAACAATTAAATGCAGCTTTAGATGATTACTCATCATTTACTATGGATACAGGTTTTGCAAATGCAGTTGGAGATACAACAAAAATTACAACTAATGAAACTAAAGTACAACAGTTGTTAGATACTTATGTACCAAAACATTTACATACAAACTTTACTATTGCAGAAGAAGCAGGTAATTTACGTAATATAGGTGGATACGAAACTAAATTAATTGAAAAAATGAAAGATGTACGTTTTGCACAATACGGTATGTATGACCGTGATATAGCTTGGCAAAACATTGTAAACAATTATGTGTCACAAGCATCTAACATTTGGGGTGTACAAGCATCAGAAGATGACCCTGAAATACTTAACGCTGTTAGAGAAAATAATCAAACAGAAGCTATACAGAAATTTAGACAAATAGGTTTAGATAGAGGTTATCAAACTACAGTAAATAGTTTTGCTAGTGATATGGCAGATGCTTTTGGTACAGGCGTAGTTAAATCAGCAGGATATTTGGAGGGTTAATGAAATATAACTTACTTGGACAAAGAGGACCTGAAGGAGAAATTAATCCTGATGCACCTGAAGGTGGTCAATATATATATGACAATCCACCTGGCACAGGAGATAATTTAGGTATACAAACTTCTACTACAAGTAATGGTAGTAGTAGTTCTGTAACTAATGAAGCAGCTATGGCTATTGCTAGAAGTTTATTTAGTTTTTTTCCTGAAGCTGTATTAAAAGAGTATGCAAAATCTTGGGTTAAATATGCTGACCCACAATTAGCTATAGCTGATGTAAGAACTACAACTGCTTGGGAAAATGAATTTGGCTATCTTAAAAGAGAAGATGGTACATTAATTATGTCTGAAGGTGAAGCATTAAGTACAAAAGCTAGTTATAAAGAAACATTACAAGAAGTTGGTATTACAGATACGGAACAATTTAATCAAAAATTTAAAGATTTAGTTAGTGGAGAAGTTTCTGCTGCAGAGTTTCAACAAAGAGTTGACTTAGTATATAGTCAAGTTGTAGACCAAATACCTGAAGTAGAAAGATTATATAGAGAAAGATACAATATTAATATAGACGCACCTACAGTATTTGGTGCATTAATTGATGAAGATATATCAGATAAAGTATTAAAAGGTGATATACAAACATTACAACTACAAGCACAAGCAAGTATTAGAGGGTTTACACAAAACTTTGCTAGATTTGAAGAACTTAAAAAAGCAGGACTTACAGTACAACAAGCTAGTCAATTATATGAAGCTGCACAACCAACAATGGAATTAGCAGAAAACATAGGTAGAGAGCTTGATATTACTACATTAGAAGAAGCTGCTATTGGTGATGTAAAAGCTAGTCAACGTTTAAGTAGAGTACAAGCTGAAGCACAAACTGAATTAGGTGGTGTTAGTGTTGGTGCTGCAAAAACAAGAAGTGGTAAAATAACTGGACTTGTAGAAGAATAGTGTATACTATATGTATAAGTGTTGCGTGGTCCACTCAATGACCTGCAAATCGGATTTCATGCCTACGTTGAAATCTTGTACTTAAAACCGTAGAGTAAAGGACTTTAGTTAGAGCTACAGTATCTAAAGTCAAGTGTGGTCTGTAGCCTCACGATAAGCGTCCACAGGGCTTATCTGCAAGAGTAACACTGTGAGGAGGTACGAAATGACGGAACAAGAATATAATGCTACTGAAGATAATTCAGGTGCAAAACAGATGCGTGAAACCATTAAAAGAAAAGATGATGCTATCGCTGATTTAGAAGCTAAGTTAGCTTCTTATCACGAAAAAGAATTAGATAGTACTGTCAAAGATATTGGTTTAGACCCATCAACAGGTTTTGGTAAAGCATTAAAGCAAGTGTATAAAGGTGACGTAAACAACGAAGCACTTTTAGATTTTGCAAAGCAAGAGTATGGCTATGAAGCTACTGGTGTAACTGGACAGGTAACACCACAATCTGAACAGGAAACTGTAGTTCAGAGTGATGCTAGAGCTAGAGTAGAAGCACTTGAACAAAGTTCACAGTCTGTTGTACCGCAAGATGCAACTGAGCTTTTAAAAAAAGTAACTGAAGCTGGTAACGCAAAAGACAGTATCAGGGCTAAATTAAATTTATTAGACGCTCAGAAGCAACAATAATTTAAGTATAAGATAACAATTTAGTAGGAGGTGCATTGTGGCAGCTATAGGCTCCCCAAGCCCAATCTCAGCTTCTGAGATTAACAACTTTACAGGTGAACTTTTTAAAGTTACACCTCATAGAACTCCTCTATTATCAGCAGCAGGTGGACTAACTGGTGGAAAGGCTATTCAAAGCACTTTCTTCCAATTCCAATCTGTTGATAATGCTGTTGTATCTTCAGTAACACCTGCCGCAGAAGGTGCAGGACCAACTTATAACGGTCGTTCACGTTCTGCTACACAAGGTGTATTGGAAATATTCCATGAAGCAGTACAAGTAACATTTACTGCTCAAGCAGCTTATGGGGAAATTGTGCCATTTGACTTGGCAGCAAACTATAAAAACAGTATTGACAAACTTGCATTAGAGGGTACTAACCCTATTAATGATGAAATGGCAGCTCAACTTGAGTTGGTATTAGAGCTTGTCGCTAAAAAAGCAGAGTTCCAAGCATTCAATGGAACGTTCTCTGACGGAACATCATCTGATAGACAAATGAGAGGTATTAACGCTCATATGGACTTAACAGGTGGCAATATCTATTACAATGATACTGCAGGTAACGGTTCAGGAACAGACCAAAAAATACATTGGGACACCGTAGCAGGTGCTATGAAAAAACTATATGATGCAGGCGCTCCATTAAGAGAACCTGTTCTTTTCATTAGTCCTGCCATGTTGTTGGACCTTAACAAAGAACTTGTTAACCCAACAGTATCAGGTGCTTTAACAGGAGGTATTCTTCCACGTGATAGAAACGTTGGAGGGGTTGACATTGATACTATCGTAACTCCATTCGGAGCTATGGGATTAGCATTGTCTGATTACTTACCTAGTGGCAAAGCGTTTATCGTAGATATGGCGTTTGTTACACCTATCTTCTTGAATATCCCTGGAAAAGGAACCGTATTTATTCGTGACCTTGACCAAGGTGATAATGCAAGAATGGGCAAAGCAGTTTACATGGAAATGGGATTTGACTTCGGTCCTCCTCAGTACCATTGTAATATTTCTAATATTGCCTAAATAAAAACTTGAAGATTAGGGTGGATACTCCACCTCCACCCTTTTCTTCTGCTAAAGTAGGAGATTATGAGTTTTAGTAAATCAATAGCAAAAGAAGCACTTATAGACATTTCAGAAGATGCTAGTAATTCTAAAGTAGTTAATACTGATGGAATGATATTAACAGGAATTATATTTCCTGCAGCAATGACAGGGACTGCTGTAACTTTTGATTATTCTTTAGATGAAACTGCGTTTTATGATGTAGTTGAAACTAATGGTACAGAGGTATCTTATACTGTTTCAGCAGGAAATGTTGTAAGAGTAGAACCTAATGGTTGGTATTTCGCTTCCGCAGGATACTTAAGAATAACATCTAATGGTACAGAAGCTGCAGATAGAAAAATAACTTTAATATTTAGAGCTTCTTAGGGTATAAATGAGTACCACAATAGGAAACCTAATAGATAGGGTTTATAGAGAATATCTTGAACCAAATGATGATGTACAATCTTTTTCTATTTTAAGACTAGGATTAAGTGCAGATGCTGCTGATACCACAGTTAACTATTCTAATGATTATTTAACATCAGAAGAAGAAGATGCATTAGAGCCTGGTGCTGTTGTAGAAATAAATCAAGAATTAATGCTTGTTACATCATTAAGTACATCTGCAGAACAGCTAACAGTTAAAAGAGCATGGAAAGGTACTACCTTAGCAGTTCATAGTGTTGATGATATTATTAAAATTAATCCAATATTTACTAGAAAAGCAGTATTCAGTTCTGTATCTGACCAAATTGAAAATCTTTACCCTACGTTATTTGCTGTAGAAACTAAATCAATATCAGCTACTACAGGAATTAATGTATTAAGTGGTGCAAATGATAATTATTTAATAGCACCTATCAAAGCAGTATCACAATATACAGATTTTGATGCAGGACAAGATAGTACAATATCACAATTTAGAGGAGTATCAGTTGAACTTGTAGACTTACCTAATCCATTTACCTATACAGATGATGCAGGTGTTAGCCAAACTGTAACATATACAAATGGTCCAAGCAAAGTAAATGCTATACAGTCTTTCGGTATTACTGCAGGTAAAACTATTTATGTAACTTTCAAAAAAAAATTTGTATCTATTACTGACGAAAGTACAACTCTTTCTTCTGTTGGTTTAGAAAATGAATACGAACCTATTGTTATGGCAGGAGTAGCAGCACAATTAGTATCAGGACAAGATATAACTAATTTGAAAGCAAACTATATTACTGAACAATTCCAAACAATTAATGTTCCTATAGGAAGTTCTAACACAATTAGAAATGCTTTATTACAATATCAACAATTATTAATACAACAAGCAAGAAAAGATTTAAGAGCTAGGTTTCCTGAACCAGTATCTTTTAATAGTATTACTTATCCGAGTACGTAATGCCTAGAGTGCCAACTACTTCAACTATATCTAATCCTAAAAGAAAAGGTTATGACCTTATATTAGATGATTTATTATTTAGAGCAGCTATAGCACCTGATAGACAAATGACTATATCTACTGCAGAATTTCCTAATCAACAAATAAATTTAAAATCTAATCCTGAAGATATAACTACTAATATTGGTCAAATATTTTCTCGGTCAAATTTTAGTGGTGGTCAAGGTTTAGATACTGCACATAGAAGAAATGCTAAAGAAAATGATGTTACTAGATTTTTTGATAGTAAAGGTGTAGATGTATTTCATGGAGATGAAGAAAATTCTTATCATGTACATTTATTACATGAAACATCTGATGTAAATGTAAGAGGTAGCTCTACGCAATTTGCAGGTACTAATAATTATATGGCACAAACTACAGATGGAAAAATGTGGGTAACTGATAATACAAGTGTGTATTACTCTACAGATGGAGATAGTTGGACTGAGGTTAATAGTGGAACAAATAATGCTACACATAACTTTACAGGCATAGCAGCGTTTGGTAACAAATTATTTCTTACTACAAAAAATGGAACATCAGGGTCACAGTTAATTGAGTATGATGGAACAAGTACTTGGAGTGTACGTACTACTGCATAATCTAGTTCTGGTGGATTAACTGGTGTATGGTTTGTTAAAAATAGATTATGGATAAGTGGTAATGATGGAACAGCTGAGTACATTTGGGAAGTAAGTCCTTTTAATAAAAGTTGGAGTAGTTCTGATTTACAAGATGCAGATAGTATTATAGAAGTAGAACCTACACATCAGATTTCAGGTATTGTAGATGGTGGTGGTGCAGTATTAGCTTCAAGCACTGATGGAAATATATATTCTTTTAAACTTACAAGCGGTGCTTTTGTAAATCAAGGTCAAACAAAAATACCATTTGAAGAAGTACATTCTATTGCAGCATCAGAAGGCATTATATTTTTTGGAACTAAAGAAGTTGCTAGAAATGTAGGACGATTATATAAAGCAGAATTAGTAGCTTTAGATAATTTATATGTTCTTGCTAATAGACAGTTAATAAAAGAATGGATTACTGCTGTTGATACAACACCTAAAACAATGTTTGTGTCAAGAGATAGTGTATATATAGGAATAAAAGAAGCAACTAATGAAGCAAATTTGTGGCGATATTATCTACCTACAGGTGGTTTGGCTAGAGATTTACAAACAGTTGGTAATAGTTTTGTTACTGCAATAACACAAAATAACGGTAAATTTATTATATGTGTATCAGGTAGTGATATATATAAAGAACAATCTACCTTTGAAAGCGAAGGTTATATTATATTACCTAACGCAGATTTTTTTACATCAGAAGATAAACAATGGGTTGGTGTAGAAGTAGAACATGATGAATTAGCTGAAGGAAAAAGTATAAATATATTTGTATCAACTGAATATGACACTATTGATAGCCCTACAGATGTTAGGTGGGAGTTAATAGGTCAGTCTGTTACTGGTACAGGTAATGTAGAATATCAATTAAATAGAAATGCTAGATATATAAATACTAAAATTGTTTTAGAACCTAACGTTACAAAAACAATAAGTCCTAAATTTAGAACAGTATCAGTAAGAGCTTTGCCTAGACCTGAACTTATTGTAATAACAGTACCAATAAATTTATCTGACCAAGTAGAACGACCAAATAGAAAAGCATTTAATGTTAGAAATTTAGGAGAAGTAATTTATCAAACATTAAAACAAAAAGAAGGAGATAGTGTTACATTACAATTATTTGAACCTAGCGAAATTATTAGAGGTGTAGTAGAATTTGTACAGTATCCAATCTCTGAAAAATCAGAGAAAGGTTCTGTAACACAATATTGTTTACTTAGAGTACGAGGTGTGAGAGCAGAAGATGCTGCTACAATAGTAACAAGATTGCTAGGTGTAGGACAATTAGGAGTAGCAGGTTTAGGATAAAATGACAGCACAAAAAACTTTAATGCAAAATGCTTATGAAACAACATTAGCTTTAGCTATTGGTGCAGACGCAACAGAAGTAGCAATACAAGTAAATGCAGCACCAGTAGGTACACCTTCAACTTCAGTTCCAATGTATTTAGTTATAGACCCTGATAGTGATGCTACAAGAGAATATGTTAAAGTTACTAGCAGAAGTGGAGTATCTCTTATAGTAGTAAGAAATATTGATAGTGATAGTGGTGGATTAAACGCACACGCTGTAGGTGCTAAGGTCAGAATGGTTGCTATGAAGCAACACTTTGATGACTTAAATGACAGAGTAGATACAATAATGAACTCTGATGGTACTGCAGTAAATACATCAGGATTAGTTAAAGATGAAGATAACATGGCATCTGATAGTGCTACACATCTTGCTACACAACAGTCAATTAAAAAATATGTAGATGACCAATTAGATACAAAAGATACATTAGCTGAATTAGATGATGTAACAATAGCATCTGTAGGCGACAATGAAGTATTAGCTTACGACAATAGTTCTAGTAAATTTATTAATCAAACTGCAAGTGAAGCAAGTCTTGCAACATCAGCACAAGGTGCATTAGCAGATAGTGCAGTACAACCTGCATCATCTGATACCTTGACTAATAAATCTATAGATGTAGATAACAACACAGTAACAAACATAGAAGTAGATAACTTAAAGTCAGGTGTACTAGATACAGATATAAGTTCTGTTGCAGGTACAGATACTACAATACCATCAGCTAAAGCAGTAAAAACTTATGTTGATGCACAAGTAGATACTAAAGACACTCTTACAGAACTAGATGATGTAACTATTACTTCTGTAGGCGATAACGATATTATTGCTTATGATAATTCTTCAAGTAAATATATAAACCAAACAGCATCAGAAGCAGGATTAGCTACATCAGCACAAGGTTCTTTGGCGGATAGTGCTACACAACCTAGTGATAATATATCTACTCTTACAAACGATAGTGGATTTATAACTGCATCTACTACAGATGCTTTAACAAACAAAACAATAGATGCTGATGGCACAGGAAACAGTATTACAAACATTGAAGATGCTAATATCAAATCTGCTGCAGCAATAGATGCAAGTAAGATAGCAGATGGAAGTGTTAGTAACGCAGAATTTCAAAGACTTGATGGCGTAACTTCAGATATACAAACACAGCTAGATGCTAAGGGAGATGTAACAGCTTCATCTACAACTACATTTACAAATAAAACTATTGATGCAGATGGTACTGGTAACTCAATAACAAATATAGAAGATGCAAATATTAAGGCATCTGCTGCTATTGATGCTGCAAAAATTGCTGATGGTTCAGTAAGTAATGCAGAGTTTCAAAGATTAGATGGTGTTACCTCAGACATACAGACACAATTAGATGGTAAACAAGCATCAGGTTCTTACATAACTGCAAGTAGTTCTGATACTCTTACTAATAAAACATTTGATGTTGAAGGTACAGGTAACTCTATATCTAACATTGATGTTGCAGATTTTAAAGCAGCAGCAGTAGTAATTGAAAGTGAAGGTATTGCTTCAAATGACAATGATACAACTTTGCCTACATCAGCAGCAGTAAAAGATTATGTAGATAACAATTCATCAGGTACAGCTAACGCATTAGTGGCTAGTGATAGCGATTTCACACTTACAGATGGAGTAGCTAGTGGTATTCATTATGAGTTAGACAATACAGATATGGCGGATTGGAACGCAGGTGGTGTTGCATTAACAGCAGCAGGTGGAATGTTTAGACATAATCAAACACAATCTGCTACATTTACAGTAGCAGCAACAGAGGGAACAGTTCTTGCAGGACCTATTACAATAACAGGTACAGTAACAAATGCAGGTACAATGGTGATACTATGAGTGAAATACAAGTAAACACAATCAATGAATATACAGGTGCAAATGGTGTAACCATTGATGGTGTTTTAATTAAAGATAACTTTTTAGCAGCAGCAGCAGGTGGTGGTTTAGTTAAGTTAGGTGAATATACATTTGATAATGATGCTGATAAAGACTTTGATGTATGTGATGGAACTAAATATTATGG
>Ga0181407_1000148_pt1 | contig 23650 bp, 24 predicted proteins | sample 30SPOviralmetaG_FD_130136 | JGI IMG/M metagenome (GOLD analysis project Ga0181407, IMG submission 130136) | Marine viral communities from the oligotrophic San Pedro Time Series (SPOT) site, San Pedro Channel, CA, USA - 30 SPOT_SRF_2012-01-26 | ecosystem: Environmental > Aquatic > Marine > Strait...
CACTACTATTAGTTTAACTGGTATTGTCCCAGTAGCAAATGGAGGCACGAATTTTAATACATACACAGTTGGAGATATTTTATATTGTGATACTTCTAATACATTATCCAAATTACCAATAGGAACAACGGGTCAATTATTATCAGTAGCAAGTGGCAAACCTTCGTGGGGAACTTTTACTGGGGGAACTAAATGGTCTGTTTTTACTTACACTTATGGGGGTCAATCACAAGAAGTCATTTATCCTACCACTTCAACTCAAAGAGTAGCAATTGGATACACTACTAATCCAGACGATAGAAGATTATATGTAAATGGAGATATGGAAGCAGACCTTATATTTTGCGACGAAATGAAAAATCAAAATGGGGCAAATTTGGTTCAACAAAATGCTTCTGGTTATACTATGTTCGGGCACGACGCTGGTGATATGTATTTAAAATGCGACGACCATTTTTACTTACGACAAAATGGTAATACCACAAGTATGTTAATTAAAAATAATGGAGGGACTGCTTCAAGTGGGACTAATCGGGCAACAGACGGGATATATTTGTATTTAGAATATTTTTGTGCTAATATTAGTTCTCATTTTAATCCTAATGGTGGGAGAGCAATTGGTTTTACAAGTTATTTAAATGGTTCTTATGTTAATAATAATTTTCCGTGTATAGCAACTCAATATGTTAATCTTTATATATCAGTTGATAATGATAGTATGGTTAGTGGAGACCGAAGTGGTGCTTACTACTCTGCCTACTTTAACAGATATGGTTTAAATGGTGGGAGCGACGGTAGATTGAAAAAAGATGTAGAAACAATAACTAACGCTATGGATATAATAAGACAATTAAGAGGAGTTTATTTTGAATGGAATGATAGACCACCAGAAGCAACGAGACAAACTGGATTTATAGCACAAGAAGTAAATGAAGTTTTCCCAGAAATAGGAGATTATGATAGTGGAACTGATAAATGGGCGTTGCGATATGAAAAAATTGCTGGTTTATATGCTGAAGGTTTCAAAGAATTAGATAAAGAAAATACAGAATTAAAAGAAAAAGTATCTACATTAGAAACAGAAGTGGAAACATTAAAAACTTTAATGAATACATTAATTAATTCTGCCTCATTCAAAAGTTTCAAGGATAGTGTAAAATAAAAAAAAGCGTAATTATCGTAATTAGTGTAATAATTACAGAAATTACGGAAATTACACATTTTTCAAAAAGTCTTCTATATTCATTTCATCATTAACATTTTCTTTTTTTTCTTCTAAATATATTTCTTTATTTAGATTTTTAATTGTTTCATTATAATGCCACGAAACCATACAAGTGACTAATTTATCATCTGCCCATTCATATTTTTTAGTATATAATTCTTTTAATTGTTTTAATAATTCTTTTTTATCTTCGGGATAAACAAATGAATCGTCTACCATATCTAATTTTTTCGGTTTAATTTCTTTTAAAAGTTCGGGATTTAATTTCTCCATTTATATTTTAATATAAGAAAAAAAATATAAAATTAAAATGTAATTAATTATTATAATGCCGAAAAAAAAAACAAATAGCGATTTAATTGATACATTTATTGAAAAATATAAAAAAGAAAAAAATGTATCTGAAGGAACTATAACAACTTATAAAAATATAGGAAAATCACTCCCATTTAATTTAATGAGTTCTCAACCTACAATCATTAAAAAATTAAAAGATTTATATAGTAATCCAAATACACTCCAACTATATCTTAATATGATTATATTAGTTAGAAGAGAAAATGGTGAAGAAACTGATAAACTAATTAAATTAAGAAATAGTTTAAGAGAAGAAATCCAAAAAATGCGTAAAGAGAACTTAACAAAATTAGATGATAAACTACCAAGTGTCGAACACATTAATAATGAATTAGAAAAATTAAAAGGTCAAAAATATATTATTAATTATCTAATGATTAATCACGCTTTAAGAAATAAAGATATTAATTTAAAAATGGTTAATTCAATACCAGAAAATGGTGAAGAAAATTATATATTAATAAAAAATAATAAAAAAGTAAAATTATATATAACTGATTATAAAACAGAAAAGAAACACGGCGATAAAGAAATAATTATTAATAATTCAAAGTTCATTAAAGAATTAAAAAGTTTAGATCTAAATAATGGTGATTATTTAATCCCTATGAAAAATGGAGATAAAATAAAAAATATAACAACATTTAATGATAAAATATTAAGAATGACAATTGATAATTTAGGACAAAATAAACTGGTAAAAATAATAATTAAAGAATTATTAAATAATAAAGATTTTAAAAAATTAGAAACATTATCAGAAAATAGAGGAACAAGTATGGCAGTGTTATTAAAATCATATAATTTACATAATGGAGAAGATTAACTATAAATAAATAAAATATATATTATAATAGTATATGACTTCTGTATTGTGTAGGATTGGAGGTAAGAAAGGTAAATTAAAAGAAATGATAATAAAAAGAATGCCAGTTGATTTTGATTTATATGTTGAACCATTTGTCGGTTCTGGTGGTATTTATTTTGGTGCTGATTTAAAAAATAAAAAATCAATATTAAATGATACTGATAAAGATGTAATGGATTTATATAGAATAATGAAAAATGGATTTACTATGAAAGAATATAATATCCCTCAACAAGTAGAACCACAAACACGATTTGCTCACGCTACTCATACAAATCCAACTGATAAATTATTATCTCTTATTATGTTAGGTTGTGCTTCATTTGGAGGTATTGGTAGAAAAAATAATAATAAAATGTATAAACCTATGTCAAGTAATAATATTAAAAGGAAATTAAATCACGCTATGAATAATAAAGAATATTTAAAAAATACAAGATTATTTAATACTGATTATAAAAATATAATTAAAAAGTTTGATTCACCTAAAACATTCTTTTATTTTGATCCGCCTTATGAATCCTCTAAAAAATTATATACAACAAAAAAACAATCTGCTGACGAGTTTAATCACGAAGAAATGGCAAGAGTATTAAAAGGAATAAAAGGAAAGTTTATTTTATCCATAAATAATAGTTCAAGAATAAGAGATTTATTTAAAGGTTTTAAACAGACTCGTGTATTTGTTAAAGGCGGTTCTCACCATAGTAAAGGAGATATAAATACAATTGGATATGATAGAGATGAATTATTAATATCAAATTATTAAAAATAAAGTAAATTGGAGGTTATACTGATAAAAAACTGATAAAAAACCGTAAAATGCCGTTATTTAAACCATTATAATTTAAATTATAATGTAAAAAAAAATGAATAAAAGCAGTAGTAGAACCAGTATAACCTCCACAGAACTTTTTAAAAAGTGTAATTTTCGTAATTTTCGTAATTAATTACATAAATTACATAAATTACGATATTTTGAAATTGTATTATAGATTTACATAGCAACAGACCAAGTGCCAGTTGGTGAAACAGACCAGAATGCTTCAACAAGAGAGAATGTGATAATTTCTTTATCTCCCGCTGCCATCGCTGCTTTGGAGATTTCTAATACATTTGGAGAACTATTTTGAGCGGTATTCATACCAACCATTCTTAATGATTCGTCATCGAACTTTTTAAGGTCGACTGCCATAATACCTTTTGCTACAGTAGTGGCGATAGGAGCAACATTAGAATATGTAGCAGATAAACCACAGAACTGCTCAAGAGTGACTGAAGAATCACAATATTTATCTCCGTGTTGGGCGAGTGCTTTTGTTGCTTCTTCATAAGCACGACCGACATTGCGACCATCAGTGGCGACATTGAGGTCAACACCAGATCTGGGATATGATTCACCATTTATTTTATACTCGTACTTTGATAAAGTACCAGTAGCATCTCCCAATAAGAAACCAGTATTAGAATATGTGGCGAGTGTTGAATCAGCAGTCGCTTCTCGTAGAATAGATACGAGTGCTTTACAAGATAAAGAGCGATCATTAATTTGAACCGATTGAGAATCACTGGCAGCATTAGAGATACTATTAACATAAGTCTTACACGTATCTCCACCAATTAAAATACCAGATTGTCCCATCATAGTTCTATACATAGATAAGACATCTCCATTTAAAACTGTATAACAAGGAGCATAAAAGCGTGGAGTATTTATGACCCACGTTGGAGCACCAGTATGTGTGACAATAGCACCATTATTTTGTTTTACTCTTAAAACTAAATCTATTTCTGATGAACCCATAGGGATAGCAAATCCTTTATGATTTTTTAATAGACCAGATTCTAATTCAATACAGAATATTTTAGAATGTCCAGACCCGACTGTAATTCCTAAACTGGAGAGAGCAGTTTGGATTTGGACGTTGGCGGTGAGAGCAGTGCCATTTGCTTGTTGCCATACTGTTCCTAAATTACCAGCATTAACATTGCCTCTATTAATATGTTTAGCATCTCCACCTTGATAAAACTTTTTTAAATTAGAATAGACAGCGTATCTATCTAATCTTTCTAAAATCTGACCATTAGATTCGAGTGAGATTCTATCAAAGAATGAACCAGCGTGACCATCAATATGAAAGAGAGCAGTTGCTCCTTGAACTTCAAAATATAAATAATGTTTGCCTCCATCTAAAAAGGCATTACCAGCAGAGATTTTAATTCTTATTTCATTAGCACCATCATTTTTAAAATTGGCACTACCATTTACCGAGTCCCATCGGCGGAGAGTTGATTCTGCTTCGACAGCGTTGACACCTTGACGAGCATAGAGCATAGATTTTGGAAGACTATCTGACATTTTTATAATATTATATGAGAAAATAATTATATAATTATATTTTAATTTAATTTAATTAAAAAAATAATATATTAATATATGAAAGTATTGAAAAATAAAATATTACATTCGATACCAGTTATGACCCAAAAGATAGATTCAACAGACGATTTACCCTACATACCAACAGACCCTTTACCAAAGTCTAAATCTAATGCTTTTTATATAGTTGGTCACGCTGGTTCTGGTAAAAGTTCATTAATGATGGCATTATTAACTTCTCGTCCAACGAAAAAAAATAAAGATAAACCTCGTTTCTTTTACAGATGGTACGACCGCATCTACCTTATTTCTCCCTCAAACAGTACGCTCGATTTAGATAAATTAAAATTAAATGAGAATAGAATATATGATAAATATACAGATGAACTAATGACTGAAATAATTGAAACAGAAAAAGAAGGAGATAATTTAAATAATTTAGTTTTGCTTGACGATTCTATTAGAGATATTACTAAATCTAAAATAATGAATAAATTAATCTTAAATCGTAGACACGCTACTCACAATAAATCAAAAGAAAATACTTCTGGATTAAGTGTTTGGATTTTATCACAGAAATATAATATGTTGCCATTATCATTTAGATCTAATATGTCTGATATTATTCTATTTAAAACAGAGAATAGAAAAGAATTAAATGCTATTAAAGATGAATTAATGTCTGATTTAACACCAGAAGAACAGAATGCTGTATTAAAAGAAGTATGGAGTAAGAAATATGGATTTTTATATATTAAAGCAAATAATCCTAAAAAAGACAGATATTATTCAAAGTTCGATAAAATTGTTTTCGATGAACCAGAAGAAGAAAAAGAAAATGATAATACAAAAGAAGAATAAAAAAAAAGCGTAATTTTCGTAATTTCTGTAATTATTACACTAATTACGATAATTACTATTTTTTTAAATTATATTTAATTCATATCTTCTAAAAATGATATTTGTAAAACACAACTGAATGGTGTATCATTTGTCGTATAATTATTTGCGATGTCTAAACCAGCAGTGCTTTTATTTTGATATATTCTGGTTAAAGTTATTTCTGGAGGGAGTTCTGGACAAGTTAAAATTGGACTACTAACTGCCGAAAAACTAACTGCTGTCGTAGTATTAGAAGGGACAGATGCCATTCCTAAAACTATGGGTTGACTATATTGTTGTTGAGCATCAAAACCTAAAACAGATAATCCATCTGCTCTTAAACCGACTATATTACCATAATCTGGTACGACTCTGTTTCCATTACTATGTTCTAATTGAATAAATCCAGAAATAACCTCAATTTTACATTTACCTTTTGAAATTAAAGAAGCGGGGATTTTTATTGTAGCAGAGGATTTATCAGTAGAGGTAGTGACTAATTGAGCATCTAATCCAGTATTTGCTATTCTTAAAATGTAAGTATCTGTTTTATTACACATTTATATTATATTAATATATATTATTTTTTTTAATTTTTTATTTATTCTTAATATTAATTTTATTATAATCCCGCTTTACCCATTAAATAACTTGCCTCTCCCGCCATTCCACCAACTCCAATTCCTATTACTGTCCCCATTCCAAATGTAAATGGATCAAAGGCAGTCCCGATTGCTCCTCCAGTAGCAGCAGCAGTTCCAGCAGCGACTAACATTCCCGTGGCAGCAGCAGCACCTCCAGCGGCAGCACCCGAGATTGCCGAATTAACTGGTTCTGATACACCCTTTTTATCGAGTGCTTTATAAGTTTCTCCTCCAACAATTCCTCCAACTGCTCCAGCAGTGAGAACTGGGGCAGCGATTTCAAAAGATAAAGCAGAACCAGCAGAACCCGCCAGACCCGCAATTCCTAATTCAGTTAAAAATCCACTCGTAGCACCTCCAACTGCTTCTCTTTCTGTATTATTTAAATGAACTACTGGGTCGGCAAAGTTTAATGCTTTATCTGTTAATTTTGATGCGTAATAACCTAATAAAAAATTAGTAGGTGAGGCAGCACGAATGAAATCATTAGTGACTGACCTTTTAACTCCCACTGTTTCTCCGTCTGGTATTGATGTATAATTATCGGCATCATTAATAGCATCGGTATGTTCTTGTGTATATTGTTTAATTTGTTCTTCTCTTCCATTTGGTGAATCTTCAATCATAAAATGTCTTTCTTTTTCATTTAAACCAAAATCAGAGACTTCTGTATCTGGTAAAGTATCAAAATGATTTATCTCTTCTTGAGAAAATTGTCCGCCCATTTCTTCCCATAATTTATGAAACTTTGATCCTCTATTAAATCTATTAGATTTTAATTTTGGTTGACCATTTATAATCTCTGTATCTGAACCTTGTCTGGATTGAAATTTATGTAAAAAATCTGTATAATTAATAGGTTTTCCTATTGAACCAGTAAATGGTTCTCCCATAACAAAATCTAATGGAGTTGAACTCCGTTCATCTGGGGGGACTAATGGATCTGGTCTTTGTAATAATGGGTCTGGTTCTGGCATCATTATTTTTTTAGGTTTTGGTAATAATTCATTTAATATATCTTTATGAGATCTGTTTTCACCAGTATCACCAATTCGTGATTTCCATTCTTGTGATTCTTTTCCTTGTATTTCATTTATTTCTTTTAAACGATTATTTAATTCTTCTTTTTCACCTTCTAAATTATTTTTCTTTATTACTGATGCTCTAAATCTTGCTTCAGCAGAAGTTCCTTTTACATCTTCCAAAGTAAAATGTTTTTGTAATAATTCGTGTTGTGGTAATTCTTCATTAATATCATTTAAGTTTTGATTTATTTCTTCAATTTCTTTTGAATAATCTTTTTTACTTTTTATTTGATCTGGGTTTTTATTTTTTACTTTTTTATTTGTATTTCTTATTTTTTCCTTATTATATCTCTTATCATATCCTATAACATTTTCTGGTACTAACTCCCTCATCGCCTTGCCCGAAGCATAATCCATTGGGTCATTGCCTTCCATTAATGCTCCCATAACATCTTCTGCTTCTCTTGAATATGATGCTGGTAGTGGTTTAAGCATTTCTTCTCTAAATCCCAGTCCACTTGCTCGAGAACTTGGTAAAAGTGTGATTCCACTTTCCCACGTGCTTTTTGGCATAACTTGGTGGTCTAAAAAAGGGTCAGTTCCAGAATGAGATGCTTGTTTTGTTCTCACTAATGGGTCAGCAGTTGGTGCTTCTTCATTACTCGTTGCTCTTATAATTCCTTTTCCATTCCCTTCTAAATATGATGCCATATCTCTTACTAATTCTGATTCACCTTTTCTCTTCCCCGTCGTAGATACTTTTTCTAAATGGTCATTTAATTGTGAGTGAGTTGCTCTTCCTTCATTATCTAAAAAATTACTATGTTTATGTGCTTCTCTTACATCTAATGATATTTTTTTAGGCAATATTGATTTTACATCCCAATTATCAGCATTACTTAATAATCCTTTAAAACCGACCATAGTTGAGGGTAAATCTTCTGTTGTTCTATTTATCTCGTGTTTTGTTGATGTTTTTCCCTTATTTACAGCATTCATAGTTATTAATGGATTAAAGGTTGTTGATTTTGGTATTCCCAGAGCATCACTAACATAAATCGCTTTTGCTCCGCCTAAACTGAAACCTAACATCTCACTAACATTTTCTTTTCCATATTTATTTATTGCTGATTTACCTACTTCTTCTGCTTTCACGAACTCTGGATTAGCAGATTCATTTCCACCAATCGCCATAGCATCTGCGAGTAAATCTCTCGCATTTGTTAATTGTGTGCCTCGTGCTGATAGTTTAACATCATTATCTGCTGGGTTATGTAAGACTAATGTTTCAGTATCAGATAAATCTCTATCTATATTATATGGTATATTATTATTATCCAGATAATCTTGAGCAGTATCAAAATCATTTACATTTGCTATTTTCGATGCTTGAACCATTCGTGCCTTCATTAGTGTTGCTTCATCTAATTCCTCCATTGTGGGAGTGACGACTTTTGTTAAATTAAAGTTTTGTAGTGATTCTGTTTGTTCCTCTTTTGCTTTCTTTTTTAAATCTTTTGTTTCTTTTTTTATTTTTTCTTTAATTTCTTTCTTTTCTTTTGGACTGATTTTTGAAGAAGAAGTTTCTAATAAAGTTAATAAATACTCTATATATTTTATTTTATTACTATATTTTATTCGTTGTCTTAAAGGTAGACCATATAAAATATTTGAAAGTGTCTGCTCTTCTCTCTGAATAAAATCGTTCATTGAAGACATTACAATATATATAATAGTAATAAAATAAAATAGAAAATAAAAAAATATGTTTATATTATAATGAGTTATTCACCAACAATTCAACCTAAAAGAAGCACCATACTACACGTAAGGAGTAAAGATGCTTTACAATTAGCGGATGGATATAATTCTAATTTTAATGTTAGTCTTCAACAAGAAGTTTTAATATCACCATCAGAAGAGTGTCACGTTTCAATCTCTTCAGTTGAGTTGCCTTATAGTTTCTATAATATATCGAGTGATATTAATAATAATGTTTTATATTATAATAGTACCAGTATTTCTTTTACAAATCAAAATTATGATATTGATAATCTCGTAGATTTTTTTAATGCTGATTCTGGATTTTCATCATTATTTAATACCACATTTAATAGACAAACTTTAAAAATATCTTTTAGAAATCTAACTTCTGATAATCATACTATAAAATTCTCTACATCTAATTTAAATAAAGTTATAGGTTGGGACGACGATTCTGTAGATCAAGTTATTAATGCTGGTGCTACTGCTTCTTCTCCTTATGTTGTTAATCTCGCAACAATTCATAGTATTATGATTCATTCTAATATAGGACAAGGTAATGTTCTCGGCACGAGACAAGGTAATTCTTCTACTTTACAAAAAGTTAGTTGTGATGTAAATAACTCTTTTATTATATATTTAAATCAATCTGATTTTAGACAAATATCAATTACTCAAGCACCCGTTATTGATTTATTAGAGTTTAGATTTACAGATCAAAATAATAATTTAATACAATTTAATAATGTTAATTTTGAATTCACAATTTTATTTGAAATATTTGAAAAGTTTAGTAGGCAGAGAAGAATAATTCAACCTAATAGAAGTCAAATGAATATCGGACAAGCACCACAAGAAATAACTGAACCAGAAGGACGATTTACTGAACCAGAAGATTTAGAAAATCACGACGATTCACACCCAATAGAAGGTCAAGGAGAAGTCCAACATAAAACACGAAGAATAGTATTAAATGAATTAATTGATACAATTGAAAAACTACAATAAATTATTTTTTAATTTTTTTTATTTTAATTAAAAAGAAATTAGTTAATTAATTAAAATTAAAATATTTATATACAATATAATGAGCGATACTGAGAGCGATGCGAGTTTAGATACTGAAGAACTAAATGAGATTAAAGATAGTATAAAAGATACTTTTGAAGAGGTAGAAGTTAAAGGAGTTGAAAGAGAACCAATTAAGAAAAAGGTTAAGAAATTAACAAAAGAAGAGAAAAAAGAAATAGATGAGTATAATAGTTCTTTTGGTGTAGAACCTCAATATCAAAATGAAATATTAGAAGAAGAAGAGAAACCAGTAAAGAAGAAAAGAGTAATGACTGATAAACAAAAAGAAGCATTAAAAGCGGGTAGAGAAAAGGCAATTTTAAATAAGAAAAATAAAAAGGTTGAGAAAATAAATAAAAATATTAAAGATTTAGAAGAAGTTGAATATACTAAAAAAGTTAAAGGTAGACCAAAAACAAAAGAAGTGATTAAAACTGAAAAAATAATTTATATGATTCCTAATAAAGAAACTGGAGAATATGAAAAGGTCACAAATCCACCAAAATTAACTGCGAAAGATTTAAAGAGAATTGAAACTGAAAAAAAAGCAAGAGAACAAGAAATAGAAATGGGTAAAAAATTAACTCGTAGAAAGAATGGTCAAATAGATAAGAGAAGTAGTAGAACACTTAATAATGGGAGAACTGAAGCACAAATAAATGCTACTAAAAAAATGTTAGAAGCAAATAAAAAAAGAAGAGAAGAAAAGAATAAAATTAAAAAAGAAGAAACAACACAAATTATGAAAAAAGAAATAAAATCATCAATAGTAGAAGTTGTATCTCAACCAGTAGAAGAAATTAAAAAAAAGAGAGAAAGAAGTGAAGAACAAATTAAAAAAGATAATTTGAGAAAAGCAATATCTATGTTCTCCTAATTAAAAAGTTTATATTTTTTTTTGCGTTATTAATAGAAAATAAAAATATTATTATATTCTATATATTATATGGAGTTTTGGGATAATTATTTGATTTATAATTCTGGAGAAGTTTATTCTATAAATAAAAAAAAGTTTATAAAACCTCGTTTTGATAAAGACGGATATAAAAGAGTTGATTTAACTAATAAAGAAAAAGTAAGAAAAACATTCTTTATTCACCAATTAGTCGCAATTGTTTATAAAGATTTTACACCAAGTGTTAATTTAGTTATAGACCATATTGATGAAAATAGAACAAATAATTTTTTACATAATCTTCAAATTATAACAAGACAACAGAACTCAAGAAAAATTAAATATAATAATAAAAAAAATGGACTACCCAAAGGTGTATCGTGTAATAAAAATAAAACAAAGTTTTATGCTAATATTAGTATTGGTGGTAGTAAATGTTATTTAGGTTGTGCTGATACTGTTATTGAAGCACACGATATTTATATGAAAAAATATACAGAATTAATGATCGGAGTTTTAAATCCATAAATTACACAATTATTAAAAATTACGAAAATTACGAAAATTACGCTTTTTTCAAAAAACTATTCTGACAGCAGAAATATATATATAGAAAATAAATATATTATAATTAATATTTTAAAAATATATTTTTATTCTGTAAAGTTTGTAATAAGTGTAATTTCCGTAATTTTGTAATTATTATTTATATATTATATTATATTATTTATATATTATATTATTATTAAGTAGTAAATAGTAGTATTATTTAATTAATTTATTTAATATTCATAATTACAATAATAAAAAAAAGTGTAATTATTCCGTAATTTTGTGTAATTTATTAATTTAACCAAACTCCCAATGTGGTTCTCCGTCTTTTCCTAACCAACCCATAGAACCACAAACAATTTCAACATTAGGATTTAATTGTTTATAAGCATAAGCGACTAAAAAGCACGATTTATAAAAATCTTTAACATTATAAATAATATGTTCTGATACATTTTCGTCTGTAAGAATTATATTATCTTCTTTTTTAACTGCTTCTTTTACTTGCTCATAAAATAAGTTATTATGTCTTGAATCATTAACTGCTTTAAAACATAATTTTTGTAAAAGTGGATCAAACTTTTTATAAATTGTTTTTTTTGTTAATTTATATAATTTTTGTGTTATTTTATGTTGTTTATATTTTGGATCATAAACAACTTCTCCATTTAATTCACACCAACAATGTGCGTCTAATACTGGTTCTCCAATTTTTCCTTTTCCCTCATAAATATCTTTCCATTTACTTTTTGTTTCAGTTGATTTATTAAAATTAAATACTTTCATTATTTTTTCCATTTATATATAGAAAAAATAAAAATCAATTTTAAAAAAAAAATATATTAAAAAAAAAAAAAATTTATTTAATATTTTATTAATTTATTAATTAATTTATTTATATTAATAATTTGGGATAATTGTTCGGCAGACTGGGCATTTTGCTCCATTTCTTTGACATTGAATTGATAAACACCATTTTGCTATACAATCACGACAAAACTTATGATTACATTGTGTTGTTGTTGTTGTATTTGAATATAATTCTTCACAACAAATAGGACAATCTTCTCCTAAACTATTCCCTTTTTCAATTGGTAATTGTGATCTATTATCAACCATATTATTAAACCAATTACTAAATAATTTATTTGTAATTAATTTAATTATTTTATTTCTATGTGTTGCTCTATGAGGTTGTGTTATAAGTTTTTTAGTATAAGGACAAAATAAATAAGTAAAACGCTGAAAATAATGATAATAATGTGTTTCTCCATTATTATCAATATTTCGGACACGTCGTTTATAACCTAATTTTTGTGCTGTTCCACAATTTTTATTTTTTTCAATAATTTTTTTTATTTCATAATATTTATAATAATTATAATCATTATTACCTTGTGCTTCTATTTCACTTACTAAATTATTTTTAATCCAAATTAAAGAATTAATAATTAATTTTTGTTTCATTACCGTTGTCGCCATATTTTTTTACTTTAATATTTTGAATCACACAACAATCAATTTTAGAAAATATTTAAAAATATTTTAATATGTTGCTATTCTATTATATTGACTAAAATATTTTTTTATTCTATTTTAAATGAATAATAATTTTTTCACAACTATATTCGGTTTTATTATTAATTATTTTTTTTTTTTTTTTATTTTTATTTTTTAAATTATAATTAAAACAAATATTATTTATTTCTATCCCATAACTAATTTCGTTTTTAATTTGTTCCTTATTAACCTTATTCATATTCTTATATTTTGAAAAGATGAATATCGATTTTAAAATATGTTTTTAATATGTTTTATTCTATTATATTGACTAAAAAAAAAATATATTCTATTTTACGACTAAATAAATAATAAAAAAAAAAAAAATAAAAAAAAAATAAAAAAAAAATATTTATTTATTTGTTTAGTCGCATAATAGAATAAAAAAAATAATTATTAAATATAATAGAATAAAAAAAATAATTATTAAATATAATAGAATAGCAACATATTAAAACATATTTTAAAATCGATCTTCATCTTTTCAAAATATTAAAACATATTTTAAAATTGATTCTGATTTTGAAAATAATAAAGAACCAGAAATGACAAACTATATTGACGATATTAATAAAATTATTGTTGAATATTTTAGTAATAAATTACAAGAAATTAAAATAAAAAATATTATAAATTATGAAAAAAACGCACCAATTCATCAACATTTCGGCACTTCTATTGATTTAGCAATGTATTTAAGAGATGAACTTATGTGTGATTTATTAGGAAAGAAAAACTTATTTAAATATTATAAAGGAGAACCGCTTAAATATAATTTAAGTTTTGAATCTGGTGTTTATATAAGTAATCAAATTCATAAATATTATTTACAAAATGAGGGTTTCTATGTGACAATGGATATGTTTAATATGGATTGGGTTTTAAATATGTATGGTTTTATTGTAATTAGAAATATTTTAAATGATTGTAATTTAGCAGATTATGCTGAAATTACAGATGATGATATTTTAGAATATGCTGATGGTATTATAACAATAAAACAATTAGTATGTGAAAATAAAATATTTCAAAAAATAGGATTTATTGTTGATATTTGGAAAAAGTTTTATAAAGAACATAAATTATTTGGACTAAATGAATTATTTACAGATTATATTAATTTAAGAAATAAAAAAAAACAATTACTAATATATTTAAAAATGTAGTTTGTGATAATATGATTGATGAAATATTAACACATTATTAAAAAAGCGTAATTTTCGTAATTTTCGTAATTAATAACATAAATTACACAAATTACACATATTTCAATCTTCGTCAGACGAAGAATAATTAATATATAATGAATCCCTAATAATATTTATTTTAAAATATTTAACAATATTTATTTTTTCATCGTTTTCAATATATTTAATTAAATCATTTTTAGTAGCACATATATAATTACTAATTAATTCATTATTTATATTAAATCCTTCAATTCGTATTCTACAATTATAATATTTTTCTTTAACCAATTTTTTTTTAATTAATTCAATAGTTTTTAAATGTCGGGTTGTCATATCTATATAATATAAGTAATATATATTTATATGCTTTATATATATAAAATATGGAAAATATTGTAAGGGATGTTTTTTTTTATTTAATTATTTTTATTTTAATAATTACATTTTTAATTATTTAGTAATTTTTGTAATTTAATTTTAATTGCGAAAAAAATTGATTTTTTTTTTTTATGTATATAATATAAATAAAATGAGTATAACTGGTTTAAAGAATAAGGACGACACACAGACATTAACTATGAGTGAAGAAAAAAAAAAAATTGATTCAGTTTTGGAAAATAAAAATAACCCAGAAATGAGTGAAGAACAAGAAAATATTATTAAAATTAAAAAAAATGAAATAAAAAAAAAAAATAAAATATTTAAAATTGATTTTAATTTTGAAAATAATAAAGAACCAGAAATGACAACATTAAAGGAAATATTAAAAAAAATAAATATTAAAAATAGTTATTATATACCGATTAAAATAGATTATGCTGAAGATCATAAACCTAAAAAAAAGGTTTTAGATATTGATAAGTTTATGGGAATAAAAAAAAGAAGTTTAGCAGTAAAAAAAGCAGAAGAATTATATGGAGATATAGAATATGAATTATTAACTAATCATAATTTAAAAAATTCAAATTATGGTATAATTGATATTGATAATTTTGAATATCAAGCAGAAGAAATAAATAATTTATTTATAGAAAAATATCCGTTTTTAAAAGATTGTTATTCATTTACGGGAACAACAAAAGGTTTAAGATATTTAGTAGAATATGAAAATGATATAAATCCATATTATAAGGGAACGCATCAAAAAATAATGAAAGATTATGATGGAGATTGGATTAAAGATCAATGGTGGAATAGATTAGATAAAGAAATATTTAGTGGTACACAAATTACAAAAATTACAACAGAACAATTAGATTTAATATTTAATAGAGAAGAACGAGTTGAAAATATAATAGAAGAAGTAGAAGAAGAAGAAATAGTAGAATCACATTCATCTTCAACAGAAATATTAGAAATTGAAAATGAAATAGAAGATAGTAAAGATATACAAGAAATAAAAGAACATATTAAAAATATTGATAAAAAATATTTTAAAAATAATAATGATATTTATAAAATTATTTATGCGAGTTATAGACAAGATAATAAATTAAAAAAGTTTGTTTATAAATTATTACAACCTTATGCTACAAATGAACCAAAACCATTTGAGGAATGGTTTGAATATTTATATAATAAGGGTAAAAATTATGAATTATTGAATGATAAAACATTTAAAAATTATTCTTATAAAAGTGATAAATTAAGATATTTTGTAATTAAAAATAAATATTTTAAAGATGGATTTATTGATTCAACAAATATAAAAGAATTATCAAAAGGTTTTATAGAATGTAATAAAGAAAATATAATAGTTCATACAAAAGAAGATATAAGAGATATTTATATTTATAATGAAGATTTTAAAAGTTGGAAATTAGATTTATCAAATAAAGAAGGTAAATCTTATGGATTAAAAGGTTTAATAGATGATTATGTTGAACATTATTATCAAAGTTGGGTATTTTATTTTAAAACAAAATTAGAAGAAGAAAATAATAAAGAAGAACCAGATGAAAAAACTGTAAAAATATTAGAAGGAAATAAAAAAGAAGCAGAAACCTCACATAGAAAATCACAAGGGAATGCCTTAACAAATATGGTGTTAGAAAGAGTTGTAAGAGATTTATTTAATAAATATAATGATAATAATATTGAGTTTGATGAAAAAATGGAATTACTGGCATTACAAAATGGGCAATGTATAGATTTATTTACATTTGAAACAAAAAATATTACAAAAGAAGATTATATAATAACAAAATTAGATTATAATTGGATACCACCAGAAAAGGAAGAGATGAAACAATTTGATGAAATATTAAACTCAATAATAAATGAAGAAGATATTAGAAATGATTTATTATATATGTTTAGTTGTGCGTTATTTGGTTATAGAGTTGAGTATTTCTTTATACTAAACGGAAATGGAAGAAATGGTAAAAGTTTATTAATAGATATATTTAAACAAGCAACAAAAGGTGTATATTATTATGCGAATACCGCAGCACTTCAAAAAGGAATTGATGGTGGAAAACCAGATCCCGCTATTGCTGGAATACATAATAAACGAGTTATAATGTTTGGGGAAGGAGAATCAAATGTTAAAGCATCACAATCAACAATTAAAGCATTAGTTGGTGATTCGGTTATAAATGCTCGAGGTTGTTATTCAAATAGAACTGAACAGAGAAATATTGGAACATATATTTTACCAACAAATGAAAAACCAACAATAGATGGTAAATTAGATGGAGAAACAATTGTGAATAAAGTAAGAGATATTAAGTTTAAAAATACATTTACAAATGATCCTACAAAATTAAAATTACCAAATCATTATCCACAAAATCCAAGATTTAAGAAACCAGAATTTATAACAAAAATGAAATATTGTTTTATACAAAAATGTCTTAATTTTATCAAAAAACAAAAACAAGAATATGGTGAAGATATAATTTATGTAAATTGGAAATGGTCAGAACAAGTTATAAAAGATAGTAAAGCATATATTCAAGATTGTGATATTATATTAACAACAATTAAAGAATATTATGAAATAACTGAAGATGAAAAAGATAAAGTAGCAACAGAAAAAATATATGAAAGATGTATAGGAAATAATAATGATATTATTAGAAATCCAAAAATATATCCACAATATAAGGGATTTTCATTAAAGGGATTTAGAGATTATATGAAAAAACATCAAGAGTTCGAGTATCAATATGAAGCAAAACCAACTAATATCGATGGTAAAATATATAGAAATGTTATTAAATGTTTGAAATTAAAAGATGAAATTAAAGAAAATGATAATCAAGAATATATAGATTCTGATACTGATTAATAATTTTAAAAACCCGTAATTTATGTAATTAATGTAATTATAAAATAATATTTTTTTTTATATTTTATAATTATATAAATGCCTCACAAAAAGAAAAATAATAATAATAAAAAGAAAATACCAAAACCACCTAATCAACCAAAACCAAAGAAAATGAATAATTCACAAGGTAGACGTGGAGATACAGCACCAATTCAAAATCTCGCACCAGCAGATGGAAAAATAGCAAATAAATTAATAACAGATAAAAAATATAGAGATAGTGCTTTTACGGGTTTTATGAAAGGAATCACTTTTGGTTTATATAAACCTTAAATAAATATAATTTTTTTTTATTATATTATTATAATGACATTAACTTATAAACAACAATTTAATAAGAAATATAATTTTGAAAAAGATAAAGCACATTCATTAACAGATATTAGTAAAATAACTGGTTATAAAAAAAAAGGATTACAAATAATTTTTAATAAAGGAATTGGAGCATATAAAAATAATCCTCAATCAGTTAGACCTAATGTTAAGTCAGCAGAACAATGGGGAATGGCAAGAGTGTATGCTTCGATTAATCCAAAAAGTAAGGCATATCAAAAAGATAAAACACATTTAATAAAAAAATAAATCTTTAAACATAATATGGAAGGAGCAACAATTATCGCAATTATATCTGTATCTGCTACAGCAATAACTGGTATTATAACGGCATTATTTCATTCTATGAGTTTATCAAGGTGTACTAATATCGACTGCTGTGGAATTAAATGCGAGAGGCAAGTATTATCAGAGGATACATATCGAGCAGAACAAGTTGAATCGAGAGAAGCAGAAAATAATGTAATGTAGATTTAAAAATATAATTATAAATATAATAATGAAGAAAAAGAAAAGTTTATATAAATACATAAAAAAAGAAATGAAAGAATTAAATACTATGTTAGATGAAATAGATAAATTAGATAATGATTTATTTAAACATATAGCATTAAGACAAACACGAGAAGAATATTTTAATATACATATAAAACCATTAATGTTAATTTATCAAGCAAGTAATAAAAATAAATAAATATATTATAATATTATAAATGCCATTTATTTTGAGAAAATCAAAAAGAAAAGGGAAAAGATTTGAAATAATAATGCCCGAGTATAAACATTCACATCATTTTGGATCTGATGTTGGAGAAACATATATAGATCATAAAGATAAAGATAAAAAAAAAGCGTGGATTGCTCGACATAAAAATGATAAAAATTGGAGTAAGTTTCATTCTGGTATATTTCATTCTCGTAATTTATTATGGTCAGCAGATACATTAGAAAAAGCAATAAGAAGATATAAAAAATTATTTGGTCGTGAAATTATTAATAAAACATAAAATTACAGAAATTACGAAAATTACGGTTTTAAAAAACTAATATATGTTTATTAGTAATTTTTTTTAATGTAAGTAAATAATCTTTAATTTCTAATCCTAATTTAATTTTATCCCAATTTTTAGCATATTCATCTAAATTATCTCCATTTACTTTATTTTTATCAAAATTAATAATTAAATCATATATGGGATATATTTTTTTAATAATATTTATATTTTGATTAAACAATTCATAATCTTCATTTGTTAAATCAAAACCATATCTTTTTCTCCAATATCTAATTTTTTGTGCTTCATTATCTCTTTTTTTTCGTTCATTATTCATTTCATCAACTGATTCATACTTTTTTAAACCTTTTAATGCTGGGGGCATTATATAATATATATATAGAAAATAATTTTAAATATTTTACACGCTTAATTTACCATTAATTAAATTAATAGGATTCATACCAGTAATTTTATCCCAGTAAAATATTAAATCTCTAATTCTATCATTTCTTTCTTTTTGCCCACCTCGTTTAACACTTTCATTAAAGGCAACATCGGTCAAATTCATACTCGTATATTTAGGTTTAAATGTGCTTTCTGCTTTTCTCACAGATGTTTCTGCTTCGGTGACAGCAGAGAATAAGTTTTTTACTGCTGTGGTTATTGTTTTACTATAATTTGTGACCTTTACATTATTCTTATTTTTAGTTATATAATCTAATAAAGTATCAAAAAACTTATAATCTTGTGGTTTTCTCCTTGCTGGTGCTATTGTTAAAACATTATCACCTCCAGCAACGACATCGTCATCAGAAGAAGTAGAAGTAGAAGAAGAAGAAGAAGGACGAACGTCGGCGTCTAATTCTGGTTTAACTAATGATGGTTTAATTGGTTTATCTGGATTATCTATTACTATCACTTTCGTAGTTTTTCTGCCTTCTTCACTATTAATCTCTTCTTCTCCAATAATGGATATGGGTTGTATTAATACTTTTTCTATGTAATCATTCATTCTTTTTAAAACTACAACATCATCTATGCTTTCTAATTGTTGAGGATTTAATTTACTAATAAAATATTCATAATTACTTCTTAATCCTTTTTGTGCTGTCCTTAAATCTTGTATATCTTTATTTGATATAGTCCACTCATCGGGATTTTCTGGGTCTTTATTTAATTTTTTTCTAACTTTAATAATTAAAGTTCTTATTTTTTTAAACTCATCATATAAACTCGTACCAGAATTAGGGTCACCCATTTCAATATCTATTACTGGATCTATGAATTGTTCTCCTAAAATCTTCATATCTTCTGGTTGTGCTTTTGTTAATCTAAATGTTCTATTGTCTACTTTATATTTTTCTGATGTAGGAGCATCTTTATCTTCTTGACCCATTTGTTCTTGTTCTCTACCTTCTCTTTGACCTTCTTTCATTATATCAATTGCTTTCTTCTGTAATAATTCTTTTCTTTTTCTTTCTGCTTCTTCTCTTTGTTCTGGTGATAATTTACTTTCAATTTCTTTTGTAATTTTATCTAATTGTTCATCGGTTTTATCTATCTCTTCTTTATCTGCTTTTGGTGCTGGTGTTGGTAATGGAGAAGGAATAAATGGAGTATAAGGAGAAGGTCTGGGTATTACTGTGGGGGTAAAATTAAATGGTTGTGGAGTTGGAAATACACCCGCATTTTGAGGCATACTACCAAACATATTAATTGCTTTTTTTTGTCTTGTTTCAGTTGAAATTAATTCAGCAATCTTTTTTATTCGTTCTCTTAAATCTGCTGTTAATGATTCAATTTCATTAATGGTATTTATTTCATTAATATTTATAGGAAGTTCTCCGAGTTCTTTTGGAATATTAATTTTATTTTCTTCTGCTTCATTTATAAGAGTATCATATTGTTGAAGTGTTGATTTTAATTCGTCGAGTGCTTTCTTTCTTCTCATACCAACTCCTTTTTTCTTCTTTGGTTTTTTCTTCTCAATCTTTCTCAATTCATAACCTACTGGAAATATTATCTGTTGAATATTGGTATTCTTATTGTGAATCTTATTCATTATATATTATAATAGAATAAAAAAATATATTTTATTTATATATAAATATAATGATAAACTTTTATGGAAGTGATTATGATGATATTAGAAAAAGAAAAAAAATAGAGTTTGGTGGTGTAGAAAGAAACAGAGATTTAGAAAAGAAACAGAAAAAAAAAGATAATAAAAAAATAAATAAAGAGAAAAATAAAGAAAATAAAAATATACAATATAATTATAATGGCGAGAAATATTTTAAATGAAGGTTGTAAAACAAATGTCTATGTCAACACCATAGATGTATTCACGGGAAGTCTGCCTATTGAGGTGACACAGACAAGTGCGAATCAACCAGTTAATATAGCACTGAAAGGTATAAGTTCATTTGGTGGGGCAGATAAAATATTAAAAATAAATAGTTCTAATAATGCTTTAATTTGGGCGGACGACGCAACAGAAAATATAACAGTATCATTACCATTAGAAAGGAATGCTGATGTTATATCATTAAAAGGTCTTTCTTCTATGGGAACTGCTGGAAAAATTATAAAAGTAAATAGTGGAGGCACTGCTTTGGAATATGCTGACGAAGACGGAAGTAATTGGACGAGAACACAAGGAGGTCTGGGAACAGTTGGATATTTACAACCAGCGGTAAGCACTGATAGAGTATCAATACCGCCTAATAGTGATATAGTATTTGATAATAACCCAGTAGATACAGATGGTTTTGTATTAGACCACGATACAACAAATAATGCTTTTGAAATCAAAGAAAAGGATGGAACATTATTATTGAAACTTAATGCGAATAATATGAATGTGGAATGGGGCACACAAGGTTTTATGGACTTTAATGGTAAAACATTACACGGAAGCAATCCCGAATATCCATTCGGACAAAATATAGGAGTTGGAACAATAGGATTAATATTTATTGCTATTGCTTATATTAAACAAATTACTACGAATGAAATATTATTCAATAATTATAATGCTTCACCTTTCAGTATTCAATCTTCTATTAGATTAAATGATAGTGGTGAATTATATAACACACAAGGTAAATGGAAAGGTGATACATTTTATGTAGATATAAATGTAGATATGTTAAATAATAGTTCTATAATTTTTAGAGAGGCAACTGCTAATGGTAATCATAGAATAAATGTAATAGGGCAATCTTCATTAAGCGGTGATTTTACAATTACATTACCAGCAGCAACTGGGACAGTTGCTTTAACAAGTGATATACCAGCAGATTTTATACAAAGTGTTAGTTCTCCATTATCAGTAAGTAGTAATAATTTAACATTAGGAACAGTGCCTTATAATCTGGGTGGAACGGGACAAACTTCATATAGTGAAGGAGATATTTTATATGCTTCTGCTGATAATGTTCTCGCAAAACTCGGTAAAGGAAATGGTGGTGACATTTTACGAATGGATGGAACTGGATCAATACCAGAATGGAGAACTATGTATGGGGCAACTTCTCCAATTGTTTTAACTGGTGGCACTACATTTGAATTAACAACAGTCGCAGTAAGTAAAGGTGGTACGGGTTTTACTGGTTGTAATGCGGGTGATATGATTTATTCTCTCGTTGCGAATACTTTAACAAAATTAAATATAGGTTCTACTGGTCAAGTCCTTAAAGTTTCTGGTGGATTACCAGTATGGAGTAATGAAACTGACACAACTTATACAGCACAATCTCCATTAAGTTTAGTAGGCACAGAATTTCAAGTAGGAATAATCCCTACTAATAAAGGTGGCACGGGGATTTCTGGTGGTTATACTGCTGGAGATATTTTATATACACCAAGTATAGGTTCTAATGATTTAACAAAATTAAATATAGGTTCTACTGGTCAAGTCCTTAAAGTTTCTGGTGGACTACCAGTGTGGGGAGATGATACAGATACAGTTTATACTGTGACCACTCCAATAACATTAACAAATAGTACTGAAATAGGATTAACAACTGTGCCTTATAATCTGGGTGGAACGGGACAAACTTCATACACACAAGGAGATTTACTTTATGCTTCTGCTGATAATGTTCTCGCAAAACTCGCAAAAGGTAGTTCGGGAGACATATTGAGAATGAATGGGACGGGAACTATACCCGAATGGAGGACTATGTATAGTGCTACTTCTCCAATTGTTTTAACTGGTGGATTAGTCTTTGAATTAAACACAGTCCCAGTAAGTAAGGGTGGCACGGGTTTTACGGGTTGTAATGTGGGAGATATGATTTATTCTTCAACGAATAATGCTTTAACAAAATTAAATATTGGTTCAGCGGGTCAAATATTACGAGTTCAAAATGGATCTCTTATACCATTTTGGGACAACGAAACAGATACAACTTATACTGGAACTGGTAATATTGATATAACTGGCACTACTATTAGTTTAACTGGTATTGTCCCAGTAGCAAATGGAGGCACGAATTTTAATACATACACAGTTGGAGATATTTTATATTGTGATACTTCTAATACATTATCCAAATTACCAATAGG
>Ga0181407_1000150_pt1 | contig 23431 bp, 31 predicted proteins | sample 30SPOviralmetaG_FD_130136 | JGI IMG/M metagenome (GOLD analysis project Ga0181407, IMG submission 130136) | Marine viral communities from the oligotrophic San Pedro Time Series (SPOT) site, San Pedro Channel, CA, USA - 30 SPOT_SRF_2012-01-26 | ecosystem: Environmental > Aquatic > Marine > Strait...
ATAATAAAGAGATGGTAAAAGATTTTAAACTGTTATTATTGAAGTTAAGTAATACAGGACATATAGATAAAAAAGAATCTAATGAAGTTTTTAGAATGTTATTAAATTTAGGATTATAAAAAATTTAATTTTTTATATATTAATATCTAATTATTAATATATATGAAGGTAATTAAGGTAGTATTATCCCCAGCACAAAAAACAAAATTAAGAAAAGGTTTGAAGATAAGAATCAATAAAAAAAATAAACCAGTTATTGAAGGAGCAGGTATTTATATGTTAGTTAAACCAGAAAATTACAATGCTATGACAAAAACTTTTGAAGGAACAAGAGGAAGAGAATTTAAATTAGATGAAGAAGAATTAGCAATTAATGAAAATCCAGAAGGTATTCAAGATGAAGAAGTAAAAGAAGTTATTGAAGGATCAGGATTATTTTCTAGAATTAGAAGAGGATTTAAAAAATTAAAAAAGTTTTACAAAAATAAAGTAAGAGATACAAAAGCAGGAAAAGCTATCAGAGGTGCTATAAAAATAGGAACTAAAGTAGCTATCAAAAGTGCTATTGCCTCATTATCAGGAACACCATTAGCTCCTTTGATGCCAGCATTAAAACTCGCAAATATGAAATATGGAGAGAAAGGTATTGATATGGCTATCAAAAAATTAGGGCTTGGTATGCACTCAATGGTAGGAAATGGTTTAAGATTAGGTGGTGAAATGAGAACTGATGAAAACATAAAAGCACACGAAGAAGTTGAAGAATTATTAGAACAAGCACCAGATATGGAAGGTGGTAAAATGCATTATGGAATGGGTATGCACGAAGGTAGTGGCTTAACAGTAAAAAGAGGAGTCCCAAAAGTAAAAAAAGGAGGTAAAATAGAACTTAGAGATGATAAGAAATTTCCAAACTTTATTTTAGATAAACAAAATATGCTTCCAGTAAAAGGACAAGGTATTAGATTAAGAGGAGATGGTTTACACGCAGGTGGTAAAGGTTTAAGATTAGGTCAAGGTAATGAGTTGTTAGGATTAGATGAACCACCAGCAACTCACGCAATACCAAAAGCAAGAAAATTAGTAAAAACATCATTGCTTTCAGGGAAAAGTAGATAAATATTTTAGTCCTTAAAAAATACTAAAAAAAACTAAGAAAAATGTGTCCCATTTATAAATTTTATATAGGATTTAAATTAAAAAAATGGACACTTTAATTAAATTAATTATTTTTGTAGAATAATTAATTTAACGATACTTCGTAAAGCTTTGCTTAATCATTTCGTAAAATACCAACACTTAATAAATTATTTGGTAAAGTTTTATCTTTATCAAGAGTATAATATTTCATATGTTCTATTTCTTTTTTTGGTAATAAAAGACATTTTGATATACCACCTCTAGCATATTGTAATTTTCTTTCAATAATATCGTATTTTTCAAAATCTAATTTTTCAACATATTTTAAAATATCTTTTCTTTTATAAACATTAAATTCTTTAAAATTTTCAAATGCTAATAATTGTAAATCTTTTGCATAAATCCACCCAGGATTACCATAATCATTTGTTATTTCAATATAATATAAATCATTATTTAATATACCTTTTACTCTTTTTAGAGCTTTTACATCTACTGTTTTTAAATTTTGTTTTAATCTAACATAAAAATCAATATGTTTATATTTGTCTTCGTAATAACTAGAATTTGTAATTTCTTTTTTGTTCTTCAAACATAGGTATTTAAAGAGCGTTTCTGCCTTATCCCCTATTTTTTTATTATCTTTAAAATCATACATTGATGTATATATATATCTAAGAAAAAAAATTAAAATAAATCTATAGTTTTTTTTACAAAATTTTAATATAATTGTTAATTATATAATGGATGTATCCAATGTGATCAAAGAAAAAAGACCAAATTTGAATGAGAAGAGTATTAAAACATATTCTTCAATTATTAAAAATCTTATGAAAGAATTAGAATTTAAAAAAATAAAAGATTTAGATAAAACAAAACAAGTTTTAGAACACTTACAAGAAATGCCAGTAAATAAAAGAAAAACAAGATTAAGTGCTTTAACAGTTTTAACTGGAAAAGATGAGTATAGACAACAAATGTTAAAAGATATAAATAAGTTTAATGGTGATGTTAAAGAACAAAAGAAAAGTAAAAATGAAAAAGAAGCTTGGATGACACCAGAAGCTATTAATAAAATTTTTGAAAGATTAAAAAAACGAGCTTCTGTAATATATAAAAAAGAAAATAGAAGTATGAAAGAATTACAAGAAATACAAGACTTCGTACTGGTAGCATTATTTACTTTAATACCACCAAGGCGAGCAATGGACTATACAGAGATGAAAATAAAAAATATTGATACAAAAAAAGATAATTTTATCAAAAATAAAAATATGATATTTAATATTTATAAAACTAGTAAAAATAAAGGTGTTGATATAATTGAAATACCAAAACAGTTAAAGTTAATTTTGAATAAATGGATAAAAGTAAATCCAACTGAACATTTATTATTTGATTCAAAGAAGAATAAATTAACATCAGTTAAAGTAAATCAAAGATTTAATAAAATAATGGAAAAACCTAATTTTAGTGTAAATATGTTTAGACATATCTTTTTGACTGATAAGTATAAAGATACAATGAAAGAGATGAAAGAAATGGAAGAAGATTTAAAAGATATGGGTTCATCAATAAAACAAGCTACAACTTATGTAAAATTAGATAACTAAATCTATACTTATAAAAACTACTTAAAGAAATATTAATAATATATATTAGAAAAAAATGGATATTCAAAAATTTACTCAAATGTGTGATACACTAAAAATTTCTGGAAAATGTAATGAAAAATATATTAAAAAATTATGGGAAAAAAGTATTTATAGATGTGATAAGCAAAGTGAATTACTTATTCAACAAGTATTATATAATAGATTTTGTGAATTAAAAAAAGCAAAAAAAAAAAATCTTGATGAATTTCATTCAATTATTAATTATTTTATAAAATGTGAAAAAAAACAAAATTTACTTATTGATTTTCAATATAAAACTTTTATATTAGATATAGATTTAAAAAAAAATAAATAAATAAATAAATTAATGAATAAATAAATATTTTATAATAATTAAATATTTATTTAGACTACATTACCTTCATAAGAGTATTTTTCTCTTAATCCTAATAAAATGGTAATTTCACCATCTTCAATAGTTAAAGGTTGTAAAGTATCTTTATTTAATAATCTAATTCTAAGATTATTATAAACTCCATCTTTAATTTTGTTAAATGCATACTCAGGTGGTTCAACATAAATTAAACTTCCTACACCAACATTAGGCACAATAGCATAGATGATACCAGAAGGATTACCAAATGGGTTATCAATAATATTACATTCAACTAAAACGCTACTATTAGGATTAACATTAGGAGCTTGTGTAGAATTAAATTGTAAAGTAGTTCCAACACCAGAACTTAATCCAGTCTCAAAAGTAGCACTATATCCAACAATTTCATTGAATTTTGCTTGCATTCTAATATTTGGATTGTAAGTAGCAGTTGGGTAGCCTACCCAGTTGGATGGCTGTGTGAAACCAGATGGTAAAGAAGTAGGAACAGCATAAGTAATAATATCAACAGAGTTTCGCACTGTATTAACTAAAAATTCTCCATAATAAACATTATCACCATCTGCATTTACTAAATATAACCCAAGATCAATAAAATCAAATTGTAAAGCTTTGTTAATATCACTTACTTCATATAAACCTTGATCAAGTGTTAAAGTTCTTGTAAGAGTAGATCCTCCTACTACATATTGATATGAAAAAGTTCTATTCCCTAATTCATCAGAAATATTGAACCAAGTATAATATAATGAAGCACTAATAAGAGCTAATTCCATATTTTTAAAATTGATAGAGTTAGGGAATTGATATTCAAATGTTGAGTTTTTATTAGTATCAGTTATATTATCACTTTTTAAGATAATTGTATTAACCATATATATTTATATTATAAATTAAAATTTACAAAAAAAATTAAATTTTTATATTAATAAATATAAAATATCAATTATATATATAATGCCACAAGTAGGAAAAGATAAAACTACATTAGAATTACAAAGACAAAGATATTTAGAAGATTTGGAACAAAAAACTAAAAATAGAGCATATTTTAAAAAAGCTAAAACTCATCTTAAAGATACTGGAACTAGTTTATTACAAGGAAGAGAAACTAAATCTACCTTAGAAAATTTATTAGATGCAAGTAAAAGAGATGAGAATATAGAAAAACTAGCTGTTAAAGATTTAGGAGCTACACCAGGACAAGTTAAACCTTTTATTCAATCTTTAGATGATACTTTAAAAGAATTTTTGTTAAATAGATTTGAAGGGTTCAAAAAAGTATTTAAAGACAATTTTACTATACCAAGCTCTCAAAATCTAAAGAGTGCATTTGAAATTTTTAATAGACAAGAAATAGAAAGATTAAAAGATATTGATGTGCCAACACCTGCTATTGTAAAAGATTACTTAATGACATTAGATGAAGGAACTTTACAACGAATAGGTTTAAGAATACTTGACTCAGTTAATAGATTTGATGCTAGAAGAAAACAAGATTTTCTTCAAAATATAAGAAATGCTGGCACACAAGAAGCAAAAGTTGATATAGTAATGGTATTAATAAGAAATTTAATTACACAAGCACCTAGTGAAATAGAAGGATATACCTCTTTATCTTTAATTTTTGATAATCTTGGATTAAGAGATGCACCTAGACCTAAATTAGTAAAAACAAGAAATGCAACACCATCTTCTACTATTAATGTTCCTATTACACCAGCACCAGCACCAGCACCAGCACCAGCACCAGCACCACAAACAATAATGGGAGTAGAGAGATTTAAAACACTTTCTACAATGAGTATTGCTGATTTAAGAGACCTTGCTAGAGCATATAGAGATTTTTATAATAATAAAACACCTGCACAAAGACAACAAGAAAATTTAAGACCTAGAATAACCAATATATCCAATAGAGACAAAGATTTTTTAATAAAAGCACTTATAATAAGAGGTTATGATACCAGAAATAATACATTTGATGTAGGACAAATGAGTCCTTTAGATCCTTATGTAGCAGGAACTGAACCATTGGGAGATAATGAAATTACTACTATGATTGATCATATGAATACAAATTATGATGATATATATAATAATCCAACATTGAAAGTAGGAGTTAATCCAGTTGCTATGCAAGGTATTGAAGGTTTTGGTATGGTGAAAATTTATAAATTAGGAAAATAAAAATTAATTTTTTAAAAATAAAATCTTTTGTATATTATATGGTATTAATTGTTAATAGTAAAAACATTGGATTGTCTAAAGCAAACACTAAACCAGTTTTAACACAAAGAAGAATAGAAGAAATTAAAAAAACTGCTTTTGAGAAAAACTTAGAAAAGAAGATTCAAGGAGAAGGATTCAAAGAATTAACTGATAAATTGAAAAATATGAATGTTAAAGATAGTATGAAAAATATTAGAATTACATTTTAAGTGTCCAATTTCTTAATTTAAATCCTATAAATTATTTATTTTTGGACACATTTTTGGACATTTTTTTTAGTATAATAATAATACTAAAAAAAATTAACTTAATTATATAGTTTTTAAAAGTTAAAAAACATATGCTTCTAAAAATATAAAAAAATATATTAAAAAAAATATATCTAGTAAATATATAAAAATGAGTAGCGATTTAGTTGTCTATAATCAATCAATTGAGGAAAAACCAGTCTCTTCTGTTATGACAGATAAAAAATGGTTAAATGTTTTGGATCAAAATAATGGTTCATATTCATCAGGACAATCAACCTTAGAAACCACATCTCTTTCTACTGCTGATAGATTTATGAATTACAGAGAAGCTTACCTTGCTGTCCCAGTTTTACTTACAGTTGGTAATAATACTAATGCTAATAATGCTGGTATGGCTAATGCTACTAACAAATCTAAACTTGTTGGTTTAAAGAACTCATATACCACCCTTATCCATTCTATGAGTTGCGACTTAAATGGCACAAATATTATTCAATCTACACCATTTTCTGAATTTTATAATGCATTTAATTTAATGACTTGTTTATCTTTTGATGATATTAAATCTCAAGGTTCTTCTATTGGTTTCTACCCAGATGATGCATTAAGTGCTATTTCTTCTACTGCTGATGCACCAGAAGGAACTGCTGGATCTACTGTAAATAATCAAGATTTAATCACCCCAGGATCTGAATCAATTGCTGTTTTGGGACACATTGGTAATAAAGGATTTTCAGAAAGATTAAAATACATCAACTACGATGCTACTGGAAAAATTAATGGTGCTGCTGCAGAAGTTGCTCAAAGTGCATTTTTAACTACTGCAAATGCAAATACCTTATATAAATCTCAAGTCTTCACTTTGGTAGCAGGAGGAGGTGCTGCTAGCCCAGTTGTTCAAGTTCAAGTTATGGCTATTATTAAACTTAGGCACTTGCACAACTTTTTCAATAACATCCCTTTAGCAAAAGGATTACAATTTAGATTTATCATCAACTTTAATCAAGCTACTTCTACTCTTACTAATGATTCTACTAATATTACTGCAGAAAGTTTAGTAAAATCTCAATTTGGAGGAACTAATCCTATGATGATTGCTAGTGCTAAAGCTAATAATGGTGGTGCTGGAACAATTGCTGCTGCAGGAGCTATTAGAGCTGACCTTTCTATTGGTAAAACTTGTTTAGATAGTGCTTTAGTTGCTTATGCTGGAACTGCATCTTCTAACTTACCTCAATCTGTATCTTTATATGTTCCTTCTTATGTTATGAATAGTTCTTTAGAAGCTTCTTATGTAAGTGCTAACTCATCTAAAAGAATTTCTTATTCTGATATTTACCAATTTAAAATAACTAATGTTAGTGCTGGTGAGACCTTCAATCAGCTTATTACTAGTGGTATTAGAGGGGTAAGAAGTGTTGTCTTGATGCCTTTCTTTCCTACTGCTTCTAATGGTGGTGATGTTGCAGAACATCAATCAGTCCAATCAGATGCTGGAGGAGGAACAACTGCTTTATTAGCCCAACTCACAGACTTCCAAGTGCAAGTAGGTGGAGTGAATCAAATTCAAACAAATGGAAGATACGAATGGGAAATTTTCAACAACTATGTATATGGTGCTAACTCAGTTAATGGTGGTTTAACTGATGGATTATCTTCATCTTTAGTTGGTCAATCTGACTGGGCTAGAAAATACTTATACTACTACATTGACTGTAATAGAGGAACTGACTTAGAAAGAGATACACCTAAATCTGTCCAAATTCAAGGAAGAAACTTAAGTGCTAAAGCTGTTGATTACTATATTTTTGTAGAATTTGAAAATAACTTTTCTATTGATGTAGGAACTGGTGCTATCCAACCTTAGATTAATATCTAACCTATATTATATGGATACACAAAAAAGAACTTATAGAAGTATAAGAGCAAAAGAACAAGCTAATAAAAAATTTCATTCTAAAAAACTTACTACTACAACTTTGACAAAAGACCCAGTTAGGCAAGCTATGACAAAAGAATTCAACAAAAAAAAAGAACAAATTTTAAAAAATGATTTAAAAAAATAATCTCTAGTATATATATAATGGAGAATCAAGCCCCCCCATCTACTATTATATATAAGTCATATACTGACGCACAAAAGAGAGCTATTTACAATTATAGACAAAAGAATAAAGAAAAGTTGAAAGAAAAAGCTAGGCAGTATGCAAAAACTTGGTATAATAAGAATAGTGATAAACATAATAAAAATTGTTTAGAAAGATATCACAAAAAAAAGAATTTAGAAAAAGTTTTAGAAATGAATAATTAAGATAATTTTATGATAATTAATTTATCATAAAAATATTTAGTTTCTTTAAATAAAATTATATACTTATAAAACTATTTAAAAAATTATTATCTAAGTATATATATATAAATGGAGTATTTTAATACTTGTTATAAAGTAAGTCCAGCTAAAGGAACTAAAAGTAATTCATTACAATCTTATAAAAAAGTATCAGAGACTACAAATTTAAAAAACAAATCAATAAAATCAATATTAAAATCATCAAATGTAGGTATTATTACTGGTAAAGTAAATAATTTATTAGTTATTGATTTGGATAGTCAAAAATCAAATTTTCATTTTCCTTTTGACTTAAATAAATTAACAAAAAAAACATATTCTCAAAAGACACCTAGTGGTGGATATCATTTATTTTATCAATATGATAAAGATATAAAACAATCTCAAAATGAAAATATAAATGTAGATACAAGAAGTGATGGAGGTTTTATTATATTTTCAGGTTCAACTTTTCAAGGTAATAAATATGAAGCATTAAATGATTTATATCCATCTAAAATACCATCAGAAATAAAAGAATTTTTACTTAATAATGGCTTTGACAAAAAAGAAAAACAAGAGTCAAAAAAAAATATATTAAGTAATATTAACTCAGATATGGTAAAACAAGATAAAAATATTTATATACCTTTCAACCACATAAAAGAAATATTAGATAATAAACCAGATGATTTTATAAATGGTTATGAAAACTTTTTTAAATTTACTTCTTGTATGAGATATTTAAACCATTATGATTTATGGAATGAGTATAGTATCACTAAACCAAATTATGATAAAAATAAAAATATTGAAATATGGAATAAATGCGATCCTAATAAATGTAATTTGAATTTTTTGGTTGATTTATATAAAAACAAAGAAAATCAGGGATATTATCAATTGAAACATTTACCTCAATTTACATTAGAGTCAACTAAAATAAATAAACAAAAATTAGGATATGATTTTATTGAAAGTAATAAAAATTATATTATTAAATCTGATACTGGCACTGGTAAAACAACATCTGTAAAACATTTTTTAAATCATAATAAAAATAATTTTATTTCGATTGTTTCAAGAATTTCATTAGGTCAAGAACAATTTTTTAATTTCAATGAAGACAATTTTTTAAAATGTGAATTTTATCAATCTAAAAACTTTTTTGAAAATGAAGATAATATTATTATTCAAATAGATTCATTACTTAAAATTAATAATAATATTGACATATCAGAATATATTATTGTTTTGGATGAATTTGAATCTATTTTAGACCATTTATTTACATCGTCAACATTAACAAATAGAAGAGTTTTAATTATGATTAAATTTATTCAAATTTTAAAACAATGTAAAAATTTCATATGTATTGATGCTGATATTACAAATAAATCAATTGATTTTATCAAAAAATTTATTAATAGAAAATATAATTTATATGAAAATGAGTATAAACATAATAAAGGTATTAATGCTTATGAAATAGAAGATGAAAATGATTTTATCCATAAATTAAAAAAACAAGATAAATTTTTATTTTGTTGTGATTCAAAAAGAGAAGCTGAAAGATTCAAAAATTTATTAAATAATGAAGATATTATTTTAATTACTGGAGATACTGATGAATATTATAATTTTGATGAACACGATAAAATTATTTATTCACCTAAAATTATTTATGGCATTGATTCATCTATGAGAAGAAATGTTTTTTGTTGGTATAAGGAGCATACTATCAATACTAAAAAAATGGTTCAACAAATAGCTAGATGTAGAAATATAAATAATTTATATTATCATTTTGAGAAAAAAGATTTTAAATATTCAGATATTACATATAATCAAGTTTTGGAAGAAAATAAAAAATTACTTGATTATGGAATGTATAATGAAAATAAAACATTAGAAACAAGTTTTAAATTAGTAGATCCAGATTTAGAAAAAAAATATTTGAAATTATATTCAAAATTTGAATATGAAGAAATATGTTATAATACAAATAAACACGCTCATTTCATAAAATTGTTGGAACAAAGAGGATTTATTTTATCAAATGAACAAGTAAAAAGAAATTTTCATATTTTACAGGAACCAAAAGTTGATATTGAATTTACAGAAGAAGATTTTAATAAATTTTTCAAAATTACTAATAATAAAAAAATATTAGATATATTAGGCTTAGATAAAAATGATAAAGTAATAAAAGATAATTTTGATTTAATAAAATCTTATACATTTGTATCTTCATATTTAGCTTGTAAATATTTCTTTTTTGAAAATAGAACAGATAAAGACTTACTAGAAAATGTTTCAACTCAAGATGAATTTATTATAAATAAAGTATCTTGTTCAAAACAAAAATTAAGATTATTATTACATTTCAAAGAACTAGTAAATGATAAAAATATTTATGAAATTAATTCAAATAATTTATTATCTCAAGAACAAATAAATAAATTTGAATATGATTATAAACTTACATTTAATAAAAAATATCAAGATTTAAAATTTAAGTTTGACAAACCAAATAATTTAAATAGTATTCAAGCTAGAATGTATAAAGATATTTTTGGAAGAAATTTTATTAATAGTTCAAAGAAACAAATTAATAATGATAGATGTCAAATATATGAAATAAACCAAGATACATTTAATAAATATAAATCATTGTATGATGCTAAAACAGAAAAGATAGAAGAAAGAAAAGAATATTACAAAGAAATAACAAAAGAGTTAGATAAAGGTATTTTCATAGATTAATTATTTTAATAAGTGTCCAATTTATTAAAATAATTACTAATATTTATTTATTTTTTAGGACACTTTTTATTCACTTTTTTTTTATTAATATATACTATTATTATATATGCCTAATAATTTTATTGTAAAAGGAGGAACTAAATTTATGTGTGGAGGATCTAATCCACAACAAGGTGGAGGTTATGGAGGTTATGGTCATTGTTTTATGAAAGGTGCAGGACATTGTATGAGAGGTGGAAGTATAAATGATCAATTAACTCAACAACAAGAAAATATAAATAATCAAGCATTTGTAAATACAACAGTCATTAGAAATATATCATTGAATAATTTTAGACCAGCAATAAATCAATTTACTAATAATCCATTATTAAGAGATGCGTTATTAAATTTGTTTAAAAGATTTACTACTGATTATTTAGAATGGTTAAATTTACCTCAAGATGTAAAACAAAATTATAATATTACAAATCTTTACTCATCATATAGACAAATTACATCTCAATTTATTAGAACTGAAGTTTTAACTTATATGGAGAATAATAATTTTCCTCAAAATTTTGGACTTCAAGATGCAGAACAAGCATATTATTTTTCAATAGGATATTTTAGATTAATGACTAATCCAATTCAAGAAGAAAATCCTAATTTTGATGCTATAGCAGGTTTAGTAAGTCCTATACAAGGATTTGAGTTTGATGACGATGATATTGTAAATTTATTACCACTTATGTCAGTTCAACAAAATGTAATTAATAATCAACAAGCAATAAATATAGGAACTGCTATGAGTCAAAATCCAGATTTTCAAGATAATATACAAGATGATGGATTGGATGATAATTTTAATCCAGGACAAGAATTACAATAATAAGTATATATATTAAATATTTTTGCAAAATATTTAATATAAGGGCGTTTTCTGAGTATATATCTTATATAATTAAGAAAATACTTAAGTATAATTAAGATTATTAGTAATTAAAACGTTTTAATTACTTAAAAACTTAATTAAACTACTTAATATTTATCTAGTATATATATATTTAAAGAAATATTATGTATAATTAAGTAATATGAAAGGAATTATATATAAAATTATTAATAAAGATTCTAATAACATATATATTGGTTCAACTAAACAAACATTAAAAGAAAGATATCATACTCATAAAACTAAAAAAAATAATTCTTATTGTTCAAGTGAAATTATAATAAATGGCTTAAATCCTTCAATTATATTATTAGAAGAAATAGAATTTATAGATAGAAAAGATTTATTAGATAAAGAAAAGTATTATATTAATTTATATTTAAGTGATAAAAATTATAAAGTAGTTAATAAAAGACCTAAACCAAATAGAACAAAAAAAGAAGCTTATGAATATCATAGAAATAAGTATAAAGATTATATGAAAGATTATGCTAAAGAATTTTATAACAATAATAAAAGTTATTTTAGTAAAAAAGTTAATTGTCCTCAATGTAATAAAGAGATGAATTACTCAAGTTTAAGTAATCATAAAAAAAGATGTAATCCATAAATATACTTAGAAAAACCCTATTACATTTTTTTAATAAAAAATATAATATTAAGTATATATAATAATATGAGTGCATATCCACCACCTACAGAGGACTTACCTATTTTTAACCCAGCAGTATTTTTTGTTGATGAAACAGGAATAACTTTAGGAGAAGCAGATGCAAGATATTTAAAATTATCAGGAGGAGTTATGACAGGAACTCTAGCAGTGCCAGCTATCACATTGAATGGAGATGATGTGGAAACAGATATTACAGCATTACAAACAAAGACTACAGATCAAAGTTTTAGTAGTTCTACAACTACATTTGCAAATAATGTAAAATCAACAGGAGGAGACATATTTGTTTCAGGAGCAAGTAAATTTATAGGAGTTGATAATGGAGTTTCTTCTATAAAAATAAAAAATAGTTCAAATTCAGGTAATATAGAAACTGTTAATCCAGACAATACTCTTCAGTTTTTGATTGGAGGTAGTAATATACTTAAAATGACAAATGCCCAAAATCTATTTTATCAACCATTAAAAGCAAATACATCAATTGACATTGGTGATGCAACAACAAGATTTAACACCATTTACGCCAGTACATTAAATTTACCTACAATTTCAGATGTAGCTTCATCTATAACTTCTAATGCAACAAATATAACGACTTTGACAACCAAGACAACTGGTATAAGTTATGATTCAGGGACTACAACAACTAATATAACTGGAAAGTTAGCAACATCAGATGATATTACTATAAACCAAAGTAATATAGAATTTTTAAGATCAGATGGAAGTGTAGCAGGTTTTATAAATTATCAAAGTGAAGGTTTAACTCTTGGAGAACAAAGAGGAGGAGATAATACATCTATTGTTTTAGGAGGAGAAGATATAGTGTTTAAAACAAATAATACGACAAGAATAACAATCGCAAAAGCAGGAACTACAACATTAACAGGAACTTTAGCATTACCAAATAATTCAGATGTTGATACACAATTAACTACTAATACTAGTAATATATCAACAAATACGAGTAATATATCAACTAATACGAGTAATATATCAACTAATACGAGTAATATATCAACTAATACAAGTAATATATCAACTAATACGAGTAATATATCAACTAATACAGGAAATATATCAACTTTAATAACTAAAACAACACAACTTTCATATGATAGTGGAAATACAGTATCTAAATTTTCATCTCAATTAGAACTTCAAGATACAGGAGATAATACAGCAGGAGAAACTGATGCAGCTCATCAGTTAAGATTAACAGTTTCAGGAGATACTGATTTTAAAACTATGACGTTAGGATACGATGGAACAGCAGATATAGGTTATATTAACGCTTCTAAAGTAGGATCTACTCAGCCAGTATGCTTACAAACACGAGGAGGTAATGTTGGCGTAGGTTTAACTAATCCATCTGAAAGATTAGATGTAGATGCTACTATAAAATGTGTAAATCTAAAAACAGCTAATCATACAGATGTAGATGGTTCATTAACTTCTATAAATACAAAATTAACAGGTGTAAGTTATTCAAGTGGAAATGATGAAACAGATATAGATACTAACTCAGGTAATTTTAAATTGTCAGTTCAAAATCAAGGAGTAAAATTAGAAGGTGATCCAGCAACAACTGGAAATGATGTTATACCTCTTCAAAGTCAAACAAAAGGAGGAAGTATAGAGATAAGAATGTTAAATAGATTAGGAACTGGTAATTCTCAAAATTATCACCTTTATACTAATAACTTTTCACGACCAAGTGGATTTTCAGTAATAGATACAAATTATAAAGCTCAAAAATTAGAGTTATTTCAACCAGATACAGGAGATAGTGATTCTACTTCAACAGCTTGCTTTTGGAGTTTTATAAAGCACAATAGTAGCACTGGTAATCCTGATACAGTTGGAACAGTAAAATTTTATTATGATGGAGATATAGAAGCTAATAATGTTTCTCATACTTCAGATAAAAGATTAAAAGAAAATATAATAGATGCTAAGAAAGAAAATTTAATATCTGATTTTGAAAAAGTAAGATTTGTTAATTATAATTTTATAGGAAAAGAAAGAAAAGAGTTGGGTGTAATTGGTCAAGAATTAAAAGAAATATATCCTTCTTTAGTTGTACAAAGGAATAATCCAAAAGAAGACAAAACTGATGATGATTTAGAAACTTATTTATCTGTTAAATATGGTGTTTTGAATATGAAAGGTTTAATGGTAATTCAAGAATTAATAAAAGAAAATAATGAACTAAAAGAAAGATTAAATAAGATTGAACAGGTATTAAATATAAATTAAATTTTTTCTATAAATAAAATATATCTAAATTATATATAAATGTCTTTATACAATCCACCATCTGAAAATTTACCTACATTTAATCCAGCAGTATTTAGCGATAATTTTACTCCTGATCAAGTAGATAGTAAAATTAAAACTCTAGAGACTGAAATGGATGCTCAACAACTTAAAACAACTAAATTGACTTACAATAGTAGCGATGATAATTCTAAATTTGGTAGTCAATTAATAATACAGGATACAGGAGATAATACAGCAGGAGAAAATGATCTAAATCATCAATTAAGATTAATAACAGGATCTGATGACAAAACAATGATGATAGGCTATGATAATAGTGCAGATATAGCTTATATCAATAGTGCTAAAACAGGAAACTTTCAACCAGTATGCTTACAAACAAGAGGAGGTAATGTTGGTATAGGTTTAACAAATCCATCTGAAAAATTAGATGTAAATGGAACTGGAAAATTCACTAATTTAAAAACAGCTAATCATACAGATGTAGATGGTTCATTAACTTCTATAAATACAAAATTAACAGGTATAAGTTATAGTTCTACAGAAGATGAAACAGATATAGATACTAACTCAGGTAATTTTAAATTGTCAATACAGAATAAAGGTGTAAAGTTAGAAGGCGACCCAGCAACAACTGATAATGATATTATACCTCTTCAAGGTCAAACAGTAGGAGGAAGTATCCAAATTAGAATGTTAAATAGGCTTGGAACTGGTAGCAGTGCAAATTATCATTTATATACTAATAACTTTCAAAGAGATGGTGCTGATGGTTTTAATATAATAAATAATTCTTTTAAAGCTCAAAAATTAGAGTTATTTCAACCAGCTATAGGTGATGCAATAGCAAGTTCAGTAGCTTGTAATTGGTCTTTTTATAATTCTACAGCAGGCAACCCTTCTACATCAGGTGATGTAAAATTTTACTATGATGGAGATATAGAAGCTAATAATGTTTCTCATAGTTCAGATAAAAGATTAAAAGAAAATATAGTAGATGCAAAAACAGATAATCTTATAAGTGATTTTCAAAAAATTAGGTTTGTAAATTATAATTATATAGGAAAAGAAAGAAAAGAATTAGGTGTAATTGGTCAAGAATTACAAGAAATATATCCTTCTTTAGTTGTAGAAAGAAAAAATGCTAGAGAAGATAGAAAAGAAGATGAATTAGAATATTATTTATCTGTTAAATATGGAGTAATGAATATAAAAGGACTGATGGTAGTGCAAGAATTAATAAAAAAAGTAGAATCACTAGAACAAAGAATCAAAGAACTTGAAAAATAAATAAACAATTTTATACTAAAAAAAAATGATTAAATTATTTTAGTATAAAAAAAAATCTATAATAATATATATGTTGAATAACTTTCAAATGTTGGAACTAGCCCCAAAAATGGGAATACCACTCAAAGGAGTATATTTCAAAGATGAACTTAAACTAGATGATTTAGAAGTAGGAAAATCTTATGTGATCAATTTATCAGATGAAAAAGATGAAGATGGAGATCAAAATCTAGGAACTCACTGGGTCGCCTTACATATTGGTAAATTAGATGGGAAAATATTTCCTATGTATTTTGATAGCTATGGTATAGGTGCTCCAGAAGATATAAGTAATTTAGTTGAGAAAAGATTTAAGAAGAAAATAGGTCATACAACAAAAAATGTCCAATCAATTGTTTCAGATGCTTGTGGATGGTTTGTAATGGCATATTTACATTTCATTAATAAATTTTATAATAGAACAGGTAATATTTTGATGGATACTGCACTATTTTTGGATTTATTTGAAGATCTAGATAAATCTACTGATTGGAAGAAGAATGAATTTATTTTAAAATTATTCTTTCAAGAACCAGGAAAAAAGGCTAAAGGTTTGGATAAAATATTTGAAGATATGACACCAGATGATATTACAAAAAATGATGATAAAATTACTATACCTATAGAAGATGTAGATTTAAGAAAATAAGTGTCCAAAAATAAATTATTATTAGGATTTAAATTTAAAAATTAATCACTAAATAATAAATTCTAAATTTATTATATAATGGGAAATAAATGCACAAAAGAATGTATTAATGATACAAATAAATTTATTATTGATTCGTTTAATAATGAAGAATTAATGAATATTACACTTGATGTATTAGAATATTTAGCAAAACAAACAGATAATGAAATAGATGACTTAGTTGTAGAATTTATTAGAAAAAAATTAAATAAATAAAATATCTTAATTATAGTATATGTTTTGTTATAACATTCATCTTTTGAATAAACATTTTTTATTTTGTATATTACAATTTTTACAAGGTATAGCTAGCACTGTTTCATTGGTTATGTCAGGATACTCTCTGGCATACGCAATAGGAGAGACTTGGCAATGGGAACACATAATTATAGTAGCTTGTATAGGAACTACAATTATATGTAATTCAATCAAAGATGCACTTATCGCTAATCCAGAAGTATTAATGAATCAAAAAGAATTAGATGAAAAGAAAAAGAAAGAAAAAGAAAAAGAACAACATCCTACCTATATTGATATTTAAGTTTTTTTAAATTTTAATCTATATTAATTATATATGTTAATAGTATTAGGTGAAGGTTCAAAAGGACAATATAAGAAAGTTGAAATTAAATATAAAGGAGAATCTCGTATGGTGCCAAAAACTTATATAGAAGGACTTAAAGGTGATGATTTAAAAAGACAAATTAAAAGTATTTTTGAAGAAGAAGATAGACCTAAGGATGTAAAATTTAAATCTAAAAGAAGCCCTTGGTGTAAACAATTTCAAAATAAATATGATACTACCATCCAAGATATGGATTTTATTGATGAAAATTTATTAAAAAAAGAAGGAGCAGAACAGATTATTGAAAAAGGAATGCAAGCATATAGGTCATCAGGATCTAGACCTAAACAAAATCCATTTAGTTGGGGAAAAGCTAGATTATGTTCTGTTTTAATGGGTGGTAAATCAAGAAAAATAGATCAAAAAATTTATGAAAAATATAGAGTTTTGAATTACAAAATAGATAAAATAGAAGAAATAAATAAAAATAAAAGATACAAAGCATTCTTTAGTGATGGTTCGACAGTGCAGTTTGGTCAAACTAATCCAAAAAGAGGAACTTTTATTGATACAAAAGACAAGAAACTCAAAGAAAATTATATAGCTAGACACGAATCTGATTTAGATACATTAGATCCAAAAAGAGCAGGATATCTTTCAATGTATATACTATGGAATAAACCAACATTAAATGCGTCTATTAAGGATTTTAACAAAAGACTGAAAAATAATGATTTTAGTCTTCCAGAAGTTTGAGGTTGTAAAAAATCACTATAATCTTTATAATTTTACAGCGAACCAAAGGTTCTTTAAATATAATTTCTTTAAATAGTATATGAACTCGCTAACTTGGAATAGTCAATTAGTCGATAGTGTAATTAACGCATCCATAACTGGTATGTATTTAAGATTTTATGAACAACATAGAATAGAAAAAGAGAATAAACAGTATTTTTTGAAATTAAAGTATGCAGATAAAGGGCGTAAAGTGAAAAAATTAATTATATAATTGGACAGTATATAGAAAGTGTCCAATTTATTAAAATGATTCCTATATAAAATTTATTTTTGGGACAATTTTTTAGTAAAAAAATAATACTAAAAAATGTTTAGAAATAATTTATATATTCTTTATTATATATATGCCTAAAATAAATAAACAAGTTAAAATTTATTTTATTAAGAATACTTTAAAAAATGCTTTAAATATTGATATTAAGAATCTTAATAAGAAAAATGTTGAAGAAATTGATAAGATTATCTTTGATTTTAAGATACCTATCTCGCACCTAATTTTAATAAACGAAATGATTACTAAAATAGCGTGAGTTATTTAAAATTAATTACTAAATCTTTTTTTGAATACTCTGTTTTTGAGTTATCGTATACTGGAGACATTATTCTTTTTGGATCTAATTTTTTGTTTTTATGGTAATCTCTATAATACGCACATATTTTTTCTTTGTTTCTAGCATAATAATCTCTATTATAATCTCTAATCCTATCTTTATTACTAAAACTATATTTTTTATCGTATTTTTTTTTTTCATCTTTTCTATCTATTAATTTTTGTATTTGTAATAATTGTTTTGAAACTAAAATGATTTTGTCCATTATATAATAATAATATTTTTATTTAATCAAAATAGACAATAAGAGGATTATTACCTTTTGGTTTATAATCAGGAACTGTAGGATTTTTTAAAGTATAATTAGATGTTTTTTTTATTAATCTTCTTTTTTTTTGATTTTCATTTATTCTTTTTCTATTATAATAATCTTTGTAATATTGAGTAATCATATCTTTATTCTTTTGATAATAATCTTTTTGATAAGCTAATTTATACTCCCTATGTTCATAATAATATGCTAATTGTGGATACATATGTAATAGATAAGATATTTTATTTAATTAAGAAAATATATAAAAATTATTATCTTAATTTAATTATATGGATATAACACTTTTACAATTGTATAACCCTATGCTTAAAATGACAGTAAAATTGAGCAGAACAAGCAATAAAAAATATAAACTTTCTAAACAAATCACACCAGTAAGAAATATTTGGGTTGATGATTTATATGATAATTTAGATGAAATTAAATGTTTAATACTTAGTGAAATAATCAATGGTTTTGATATTAAAACTAATAATTTAGGTATTGACTTTATAGACGAACTTTTAGATCCTTTAAATAAAGCAATAGAAGAAGATAAAGCTAAAGAATTAGAAGAAATAAAAAAAGAAATAAAAGAAAATGTTTTAGAACTAATAGATGAAGAATCTATTGACGAAGTAGCTGTGCTTGATGAAGAATTAAGTGAATCTGTTAAAAAAGGCTTAGAGTTAGATGTTTAGTTTTTTTTAGTAATTTATTTATACTAAAAAAAATGTCCAAAAATGTGTCCAATTTCTAAATAATCATTAGGATTTAAATTAATAAATTGGACACTTTCTAATATATAATTAATTTTTGTTTTTTCTATATTCTCTAGCATACATTTTTAGTTTTTCTTTGTTATTCTCATAATATTTTTTAGTTCTTTCTATTATCTCTTCTTGTGTTCTAATAGGAAAAACTTTATTTATACATTCATTATTTTCAATATAAAACCTTTCTTTTTGTAATAATTCAAATTTTTCATTAAATTCTACTTTTTCAACAACATTATAAGAATAATCATTATTTTTTAATATATCAAAAGACTTTCTAAAATGTCCTTTACCTTCAATATATTTTTTATATTTTGATCTATGGTTCGTCATTCTTCTAGAGACTGTTTCTATAGTAGAACCATAATAAACATTTCCATTTGTGTTATCATAAATTTTATAAATATAACCTATCATTTAAAAATATATGTTAATATATGTTTATATATGTCTATGTATCTAAAAATTCTAAGAAATTCTTTCTAAATCTTTCTTCTTTTGGAGCTTCAACATCAATTAATAACACACTAAACTTTTCTTTTGTAGCAAATTCATACATTCTTAATAAATCTTTTTTTGTAATACCTAATTCAAACTCACTCATTATTAAATTTAAATCTCTTTTACCAGATAATTTAAGAATACAAAAATAATTACAATTAGTTCTTATAACTTTTGGAATTTTAAAAAAACTTTGAGATAAATAAACCATTGATATACCTCTTTTTCTTCCTCTTATATAAAACTCATTCATTTTAGTTTGATCCTTTTCTAAAACTAAATCATCAAAAATAACAATATGTTGTTCATCTTTGTTAAAAGAATCTAATTTAGGTATATTTTGGACACCTTCTAATATCTTTACTTGTTTTTTTGTTTTTTCTTCCAAATAGTTATATAATGGTTCATCTTTATTTCTTGTAATTACTGTTATTGTGTTAAATGTCCCTTTACCAGAACTAAATTTTTGTAATAAGTTCATTATGAAATTAGTTTTACCAGAACCAGATGGTGCAACAACAACCATACGAAAAGGTAATTTATCTAACATATGTAAATGAACATTAGGATTATCTTGGTTTGATAAAAACTTTTTTATATCGCTCCTTTTGTAGTAATTTTCCATTTATATAAATATGTTATATTTTTTTTTAATATAAAAAATATAAATTAATTATATATGCCAGGAAAAAGAATATCAATATCTGAACAAGAGGGACAAACTGAAATAGATGGAGGTCTAGCATTAAAGTTAGAAAAATTTCCAGTTTCTGCTAAAAAATTACTTGATAAGGTTGGTAATGAACCAATTTTTAAAATTACAATTTTTAGAAAACCATTAGGTAGTATTCTAACAAGAACATTAAACAAACTTACAAAAGGAGCATTAGATAACTTTTTAAAAACTGCTACTTATGATAAATTCTTTCATTTAGGTGTAATTATCAATGATAAATATCTTATGGATAAACAAGACTCATTTACATTCAAAAAAGTAAATGGTAAAAAATTTTTAAAAACTAAAGGAATGCAAACATCAAATCCAACAATTAATTATGAAGGTTTAACAATCAAAAGTTTAGTTGAAAACACTAAAAAAAAAATGGGTGATTCTAAATTTTTTGGTTATCAACCATTAACTAATAATTGTCAAGATTTTATTATCGCATTATTAGATTCTATTAATGCACAATTTGATAGAGATTTCGTTAAACAAAAAGTTGAACAACTAGCAAAAACAGTGCCTACTTGGAAACAAAAAATAGCAGAGTTTTTAGTGGCTATACCTAGAACTGCAAAAAGAGTAAAAGTCGCAAAAGGAATAGATGCTAATGAAGAAAAAATGTTAGAAGCACACGAACCTCAACATAGTGCTAGACATATGAGAAAAATGAGAGAATTGATGGAGATGGGTGTCTCATTTGAAAAAGCACATAAAGATGCTACAAAAATGGTAGGTATGGGTGCAATACCAAAACCAAAAGTGATGAAAGAAAAAGTTATTAAGTTTGCTAAAAAAGAAGTAGCTAAAGCTAAACCAACTATTGAAAAAGTAAAAGTAAAAGCAAAAAAAGAAGGTATTATTGGTAGAAGTGTGCATATAATGTAAAATTGTGTAATTTGTAAAAAAAATAAAGTATAATATATATGAAAGATATTATAGGTAGAAGTGTTGAAATAAAACCTAATAATTATTCAAAAAAAGAAAAAGAAAAAATAACAAATAATTTTTTTGATGAAATAAGTCTTGATGAAGCAGAAAAAGAATTTTTCCAATTAAGAAAATCAATGTGTGATATTGAAAAAAATTTTAAACCATTAAGTAGAATTGGAAATAAAACTGTTAATTATTTTACAAGAGTTGAAAGATTTGATACAATAGGTAAAAAGAAAATAAATTTTTATGATTTTTTATATAATAAAAATGAATTTTTAAAAAAAAAATATGTTCAAAATCTTATAAAATATTATGATGGTGATGAAAGAATAGGATTAATTAAAGTTTTTAATTTATATTTTGGATCTATATATATATTTAAACCTTTGATAGCAATGCAAGTTTATTGTTTATTTAAACCAACATCAATACTAGATTTTACTGCTGGTTGGGGTGGTAGATTAATAGGTGCTTCAGTTTTGAATATTGACAAGTATACAGGAATTGATTTGAATAAAGATGTTGAACCAAAATATAAAAAAATGATAAAATTTTTAAAAGATAAGTCAAAAACAAAAATAAAAATGATTTTCAAAGATGCTTTAAAAGTTGATTATTCTAAAATAGACTATGATTTAGTTTTAACAAGTCCTCCATATTTTAATACTGAAATTTACAAAGGAACGATAATTAGATCAGAAGAAGGATGGATAAAAGATTTTTATGAACCTTTATTTACAAAAACTTTTAAACATTTAAAAAAAAATGGATGGTATTGTTTAAATATACCAGATGATATTTATGAAAGAGTAGCAAAGCCAATGTTTGGAAAGCCAAATAAAATTATTGATTTACCAAAAGTATTAAGAGGTTATAACATTAAATATACAGAAAAAATTTATTGTTGGAATAAAAAATAATCTCTAGTAATAATATATGCCAGAACATCTAAAAAAATGGTTAGAAACAGTTAAAAAAGTAAGAAAAGAGAATCCAAATTTAACATATAAACAGGCTTTAATTGAAGCAAAAAAGATTTATAAAAAAAAATAATTAAATTATTTTAGTAAAAAATAATATCTAAATTATTATATATGAATTACATTGATACAGATAAAAAAGTTGATAATTTTCAATCTACTTATGTAAATAAAATAGACCCAATGAACAAATTTTTACCATTTGGTAAATATCAAATAGATTTAAAAAAGTTAAAAGGTGGTAAATTACAATTTAGATCTAAAAAAGGTTATTTTGTTAAAGGATTAGAGAACAAAAACCTTACTCCAAATATGAAAATTATAATAGATAAGTTTATTAGTGGTAGAAATATTGAATATGAAGATGTAAATAGATTAAATGATAATGAAAAAAATTATTTATCTCAAATAGCAGAAAAGTGTAGTATTGATGATAGATTGAAAATACCTTCTCCTAAATTAACAGAAATACAATCAGATATAAATAAGTTTAATATTTTAAGAGGTCAATTAATGGCAGGTAATGATAATAAAGAGATGGTAAAAGATTTTAAACTGTTATTATTGAAGTTAAGTAATACAGGACATATAGATAAAAAAGAATCTAATGAAGTTTTTAGAATGTTATTAAATTTAGGATTATAAAAAA
>Ga0181407_1000152_pt1 | contig 23383 bp, 28 predicted proteins | sample 30SPOviralmetaG_FD_130136 | JGI IMG/M metagenome (GOLD analysis project Ga0181407, IMG submission 130136) | Marine viral communities from the oligotrophic San Pedro Time Series (SPOT) site, San Pedro Channel, CA, USA - 30 SPOT_SRF_2012-01-26 | ecosystem: Environmental > Aquatic > Marine > Strait...
CTCCTTTATTTTCATAAAAGCGACAGACTTGTGAGAACAGATGAGGATACTGGATTTCCAAGGAGATGTCTCCGTTGGCAGCATCGCGAAGGATTTGCAAAGAGTTTGCAAATCTAGATTGGATCGTCATGATCGTCTCTCTCCTACTTATTCTACTGTGTTCGGGGGGCGTAACCCCGACGATTCAGGCTGGACTCGAACCAGCGACCGACTGCTTAGAAGGCAGTTGCTCTATCCAACTGAGCTACTGAACCATGTTACCGCCAAGCGGGTCCCTGGATCCATCCTACAAGGGATAGACGGGTGCCTGAGGTCACAGGAGCAACCATGTGTGGGTCATCCGAATGGAAGAACACCATGTATGCTGACTTCAATGGGACTGCCTGATTGATTAGATGGAACTCACCACCTTCAAAGTTATCATTCAGTAGGAGAGTGAATGATATCTTACGAATCTTCTGATCATTCCTCTTAAAGGGATGCCATTCAGATTCATCTTGGTGCCAATCATAACGATGACCTTCACTATACTTTGTCACCTGCAAGGGTTCAACAAAGTCTAGATCAAAAAACCAATTCGCTGCTTCATTCACACGAGTAGCATAAGACATGATGATATCATAGAGTGTTTGAGAATCAATGAAGGCGACTTCACATTCTCTAACGTTCTCTATTTCTGTTGTCTTAAAGTTCTTGTGTTCTGAAACTATTTGATTGATCTGTTCAAACTCATCATCAGTCAGTTCGACAGTGACATAACGATCACGGTAGTTCATAAATGGATTTAATTCTTTCGTTAACTGCATATGCTGACATGTCAGCACCCTGCTCCACATGTTCATGGAGTTCGTCAATCAGAAGTTCTAACATGTAGAAGTCTTCTGAATCAAGATAGTCATCCATGGTTTGCTCTAAGTCCAGAACTCTATTAATATATAGCAGGATGACTGCGATGTCAACCGCCTTGTTGCAGTTGGATGCGTGGCACAACCGCGTGTGGTGTCATCTCCTTACCCATAATGTTGAAAGAAATGATAGTGCGAGACACATCAGTGAAGTTAGGTTCCTGCATGTGTGGTAAGTATGATGGAAAGAACACACAGTCACCTTCATTTACATCAGGCATGTAGTCCACCACCTCACCGTTGATGTAGTTGTGGAAGGGTGCGAAGAATGTAGTTGCCTTATGGATCTCAGGTTTGAAATCAACATACAATACAGCAGTGATTCCCACAGGTCCATGGTTATGTACCCCATGAAACATACCATTCTTGGTAGTCTGATGCCACATTGCTACAATCTTTCTGATGTCCAGAGGGTAATCAATCTGCATCTCATCTAGAATTGGATCTAAACAGTCTAATACATCCCAATAATACTTGGGCATGATCTTCTTACCAACTAACTCATGATAATCTGTGTCCATCTCATGTAGATTGAGACGACCACCAGTGATATGTGCCTGAGGACTGTTCTCATTACACTTATCTAGTAAGATAGGTTTCCACTTGTCCCAGTCAGGAACTTTGAAAGATTCAATTGGAATTGTAAACATTTTTGATAAACCATTCAGCATCTACAACCGCAAGGGGTTTCTTTCCATTCTTTTTCATGAATAGAATTGGTGTGTTATCACCAGAGTTTGCACACGCTTGATCGTATGCATCATATACATTGAGTTTTTCGACATTCTTACATTCAATACTGAATGGAAACTTCTGTCTGGCATCTCTCGCCATCATAATATCTTCACCACCAGCACCCATACTACGAGACTCAATATCTTCTGGGTGAATATCTCTATGCTCGATGAGCATGTCTCTCACCCACTGCTGGAACCTACGTCCCTTTGCTTTCGCGCTCTGTGGCCTCATAATGTTTCTTGTACTTAAAGTATACTTTGTAGTAGCGGTTACACGCTTCTCTTATATACTTATAATCCTCAGAGTCAGTCCCATCTGGGGGAAGAGCACTGAGGATTGCACAACACCCCTCCATCTCTGAGATCAATCTAAGATATACGGTGGGGTGTAAGTTATCGGAATCTATATTCCACTGGTGTTTAATCGGCATAACCATCATCGTCATCACCAAGACGATACCCAATCTGTGGTTCTGATGATTGCACTGTGTATCGTTGGGGATCTTCCTTGATGGCATCTTCTAGACTGATTGCTAGAAGTTTGAGGTTATGAGCGATTGCTTTTACCTTATCGTAATTCATTCAGTCTCCTCCTGCTTTGGTTTGTTGAATCCAAATGGTCCTACACCATGGTCTGCTCTCTCTTTCATGACTGCACCACTCAGTGCTTCCATGACTTTGAGTACATCCTCAGACTTGGTAGGTCCTGGTCCCATACGTTCAATGACATAGTTGTACTTGTCAAAGAACTCATCGGATACACATTTGTAATCTTCTACTGTGATTCGTGTGTCCTTCATTCGTCATCATCCGTGTTAATAAAACGTTGTACCTCTGCCCAGTCTTTCTCAAACTGGGTAAGTCCTTCGCGAGTAAGGACATGATCATACATCTTCCAGAATACCGTGGGTGGCATCGTAACTACATTAGCACCATACAGGAAGCAGCGGGAGACATGATGCACATCTCTTAATGATGCAGCCAGTATCTGTGTGTCAATGCGATGAGTAGCATACACACCAGCAATCGCACGTACAAGTTCCACTCCACTCACACTGTTGTCGTTACATCTTCCTACAAAGGGTGACACATACTTAGCACCTGCCTTAGCAGCAAGGATTGCCTGTGCCGTAGAGAAGATAAGGGTTACATTTACATCAATTTCATTATCAGAAAGAGTCTTACATGCTTTGAGACCTTCTACATTGCAAGGAACTTTGATTGTAATGTTTGGATTGATCTGAATATAAGCATCTGCCATCACTAGCATCTCTTCTGCTGTTGATCCAGATACTTCTGCTGAGATAGATGATGTCCAGGGGAACATATCTGAGATCTCTTCTAATACTTCTTCGGGGTCTCGCCCTGCTCTGAGCATCAACGTAGGGTTAGTAGTCACACCATCGATAAGACCAGTCTCTACTGCTCTCTCGATTTCGTTAGCATCACTACTATCCAAAAAGATTTTCATCATAACCTTAATAATTGTAAGAAAAAAGGACCCATGTGGGTCCTGGTATTCAATTCGTTCAAGCAGTTTTGGTGTCAGGTACAACCTTACGGTTGACTCTGGTACCGCGATACATGAGATCAAATCTTTGCTTAGCAGTTTGCTCAGCAATGACCTTCTCTTTGTACTGCTCGGTGTCGTATGCGACACCACGGTAAGTGACTTGTGCCATGGATTTACTCCTGAAAGTGAGGTGGTTAGACCCCGTTCCTTCAATCGTATGCGTCCCATGGGTAGCAATCAGGCGTTGATTCCTTCATGACCTCAATCAATTCCACCTTATACTCAGGAGGAATGTTCTCATTTGTTCTCATCCGAAACATAATTGCATCGGCCTGAGCGCAAGTGAGTGATGTATAGAATAATAGTTCTATCATGGGATGAACGGCTCCGTTCCGCGATTTACTTGCGCCAACCAGGATATAGAGTCCTGATCAGTGAACGATGGGTACATTGTACCCGATAATATTTATAATGTCAAGTCTCTTTTTCGCATCCTAGTGCCTGGTCGCCTAAGGTCTTTCTTCAAATCATTTAAGAATTTGATGTGATCCCCAACAGACCTGACAGGGTTGGAGGGGATCCTCTTCTTATGCTTCCACGACTTCTTACTCAAAGTTGGAAGTCAGCAAACGTAGCACTCTCAACATCTTGCTTGATGCCACCGACTACATAGGATTCAATCTCAGTCTCTTGTGGTGCGTTCTGCTGACCCTTAGAGTTCAACCAGTGCTCAGTCCATGGCAGTGGGTTGTTCTTAGCAGGGATATCGAACATGGGTTCGAGACCAATAGACTTCATACGACGGTTAGCGATCCACTCAACGTACTGTGAGAGTAGTCTCTCGTTCAGTCCGATCATAGAACCTTCTTTGAATAAGAAGTTCGCCCACTCTTTCTCTTCGGTCACTGCCTCAGCAAACATCTGACGAACAGTTTCTTTCTCCTCTAATGCAATCTCTTGCATCTCAGGATCATCACCTTCCTTCCACTTCTTCAAGATCTTCTGAGTCAGAACGAGGTGCTGTGACTCATCCCTGGCAATAAGGGAGATAATTTTTGCTGAACCTTCCATGAGTTTAAGTTCACCAAAAGCAAAACTACAAGCAAAAGAAACATAGAACCGTATACCTTCAAGGATGTTAACATTAGCAATTGCCAGATAGAGTTTACGTTTCAGATCCCTCAGTGTCTCATCACGGCAAGGTGATCCTTCCCAATCCTTAGACCACATGTCACCCTCTGCCCATGAACCTACTGCATTCAAGAACACATCGTATGCTTTGGTAACAGACTTAGCACGTCTAAGAATTTGTGGTTCGTCTAGTGTAGTATCCAGAACAATGGAGGGATCAGGATATACATTCTTGATGATGTGTGTATAGGAACGAGAATGAATCTGTTCCATGAACTGCCACACACCCATGGCACCTTCTAGTTCTGGCAGAGAACAGTATGGTGAGAATGCCATACCAGGTCCACGACCTTGTACAGAATCTAGAAGGATCTGATACTTCAAGTTAGAAGTATAGATGTGTTGTTGCTGTGCATTAAGAGTTTTGTAGTCTACTCTATCTTTTTGTAGTGATACTTCTTCGGGTCTCCAAAAGTATCCGAGTTGTGTCTGAGTTAGTTTATCAAAATCAGGATACTTGAACTCGGCATACTGCTGCATACCTAGCGGTGCTCCGAAGAACATCGGTTGTTTTTTAGTGTCAACCTTCCTGCTGTTGAAGACTGTGACTCCCATTCTCTGCTCCGTATGTTCCGTAGTTTGTGACATAATTTAAAAATGAATTTATCCTTGGAGGGAAGTCCAAAGACTCACAGACTGCAAGGTAGGACTCGAAGTCCTCTTGCAGTTCTGCACATAATGTGATGGTGATTTCCTTAGACATTGCAGGCGTCACACTCAGACTCATCGCCACTCAAAATGTCATCGACAAGGGCATTGAGTTTCTGTTCTGTGTCATCGGTGTCTTCATCCTTCTTATTATCATAGGTGTTCTGATAGTAAGATGTCTTCCACCCATACTTGTACGTAGTTAAGAAGTCTTGTGCCATCACAGACACAGGAATCTCATTGTCATTGAACTGGGTAGGATTGTATGACCAGTTGCCACTGATCGCCTGATCGAAGAACTTCTGCATCACTGCAACAATACGAATGTAACCCGCGTTAGAAGGCATATCCCACAGCAGTGTGTAGTTGTTCTTTAATGAATTATATTGTGGAACAATCTGTTTAAGAGGTCCCTTCTTTGATTTTTTAATGGACAGGTAGTCGCGAGGTGGTTCGATTCCATTGGTTGCATTTGACACAACGGAACTGCTTTCCGAAGGCATCTGTGCGGACAATGTTGAGTGCCTAAGACCGTGGGCGGCGATAGATTCGCGAAGACTTTCCCAATCATAATTGTACTCTGGTGCTGCTAGTTCGTCAACCTCCTGTTTATATGTATCGATAGGTAGAATTCCATCATGATACTTAGTACGTTCGTATCCATCACATGCTCCCTTCTCCTTAGCGATCTGATTAGATGCTTTCAGAAGGTTGTACTGAAACGCTTCGGTGAGTTTATGAACTTCCTTGTATGCATCAGGGTTGTCATACTTTAATCCACGTTTTGCTAGGTAATGTGCCAGACCGATGAATCCAATGCCCAGAGAGCGGCGTGAGAGGGTGCTACGACGTGCTGCTTCCACAGGATAGTCTTGATAGTCAATCAGTTCTTCAAGACCACGAACAGCAAGGTCGGCAAGGTCTTCCATCTCATCAAGATCACGTAGTTTTCCTACGTTGATTGCAGATAGAATACACAATGCAATCTCACCACCATCATCATCGATATGATTAATAGGATCAGTAGGTAGTGTGATCTCTTGACACAGGTTAGACATGTTCACCTTATCCTTGAAGGATGAATGTGAATTACAATGGTCAAGATTCATCAGATAGATACGACCAGTCTCTGCTCTCTCCTTCAAGATGTTAAGGATCAGTTCCTGCGCTCCCACAGACTTTCTCTCAATGGACTCATCTCTTTCGTATTGTAGGTAGAGATCATCGAATGCATCAGTACCAAAAGCATCATAGAGACCAGGCACATTATTAGGAGAGAATAACGTAATAGATTCATTTCTAATAAATCTCTCATAGAATATTTTACTTAACTGAATAGAGTAATCAAGTTTACGTACTCTATTATCTTCTGTACTCTTGTTATTTTTAAGAACAAGGATGTCTTCTATTTCTTGGTGCCAGATTGGGAAGTGTACTGTTGCCGATCCACCACGAATGCCATTTTGAGTACAGCATCTGACAGTGCTTTCAAACTTTTTGAGGAATGGAATAACACCTGTGTGTTGAACTTCTCCGCCTCGGATCTTAGCGTTGATTCCACGGATTCTACCTGCGTTGATACCGATTCCTGCACGCTGAGCAACATAGTAGCCAATCGCCATGTCACTAGAAAAGATACTATCGAGGGTGTCATCAACATCAACAAGAACACAGCTAGCAAACTGTCGAAGGGGAGTTCGTACCCCTGCCATGATAGGCGTGGGGATGTTGATTTGGTGCTTGCTGATTGCGTTGTAGTATCGTCTGACATAATCTAACCTGATATCCTGTGAGTATGGTGCAAACAAAGTTGCAGCAATCAGCATGTACATGAACTGAGGTGTCTCATATACTTGACCGCTACTACGATCCTGTACAAGATATTTATCAGTTACCTGACGTAGACCAGCATAAGTAAACAGGTAGTCACGATCATGTTCAACATAACTATCAAGAATATCCCACTCTTCTTCTGAATACGATTCAAGAACAGCAGGATCATACACACCCAACACTACACCACGTTGAATCTGTTCATACAGATGAGGATGTCCTTCTGGATGCCCATTGTATACAGACTTACGAAGACTGAATAGAAGTAGACGTGCAGCAACGAACTGATAGTTAGGAGCATCCAGAGAGATCAAATCATTAGCAGACTTGATAAGAATCTCTTGGATATCTGCTGTCGCAATACCATCAAAGAATTGCAAGTTAGCATTCATCTCAACTTGACTTTCAGATACACCTGCAAGGTCCTTACAAGCGTGTTCAACCATCACATGAATCTTATTGAGATCTAGACCTGCAACAACTCCATCTCTTTTTACTACTGTCGTGCTCATACTTTTTTCCAATCTGTAAGTTTAAGTTTTGCTTGTAACCCTTGATAGGTGTTGCCTTTTATTATAGCACTGGGGTCAAGTCCTTTCAGTACCATATCATTGATATCCTTTTGTTTAATTGTATTAGGCCATATTACAATTGGGTCTCCCTGATCAACAGTTCTCTGCATTCTCTCAACAATTTGTCGGTTCCTTGGTTCGTTGTCGAAAACCCAGACCCTAGATCGATAAGGTAGAGAGCGGTGGTCAACATCGCTACCACACATAGCAACAGAGTTGGTAATGAAAGTGGAGTCGAATGGTCCTTCCGTGACATAAACTGTTTCCTCAGGGTTAATATTATTTTGACCGAATAGTTTTAAACGATCTTCAAACATCACGGTGATGTATCGTAACGTGCTAGTTGGTGCCAGAGATCTACCCTGGATACCAAACCAAGTACCGTCCTCGCCAATGAGAGGGATAATAATTCTAGGTCTATCGTTTTGCAAGGATTCAAACGTTTGTTTCTGGGTGTTAACCCATCGTTTGAACTTATCTGCATAGTAAAAACATCCTATCTTTTCCTCAGGGATCAAACGATCTAGCAGATATTTCTTTGCGAGATGTTCATTATTTAGGTCTTTGATATTCACCAAACCTGATGTAGGTTTCTTACTGAAACGTGGTTTACTAGAAGGCACGACAACCTTAGCAACAGTTGTTGCTTTGCCAGTGGCATTGTTTCTATACTTCTCTAACTGGTACTCTGAGTACGTGTTAGGATCTTGATCTTTTAGGAAGTTAGCAAGCGTCCTACCCATGCCACAGTTGTGACACTTGAAGACCATGCGTTGCTTCATGACAAAAAAGTATCCTCTCGCTTTGTTCTTATGCTTAGAGGAGTCCCCACAGTAGGGGCATCTAAAATTATAGAGTCCGTCCTTGACCTTCTTGAACTTCTCCAATCGCCAACTCATTCTGTTGACGTAAATCTCGTCCAGCATCAGCCATGCCCAGTACCGTGGTACCTAGAATAGCAGATCGATCATCAGGTGTCAATGATCTGAGCAGTCCTTGACCTGGCACACTGACGAGGAAAGAGATCACAGCAAGACCACCAAAGATGGACCACATCTTTTTCTCCATCATCCTGAGTCTTTCATCTACAAGACGGATGTCTCTCTCACAACCTTTCTTGATTGTGTCTGTCTCTTTATTCAGATCTGCATGAAGTCTATCTACTTTTTCAAATAGAATTCCATCAACTTCACTCTGTGTAGATAACTTTTCATTATGTACAGCAAGTAGTTGACCCATCTTTACAGAATTATCCTGCAATGAGTCTACTACTTTTTCTAATCTTTCTAGAATTGCTGAGTTAATGTCCGCCATGTATCTTACATCCCTAACGCTTGTTGTCTTTTATCCCAATAGAATTTAATAACTTGGTTAGGATAAAGTCTCGTGACTTTAAACTTCTTCGCCATCTCTGGACGATAGATCTTTCTCAGTTCAATCTTAATTTGTGATTCCGACTTCCCATATAAAATGAAGTCAGTCTGACCATCTTCAAACGACACTCTAAATGGTAGATAGTTTTTATCTACCTGTTCAGTCGTGAGCATCTCACCGACACTCTTCTCAAACTTCCTCTTCTTTACTTTACGTTTGGTTAAACGTGTAATGCCAGGAGGTTCGTGTGATGGGGGTAGTGCAGTCTCTGCACCAGTACCAACTGAATTAGTAGGAGCGTCTTCGTTAATCACAGGTCTTCTAGTATCTGTTTTGCTAGATCATCAATAGGAACATCAGCAAGACTACCACCGCTAGATGGATAACGGTTTAAGTATACTATAAAGGTCTTCAAGATAGACCAGTATTCCCTTTCAAGTTTATACATTAACAGAGGTAATGTACCATCACCGAACACATTATATAGGATAATCATATGGTTCAATATTAAATTAGTACGCAAAACCCCCGTGCTCAGGTACCGTTTGAGTAATCTTTTAAGATACTTAAACTTCTTCATGTCTTCCATGAAGTCGTCAACCGTGACTGAGTGGGGGTTTTCGTAATACTTAATAGCAAACATTAAATGATTGCTTTCGTTTAGTTCATCAAATCTCATAACGAAGTGTCAGTTCTTAACTACCGAAGGTCAATGTTGCTGCACCATCGGTGATCACCTCTTCTGTACCGCCAGCAGACGTAATCTTGACGCGATACTTGTTGCCGTCCAGAGTGTCAGCAGCGAGACCACTGTAAGCAAGAGTTGCGGTCGTGAAGTCTGCATAGGTGATGCCAGTGTCAAGGGAAGCAGAGATGTTAGTCCAACGCTTACCGCTTGCTGTCTGACGTTGCCAGACATATGCAAGAGCACCAGGTGTGCCTGTGGTGGTGGTGGTAAGAGTAAACGTACCAGCGCCAGAGGAAGATGTAGAAGCAGCAGGTTGTACAGTGACAGTTACAGCAGATGCCACGTCGGCAACCACAGTATCGTCAGCGTCATCACCAGCAGCGCCAGCAGCAGCATGGACGAATGCTAAGCACTCTGCCTTATGCTTGGTGTCGCCAGCAGCAGTGGTGTATGTGCGATACAACCACCAACCAGGACCATTGATACCGCGAGACTTGTTCTCAGCGAGTACCATCTCAGTGGTGTCAACGAATACAAGATCGTATGCATTGCTGTCACCACCCTTGACAACAAACTCAGCAACTGCCTTAGGGGCAGTCCTACGAACAGCACCAGCGAGTGCAGCAGCAGTGCTACCTGCATATGCTTTGTGCAATTCGATTGTAGTTGTACTAGTAACTTGCTTAACAATGTAAGCGACGTTGGATAGTTCCAAGATGTCGCCTACAACTACGGTGTCTGCTGCATTCTTCGTAACAGTGGCGTCACCATTGGTGACCGCTACGTTGTTCGCGAAAGTTGCGGCATCAATTTTTCCAAATACAGCCATTGTTCTCTCTTAATTGAAGGGTTTGTCCTATAACTTATTTATAAAAAGAAAGAGACCGACCCAAGGGATCAGTCTTCTTCGCGAGCAGCGATTGCTTTGGTGACAACTTCTAAAAGTTGATCGTCCATATCAGTCTTGGTCAACTTAACTGCCTTAGCAAGAATAACAAGACAGATCTCAACAAGTTTCTCACCCAGTTCTTCATTGTCGGGTACCTTAGCAACAGCGTCAGAGATAATTTTCTTCGCTAGTGGGAGTAAAAATCCAAGCATGGTTTTATAGAGTAACGTTACTCTATATAGGCTAGTCTGCTGTGAACTTCTTATCTTTCATGTAACCCCACTTACCTTTGTGAAGGGCGCGTACACCTTTACTAGTTTTAGTAGGAGCATCATCAGATTTCTTCACAAAGTCTTTGTAACGCTTGCCATATTTCATGCGAGCGTCTTGTTCTTTGTGCTTCTCAGCGTCTGATGCTCTCTTCTTCATATACTTCTTATCAGTAAGCATTGAAGAAGAGACTTCGTTAATCACTTAGAACTCTTGCCAGCGGCCTTGTCGTCATGATCCTGAGTCATCTGCATCATCTTTGCTTTCATGCGATCCTTTGCTTTCTTTTTAGCATCGGAGTCATCCACCTTAGCAGCAGCGGGTGCTTCACACTCTTCTTTCTTAACGTCTTGACCTGGTTCATACCACTTGCCATCACCATCAGAATCCTGCCAACGCTTACCTGCCTTGGCGGCCTTGATGTTCTTCGCTTTCTTCTTAGCGGATTCTCTTAGAGACTCCACCTCGGTACGAACAATTTTTCTTAGTGATTCAGACATGAGATCTTCCTTCTTAGGGTTGATAATTACGTTACCTTTCTTCTGAGTGGTAGTAATATTTTGTTTAACTTGATCGGTCTTCATTGATCGAGACCCATTTCAGAACGCCATGAATATGTATTCTCTTCGCCCATGCGTCTTGCTACGCCACGAGCACCACGGGAAACTGAACGAGCAACGCCGCCCACAACTTTCTTGATACCAGACTTAATCTTATCACGCAGTCTAGTGCGTGGTTCACTGCTAGAACTACTGGAACTTCCACTGTTGTTGCTAGTAGAACCAGAGGAATCGGATGATGTAGAACTACTACCACCACCTTGGGATCCACGCTCGTAACCTTTCTTGAAGTTACTAGCAGCGCCCTTAGCAGCACGACCAGCAGCACCAGCAGCATACCCAGCACCCTTAGATGCAGCAGCACCTGCCTTTTTGAGACCAGACTTAACAGCAGATCCAGCAGACTTCAATGCTGCTTTCATCTTCTCGCGTCGTGCTCCAACCTCAGGTTTTGCCTCAGGTTTCTTATCACCCAGACGCTTACGTGCCTCAGCACCAGCATCTCTACCAGCAGTCTGACCTGTGCCAGCAGCACCAGATGCTTTGTCCTTCAAGCGAAGAGCATTGACCTTAGCAGGACTGGTGACCTCAGTCAACAGATCGATACCATCCAGAATCTCAAAGGTTTCTTGAAGATCTTCGATGTCGAGTTCGTTAAGTGCCTCTACACAGATGTCATGCAGTTCTTCAAACGTATAGTCATCAAATGCTTCGTCAAGAATAATCTCATTGACGAGTGCATCAAACTCTTCGTTCTTCTTTTTGAGTGCTGCCTTACGGAATGTTAGATCAGTGCGACTACCGCTGTCCATCTTACCCTGACTTGCAGGTTTCTTAGACCCACCAGCAGGTTGAGGACCAGCATCACTACCAGTTCTCCTACCCTGAGCATACTTGGATCCACTCATCTTAGAGTCACCAGAGATCATCTTGCCGCCATCAGATCTACCGTCCTGATACTGCTTCTCACTCTGACCGTGCTTACCCTTGTAGAGTTCGTCAATCTGATCCTCTTCCTTCACGCAGTTAGGAACTTCCTTACCACCTTTCTTCTTAGTACCACTTGCTTTGTATCCGTCCCAGCATGAGGAAGCACCGACGTTCTTACGTGCTGCCTTCATACCTTCAACCATCTGGTTGTGGAGATCATCGATATCAATCCACTCCCTCTGCATGTTCAAACCGATATCTTCGGGTGCCTTAGCAGTCTTCTCGCCTTTCTTACCGACAACAGAATAACGACCATCAGACTTCTTGCCTGTGATCACCATAGACTGACCACCTTGTGAGATCACTCTACCGATATTACGATCATCTTTGAACTTACCTTTGTTCTTAGTGATCAGTTCCTTTTCGATAGGGAACCCAGCGTATCCTTCTACGACTTCTTCGTGTGAGTCGATAATCTCTTCGACTGTGGTAACTGCGGATCGAAGACGAGCGGTGGGTGCCTGCTTACCTTCCTTCACGCAGTCGAGAATTGTGCGCTGTTCTAACAGGGAAAACCCCATTAGTGCAGCACTAACCTTGATATCCAGCATTGATCTAGGGAAAAGTATAGTATTATTTATTGGAAATAGACTTTTGGTTCTTGACGAACTCACTGAACTTCTTCATTTCCTGCCCAGGAGTCATGTTCTGAACCGCTTGTCTGTACTTGTCGGTACCAACTTTCCAGTCATTACCACTACCATCGTCAGCAGAATGATTGGATTGGTTGTCACTTACTTCACTAATATCCTGCAACCAAGTGCGATGTTCAGTGCCATCAGGCATCTGCATGATGACATAGTTAGTACCTCGGTGAGCAACTGTACCACGCATACCACTGTCGTCATGCTCTACAACTGCACCAACCTTAAAGATATGATCTAGCATATAATGATCTCGGAATGCTGCAAAGTCTAGTATAGGTGCATACTCCCAGACAGATTCCTTGACTGCTGCTGCTTTCTCTTTCTTTGCAGGTGCTTTCTTCTTCTTCTCAGGTGGTTTCATACCATCGATGACGTGCTGCATCATCTCCTTAGACTTCTTATATCCACCTGTACCAGCATGGAAGTCATCGTGCTTGCCACCCTGAGCATGTTTTCTCATCTCACTAGCAGAGAGTTTCTCAATAGGATCTTCACTGTCAGGGTTACGAGCACCAGCAGATTTGATATTGATAGACTTGAAGTCGTAATGCTTACCGTTATATTTCTGTGTCAAGTTCTCAAACTCTTTGACACGATCATCACCAACAACCATAGTGACATGCTCATGACCCTCATCATGTAGGTCACGTAGGATGTCAAAGATATTTCTATGCTGCTCAGAGTTCTGAATAGCATCCTTATGACCCTTGAACATGCCACGCATGTGTTCAATCTTCTGCTCAGGGTGCAGAGGATTCTTCTTATGATCCTGTGATCTAGAAGGATAGATCCGATAGTTACCAGAGTCACCAGCATGTGACTTGACAGCATCCATCAACTTACCATGACCAGCATGGGGAGGGTTGAACCTACCGAAAGTGATAGCAACATGCTTGTCGATTACTTCATTCTTCTTCTTAGAAGATGATGCTTTCTTAGCAACAGCGGCTGCTGCTTCGATAATGAACTGACGAAATCTCATTTGCCCCAATCTTTTGCTACGGTGAAGTTTGCACGAGAGAATTCAAGTCTATCAACAAGTTTGACTGCCATGCCATCCTTGATGGCCACAAATCCTTCTGGACTAGTGACTTTGTATCCTTTCTCATCTTCTAGAAATGTACCAACACCCTCAATTTTTTTGAGGCGGTTGATGATCTGTTCCTTAGCGTTAATGAGATTCATAAATCCTCCCAAGGCGCGATAGATTTCAGACTTATTAGTATTTAGGTATTTAATTGCCTCTTCTTTTTTCTTTGCCCAGTTATCCTTTGCCTTAGGTGTCGTCACACCTGCTTCTTTCGCAGCATATCTACCCTCAACAAAGGTCTTGAACCCATTTAACATCTGCGATGAACTAGTAGGCATATTACCTGACTTGATCACTTGGTTGAAATAAATCTTAAACAAAGCAGCAGGTCCCATACCCTTAGTAGTACCACCGATCTCATTCAAGAACTTCCTAGATGAATCTAAGTTGCGCTTGGCAGTTCTCATACTCATGTCTAGTTTGTTCTTCTCTCCTGCACTGAGGTTTGCAATGCCATTGGTGTTGGTGAAGTCTGATGAGAATACTGCCACATCAGACACACCTTGAAGACCAGAAACATTAACACCAAAACCAGCAGACATTTCAGCAAGAGTCTGACCAGTGTACTTAGTATGAAATACAATACCAACCGTAGACTTACCTACCTTGCCACCCATCTCGGTTGCTTTCTCTACACAGTAAGTAATAGTATTAGGTTTGAACTTGTAGCATCTCTTGCCACCCATAGTAACCAGTGGTGGTGTCTCTGTATACAGAAGATCTCCTTGGATCACACCCGTGATAGGCAACTTTGATAGGTAATCGTATGCAGCAACCAACTTAGGATGCACACCAGTGCCGCCATACCATAGGTCAATCTCTTCATGGGAGTAGCATACCTTAGGTTCGGTCTTAGCAAAGACAGACTTGGTTCCAACAAAGAACATGTCCGTCTCAGGGTCTATGCCACAGATGATAGCAGGAGCACCATCCCACTTCACAGTAACCTTAGTATTACCACCACCACTACCAGTGGTTAGCATACCTTTTAGACCCTCCAAGAATGCAAGTGCATTCTGAGCACCAGCATATCCATTATTGAAGATATCATCTTCGAGGTGTTCGAGGTGTGTGTTCTTACTCATGGTTGTACTCCGACTTTATCGCGGTAAGGGTTGCCAATAGATGATTTCTCTCTGAGGTGGTACTGGTCTGTGGGTTTGAGGTTGTTCTTCAAGTGGTTTTCCATGTAGAAGACTGGCATTCCTTTGTTCGTAGCGAACTTGTAGTAGGTGACCTCCTTCATAACAAAGTGCTCAATGACCTCACGATACACCAGTCCTCCATCCTTGCTGATCTTTCGTAACATCATTTGACAGATGAGAGAGGCGATGCCAACTTTGCCACTACTGTGCTTGGGTGCTTCCCAGTAGTCCTTAGCATCATTATAATACATCTCTGCCAGTTTCAACCAGGAGGCTTGTGCCGCTTTGACATCTGATTCCTTAGGGTCACCACCCTTCACCATAGCATCAATGTTTTTGACCACCTCTGTGGGTAATTTTGTCTTTAATTTAAGGTCCTTAGCAATCAATTCCAGTGCAAGGAAAGAACCATCCTTCACTTTGTTCTCAGCAAGAACTTCTAAGATCTTAAACTCAACAGTCTTCTTATATTTCTCAACCCAATCATCTTTCTTACCATCAATCTGTTTCTTATTGATAAGAGAAATAATATCCTGAGGTTTAACTACGTTAGTTGTCTTACTGATCTTCTTAACGGAGAAGGGGTATGACGTATTTTCCTCATCAAATATAACAAAGTCAATCAGTGGTTCATTACCAGCAGCAGGTAGGAACACCTGTGCATTCTTCTTATTTAACCTACCATACCCTAGTTTATCTAAGTCAGCAGCACCACGTTCCAATACACATAGTGGAGCAGTAATCTCAGAGAAATCTTTCTCCACGTTATTCATAATATCAATGTATTCTGATGCTGCTAAGTCTGCATATGCTTTAAGTAGTTCCTTCTTCTCAGTAGCACCATGCTCCATACAAAAATCAGTTAGTTCAATTAGATACTCTTTGATTACCAGTTGAAGATCATCCCTTTTCTTAATAGCAGCGATGACTTTCTTATAGTAAGTATCAAAAGACATCTTAGTATCCATAGGAATGTCAAACGCCTGAGGTTTTAACTCAGGCATCTTCTTCTTACCTGTGGCAGACCTAGGTTTGCCTAACAAAGGAGTAGAGATCCACCCCGACTTGTCATTCTGATACAAGACTTCTATTCTGGCCTGGTAGTTACCACCTTTGATGGGTTTAACATGAACACCATCACCCTTAGCGATAACTCCTACCTTTGTTTTACTCTGAGCACCATCGTATACAACGATCTCTTTCTTAGATACAATCTCAAATCCTTTTTGGTAATGACGTTTGTAGTCATCCCATGCTTCTTTAATCGATCTTGCCATCTTCTAGGCACTGATTATCCAAACTATTTAGATAATCTCTTTCATTCTGATATGGTTTCTCTTGACCTGTCCACAGTTTATATCCCTGCACTACCTCTGGGACTAACCACTGGTCCACTCGATAGCAAGACATCCAGTTGACTGGTTGAATACAATTCATAACAACCACTTGAAAGAATGCTACCAAGTGAATCCAGAGGGAGAGCATTAGATGTCACCTTCCACACGGTTCTCAGACTCTTCGATAGAGAAACTACCTTCGGAGTAACGTGCAGCAAGTTTCAGAGAGTTGACATACAGAACATGATCAAAGGTCACTTCTAGTGCATGACATGCTTGTGCTGCATACCATAGAATGTCACCAAGTTCTTTGATGAGATGTTCTTTGTTAGCATCATTCCAGGGTTTGCCTTGGAACTTCAACTTCTTCACAATCTCTGCAAACTCACCTGACTCAGCAGTCAGACCAGCAGCAGCGGTGTCAAGACGAGCAATGTTACAACCATCTTCATGGAGTTGACGAAGACGTTCGATGTATGCAACCTGATCCTTGCTTGGTTTGGAGCAGGTATCATCAGCAAAGTGCAGATACTTATCAAGATCCACACGGAAACGTTCTTCTTTCTTCTTATTCTTTTCTGCTTCCTTCTCTTTGATCTTCTCAGCAGTCACCCATGCATTGAAACCCTTCTTATTGATGAAATCCTCAGGAGTTTTAGGAGTATCCTCCTGCATATCTTCAAGTTTATCCTGCATACCGTCCTTGATATCTTGGGCAGTATTAGAAAGTTTCTCTGCTGCTGCTGAGGCAGCATCATTACTCTCAAAATTAACGTTAACGTCGTTGTCGCGGGATCTTTTGTTAGCGGAGTCGGTCATACGTGCCAAGTGTCAAATTTACTTTGTGTTTTTGTTTCAAGGAACTTATCCTCAATGCCCTGACCAGAGTCAAGGATGTTGTCTTGTTCAGACTGATCACAATCATACAGTCTCATCTTCGCTCTGTCAATACCTATGATGAAACGTTTGTTCATTGTCGGATCATTGTATCTATTCTTCAATTGTTTGACCATAATCTGACCTGTTGCTTCCAAATCCTCAGTAGAGATGAGAGCAAACATCAAGTCAGCAGTGGCAGGAAGACCAAATGATTCTGATGTGTCAGTAAGATCAACATCAGAACTACCATAACCAGACCTAGTGGTCTGTGTAGCAGTCATAATAGGTACATCCATCTCAACAGCAAGACCACGTAGTTCTTCTGCAATACCTTTGATGAAAGTATAGGAGTTCACCACAGCATTCTTGTAACGTGCAGAGGCACAGATGTTTAGGTAGTCAATGAAGATGATATCAGGAGCGAAACCACGCTTCATACTCAGTTCATTCAAGAGAGACTTGAAGTGATTGACGTGAGCAGATGCAGTAGGGTATTCCTTAATCACTAAGCGACCTTGGGTCTGCTTAGCAATCTTATCTACTTTTGTTCGGAACTGTTGTTTCGTGAAGAGAGGGTCCGAGAGTTGCTTGATGTTGATGTCCAGGAGGTTGGCGTCAATTCGTTCAGCAATCTTCTCCTCTGCCATTTCAAGTGTAATATAGAGTACGTTCCTGCCTTGCAAGAGGGCGGCACTAGCCATATGGCACATGAATAGACTTTTCCCGACACCCGTTCCAGCAAGAGCGACATTGAGAGTCTTGCGAGGCAAACCACCTTTTGTGATTTTGTTGAAATATTCGAGATCAAAGGGAATCTTGTCGTGCGTTTGGTGGTAAAAGTCATAGCGGTCGTCGGAGTCTAGTAAGTAATCATGTCCCACAGTATCATCAAAGCATGTACCTAATGCTTCTGCCATGATGTGGGGAATGGCATCTTTGGTGCGAGTCTTGTCTTGACCATCAGCAATCTTAATAGACTCCATCAGTGCAAGATAGATCGAACGTTCTTTACACCACTTCTCAGTAGTATTCAGTAACCATTCATCATTATATTGTGTGTCATCAATCCTGGTATCAAGGAATGATTCGATATCTTTTATGATATCCTCACTCAAATCTCGTCGCTTTTCAATCTCAATTTTGAGAGCAGTAGTCTCAGGAATAGTATTGTATTCCGTTACATAATCATTTATCTGATGAAACAATACCTGATGTGGTTGGTGATCAAAGTATTCATCTTTTAGGAAAGGGAGTACAGATCTACAATAGTTTTCATCACGTATAAGTTTACTGAGAGTAATTTCTTCAATCTTTTGCATTAAATGTAGTGTAGATAGGTACCAATGATGTGTTTATTTTGTTTCAATGGTGGTAGTCCTGCATGAGGATAGGTCCATGTGGGTGGGAACACCAGACATCGACCTGCTACTGGTTTAATTTTGATTCCCATCTTAGTAAACCACGTTTCACCACCCTCGTCAACGTCATTCAGATAGAAGAACAATGCAAGGAACCTCCTAGCACTACTGTGGTCACCAACATCAACGTGAGGATCAAAACGATCATCATCTTCTGCAATGTACTTCTTCAAACGAATCTGTTCAAGTGCATTCTCTGCTGGCCATGCTGATCGACTATCAGTGTCTTCCATATACTGTTCAGACACATCTTTGATTGCTTCAATCAGACGATTGTGAACCTTACCCCAGATAGAATCAGGATTGTTCTGAGCATAGTCAGTCACATTGAACTGATGAAACTGTGGACGACCATCACGGTCCCAGTATTCCCACTGAACATCTCTGGAAGACTCCATGATGTTCTTAACAAGATTATCATCAAGAACATTATCATATGTTCTGATGTAGTGATCATGCTCCATAACTGAACTCCTTTTGTGCGACTTCATCTAGTGCTTGCATCACTTCGGGTGTGAAATACTTCTCAGGATCTTTGAGGATCTGTTTAGAATAAAGAGAAACGTCCCCCATCTTATAACGGTTACCCACACGCTCGAAGACTCCGTGCTTCTCACCCAGTTCCAGTAGTCCATAATACTTGTCAAGTCCACGCTCGTCATAGAATAGGCGTGTCTCGATCTTAGCGTTCTCCTTAGTGAATCGTGACTTCTTGGTTTCGCATTTGATGATGTTACCGATCACCTCTTTACCATCCTTCTCCTTAGACTTGGATAAGAATATAATAGACGATGCAGCGTACTTCAAACCACTACCACCGCCCATTTCTTTCATTGGCACATAGGCACCGATGACATCATAGGTGTGATTGGTAACAATCATAGGTACATTCGCCTTACCAAGTTTCAGTGTGAGTACACGGAAGATAGACTTGACGATCTGAGAGCGAGTCATGTCACGAGTCTCAGAACCTGCCTCAGCATCTGTGACTTCCTTGGTAGTTGATAGCATACCAAGTGAGTCTAGACAGAACATCAGAGGTTTGCGTTCCTCAGGTTTCTGTTCTAGATACTTATCAACAATCTTGATTGCTTGTGTACGAAACTCTTGCACTGTAACAACAGGAACGATCATCATACGCTTTGAATCGATACCACGACTCTCGATCATGTCACGAGAGATTGCAGACTCGGACTCAAAATATATGCATCCAGCATCTGGATCAGAATCAAGGAAATTACGAACGATAGCGAGAGTAAAAAAAGTCTTTCCCGTGCTTGATTCACCAGCAATAGCCGTAATCTTATTGGAAGGAACACCACCAAAAAGAGACCCACTAACGACGGCGTTAAATAGATAGCACCCAGTATCAACGAAAGATGCAACATCGCCAGCAGCGACCCCTTCGTTAACAATACCAGCATACTCATTGCCGATCTCCTTTACTACATCATTAAGAAAACTCATCCGAATAAAAACTCCAAAGTGTTACGTTGTTCTGTGGACCATCCTACCGTCGTCAGTATAACACGGACTGGACGTAAAAAGGACTTCTCAAATTGTTCATCATAATCTATCGATGAGTGGACATTAAACTCTTTGGGTAGAGTCTGGAAGAATGAGATAACATTCTCACCAATCCTGTTTGGTTTACGTAGATAGATGTACTTGATCTTCTCACCCTCCTGAATCAGGGGATACTTGTGAGTAAGATTTAATTTCTTGCAATAGTGATTGTATAGCAAGGAACCTCTGACATGCATAGGACATCCAGAACCATAGATGTTCCTAGGTGAAGAGAATTTACTTATGTTATTACATCCACGAGGGAATGCAATCTCTTCAAGAGGGAGACTTTCAAACTTACGCCTGAACTGTGCAATATACTTCTGGATATCTGCTTCTGTACCATTCATAACAACATTAAGTGCTTCCTTAATTGCAGTACGACATGGTGCAGGTGTAGAAGACTTAACTGCTTCGATACCCATGATCTTTAACTTAGGTTTCTCATACCTAACACCCTCACTGTCCCATACATTGAGCAGGTATCGTTTCTTTGCAGTCCAGATACCACGATCAGCGATGTTCTCTCGCTTCATTTGCATCTTTTGATCATATGCCGAAACATACGACGCCAGGTTTTGATACGATTGTTCAATAAAAGGTTCCAGTTTCTCCTGACAGATCTTGTCAAGTAAGGAAACAGTTGCTGCTTTATCGTTAGACTTACCACTAAGAAATTTAGTAACAAGAGGTCCAAGATTAAGATAGATTGAATCGGTGTCAGATGCAATGACATAATCTACCTCCTCTGTTTGCAATATTTTATTTAGGTATCCGTTGACATCGGATTCGATCCATCTAATCGAGACTTGCCCCGAGAGAGTAATCGCCTCAGCATTTGCCAGATTGAAGTATCGGAAGTATTGGTTTCCGATGGCACCATAGGCACTGTTGAGTTGGATCTTTCTTGCCATTTGGATATTGGTGTATCTTGCAATATCTTTTTGTAGTGCCACGGTTTCCTTAGGTGTGGTGGCATTTTCAAGAGACTGCTTAGCGTGAAGCATTCTCTTCTTGTATATGGTCCGTTCATCGTAGATCCTTTGCATCATTTCAGGTAGGAAACCATGTATATCTTTACGGTACTGAGCACCGTTAGCACACACAGCATACTCTCCACTGATCTCAACCTCCTTGTTCAGCAGTTTGTCAACAGACACCGATGGGTGTCGCCTCTCAACCAGAGTTTCTGGTGAGATGTTGTACTGCATGATGAGGTGAGGGTACAGAGAGTTAAGGTCAAAGGACACCACCCAGTCGTAAGCACCTGGTATGGGTTCTTTAACATACGCACCAGCATACTGATCATTCTTTTGTGTACTGATCTTAGGTGGAACCACAATGTTACGCTTCTTCAAGTCATTGTAGATGAGGGTGTCCCACATCCTGACCTGAGAATAGACATCACTGAGGTTAACCTTAGCGTCATACGCAAGAGTTAATGCCAGTTCGATGAGTTTCATCTTGTCTTCTAGACGGTCAACGAGTTCCACGTCAACGATGTTGTACTCAACAAACTTTTGCCAGTCTTTTGTATAGAACTCTTTAAAGTTCTGGTATTCACTGTGGTCAATCTTTGCTTGACCCAGTTCTACATTTGCAATGTGATCTAGACGATAAGATTCCTGTGCAGAATAAGTGAACTTCTTGTACAGATCTAGGTAATCTAGAATTGTGACACCATTGATTTCATATGAGATGTGCTTACGACCCATCATCTCAATTTCACGTTCCATCACACGGTTCCAGGGGGAGAGACCTTTCTTCCAAGTCTCTCCTAGCACCCGTTCAAATCGACGACAGATGTAAGGAATATCATACAGGTTGCAGTTCCAACCAGTGATAATATCAGGAGTGTTTTGAGACCACCAAGCATGAAAGTCCTCCAACATTTCTACTTCCTTCCAAAAGACACGATACTCCGTGTCCTTCGGTGTAAATTCCCTCGTACCCCAAGTTATCACCTCCTTGGTAGCAAGATTCTTCATAGTAATACAAAGTATCTCTTCTTGACACGCCTCTACTGAGGGGAATCCATTGTCACAACCAACTTCGATGTCAATCGTATAGATCTTCATCGCGTTCATATCGAAACGAATCTCATCAGGGAACTTGTCAGCGATGAATTGATACACGAACCTATCATACCCATGCACTTCCAACCCATCAACGTCAGTATACTTCTCGATAAACTTTCGAGCATCCCTAGCACCGTCAAAGTGTTTAGGATGAGCATACCTACCATCAAGAGTCTTATACTTAGACTCCTTGGTCTGGTTGTTAGGAACGAAGTACAGGGTAGGACGGCATTTCTCTCGGTACTCAACGGGTTCACCGTTGTTGTATCCCCGATACAGGATAACATCACCGAGTAGAATCACATCCGTGTAAAACTGCATCAACTAACCATCGATTTATACTTGCCCACCAGAGCGGCAGACGGATCTAGTATAGTAAAGATCAGGTCAGAAGTCAAGAACACATCTCGCTGATCTGTGTGCAGAGGATACTCATTGAGTTCCCCGTCAGGAGTGACACGAAAGCAGTCTTCAAGTAGTAGACTCGGTTCCTCGTCCAGTTCCGTCAGTTTCCCCAGCAGGTACGTGCTCGGATCGTTCTTCAACAACAGTAATTTCAGCATCGGAAGCAGTTAGTTCGTTATATTTTTCGATCAGTTGATCGATAGGGTTGTAAATGAAAGTGACAGAGGGAATAGGAATGTAAATATGTGAGTTCTTAGAGAACGGTACATATGCAGTGAACTCCATGTCAATGGTATCAAGAGTCTTTGATGTCTCCTGCAAGGATGGTTCTTCAAAAAGATTATGATTCTCTTGAATCACCACAGTGTAAGGTTTTTCTAACTTATATGCTAGTGGTGGACCTTCCTTGCTGTCACGCATTTCATACACATCAGCGATTACGTCCTCGCCGTTTTGCATTCTTACGATTCTTACGCTCATAGTCTTTCTCCATCAATTGTTCATAAGTGTACTTTACCATATCAGTAAAGGCACGTCTAGCAGTAATGTTTTTAGTGTCTGCTAGGACGTGAACGTACTGCATAAAGTGATCCATATCCTCAGGGGATAGATCAAGAGTGAGTGTCTCACTCTTTTCTGCGTATGCAG
>Ga0181407_1000154_pt1 | contig 23286 bp, 32 predicted proteins | sample 30SPOviralmetaG_FD_130136 | JGI IMG/M metagenome (GOLD analysis project Ga0181407, IMG submission 130136) | Marine viral communities from the oligotrophic San Pedro Time Series (SPOT) site, San Pedro Channel, CA, USA - 30 SPOT_SRF_2012-01-26 | ecosystem: Environmental > Aquatic > Marine > Strait...
TATGTACGATGGTCGTATCCAACCTATCCCATGTACTGTACGCCAGTATGTGTTTGATGATCTCAACAGGAACCAATCGTTTAAGTTCCACGCAGGCAGTCTGGCGAGCCAAAGTGAGGTTTGGTGGTACTATTGCTCTGCTTCTAGCGACGAGATCGATAGTTACGTTGTGTATAACTACCTCGAGCAAACGTGGGTATATGGTAAACTAGCCCGTACCGCATGGAATGATAGAGCGGCAGGGCAACGTTCATTCCCTCAAGCAACAGGTGTAGACAGTTATTTGTACAACCAGGAAAATGGTTTGGATGATGGAAGCACAAGCCCCGCATCTCCAGTAGATGCATACGTTCAGTCATCAGACTTTGATATAGGCGACGGCGATCACTTCATGTTGATCAACAAGGTTATACCAGATTTAAACTTTAGCCAATCAACAGCGGCCGCACCAGAAGTAGAATTTACTATGGCTGCGCGTAACTACAACGGTAGTGCTGCAGGCCAAGGGTCAGATAGTGGCGATGTTATTAGAACATCTGTGGTATCTGGCACAGATAATTACACCAAACAATTATTTATGAGACTACGCGGAAGGCAGATGAGCTTGAAAGTATCTAGTGATACAACAGGGGTTAAATGGAGATTAGGCGCACCAAGACTTGAGATGCGTCCTGATGGTCGTAGATGACCAGAAAGATAGTCAGACAGATAATTCCTATTGCTCCGATGGAGTATAGTGCTGCTTATGTAAACCAATTAGCACGAACATTAGACAATTTTATCGACGAACAGCGTAGTCCTATAGTAAATTTCCAAGGAATACCTAGCGACGGCGCGGCAAATACGCTAGATTTAGGGGATGTATTCGAAGCTAATGGCTTTTTGAAGATAATTCGTGTAAACGATGTATATTCGGGAAGTATCTCGGCAGCTAGTTCAGTAGGAACAGTAACGGTGGTGATAACATGAGTAATCAAATAATTCAAATGCCTAACGGGACACAGTGGAAACCTTCTACAAGTTCTGATACAGTGCATTGTGTAAGCTGCACAAACGCAGTTGATACGCCAGAAGAAATTGCATCCTACCCAAGTGGTAACTGCCCTGACTGCGGTGAACCATGGACAGGATCCGAACGGCGCAGCACAACGATCGTGGTTACAATGCCCGAGCAGATAGTAGGTGAAGCGTAATGGGTTTAGGTCTTGGGGTGTACGCAAACAACACTGCAGCAAAAGCTGGCGGTTTGATCGAATATGATGTATATAAGACATCAACAGGTGAATTGAGGATAGTGGTATGAGCAAAAATAATTTAGAAAATAATCCCATAAAACAAAAAAACGTTAGTGTTTCTATTACTGCTCACAAGCCAGCAGGCGGAGGTGTCTGGTAATGGGTCTTTTATCTTCTTTAGGTAGTCTTGTAGGAATGGCAGTTGGTGGCCCTGTGGGGGCCGCAGTTGGTGGAGGGATTGGAACCTTGGGAGAGGGCGGATCTTTATCAGATGCTCTTAACTCAGGGATAGGTAACGCATTAACTGCAGGGACTATGGGTAACGCTGGTTTAATAGGTAACGCTCTTGGAGGCGGTGCAAGTGCAGCGACTCGAGGCGCAGGTATAGCTTCTTTGTTTGGCGGCTCTATGGGTGGCATGATGGGTGGCGGTGCACCAATGAGCGCAATAGCAGGCGGTGCTATGGGTGGCGGAGCAGGTGGATACGGTCCTATGCAAGGCGGCATAGCTCAGAACTTAATGCAGGGTATTGGAATAACAGACGCTAACGGGCAGACTAACCCTCTTATGGGCGGTATTATGCGTGAAATGTTGTATCAACAGCGCAGACCACGGTTTGAAAACCTGATGTCCGACACAGAAATGGCTCAGTACAATACAGGGGAAAGACGCCCCGACTACAGAGGGACAGCGGTCCCAGGTACTCCTCGGGTGCAGACTCGAGCTATGGGTGGAATGATCGAGGGCCCCGGATCAGGGACCAGTGACTCTATCCCCGCAACTATTTATCAGAACGGTGGCCCTGTCCAAGAGGCTCGTCTATCTGATGGTGAGTTCGTAATGACCGCAGATGCTGTTAAAGGCGCGGGCGGTGGAAATAGAGGCGCAGGCGCAGCTAAGATGTACGAACTTATGAACCAATTTGAAGGGAGGGCTTAACTTATGCCGGCTGAAAACGAGTACATCACCAAAAGTATGAACCTCCTTCCTGAGTATCAGGAGATGTTCCTTAAAGATTTATTAGCAAACATCTATCAAACAGATGAAGACACAGGTGAGATATCAGGTATCGCGGCTGTAAGTCCGTTGTATGGCGAAGCAGTTTTAGATGCAGAAGGCAACCCAATGTTCGAGGCTGCAGACGGCAGTGGCTTCACTTCGGATCCTTCATTAGCAAAGACAGATCAGTACGGTAACCCTATCGAGGGGACTCAAGGTGGCGTTGCTGCCCCTGATGTGATGCGTTTTACGGATGCACAGACGGATGCTATCCGTCGAATGACCGGATACACTGATCCCGAAACGGGGGAAGTTGTTTATGAAAGCGGACTTGGTGCATACCAACCTTACCTAGACAAAGCAGAAGATACCTACGACAAAGGTATTGCTTCTATTGCTGGTAGTACTGGGGTGTATGACCCTAACTCATATAAAGATTTTTACGATCCATTCGTGGAAGACGTAATCGATGTAACTATGCAAGACATAGATCGAGCGGGTCAGATAGAAAACATGGATCAACGGGCTCAGTCTGTTGGTGCTGGAGCGTTTGGCGGGTCTCGTCAAGCCATCCAAGAATCTGAACTGCAACGAAATATTATGGATCAGAAGGCTAGAACTGGTGCTCAACTTCGTTCCGCAGCATACACTGGTGCTCAGAACCAAGCTCAGTCTGCTTTTGAAAACCAAATGAAACGTGGTCAGAATGCAGGTCAACTGTTCCAAGGTTTAGGAACTGGTATCGGAGCACTCGGGGAAGCAGCCCAAGGTCTGGGTATGACAGACATAAACTCATTGTACAATGTCGGGCAGCTTGAACAAAACCAACTTCAAAAAGAATACGATGTACAACGTGCAGGTCAACTCGAGGAAGCATATGAGCCTTTCTCTAGATTCTCCTACATGAGAGACATTCTGTCGGGTGTCCCATCAAGCGGCACTTCTTTGGCAGCGGCGGCTACACCACAAGCCAGCCCCATGAGCAACGTAATGGCAGGGGCAAACATATACGGTGGCGCACAAGGACAAGGAAACATTTTTGGCGGGTTAGGTCAACTCGTCTAAGGCAGGGCATAAGCATGGATAACGTATACAACCGCAGTCTATTCTCCAAGAACAACAGACCTGCTCGACAAAAGTTACAGAAGATGGGTGGAATTATGGCCTCGTCTCCCGAACTTATGGAAGCGGCACAGAAGGTTGGTAACACACCTAATCAGAATATGGGTGGAGCAGGGTCTACTAAAATGGCGAACCTTGGACCTCCGCCCATGCCCATGCCTATGCCTAGCTCAGTTCAAATGCCAACTCCTCCTGTGAAACCTATGGCGTATGTCGAGGGCGGAGAAGTAGAGGCTGTAGACATTACAAAAACTCCAACATCTAATTTGAATAGACCAGAGTTTCTTTCTTCGTTTGAACAATACTTAGGTACAACTCCTTTGCTGGCAAACAAATTAGATGAGGCTTTTGATTCTAGAGAAGAAGCGGCGGCGGAAGCGGCAAAAACTAAAGATGCTATTGACGCTGCAATCGCCACAGAAAATACAGACAACATTGTTAACACGGTCTTAGATCAGGCAGGGATGCCTTTGAACGATGACTCTAAGAAAGAGTTTGCTAGGTCAGTGTTTGGGATGGAAGATGTGAACGACATCGATGAGATAAACAAACGTATTGCAGACGTGGCTATTGGATCATCAATCGGCAAAGGCCCAGACGCTTTTGCAGAAGCAGTGATACTTGGTCTAGGTGAATACAAGAAAACTGCTACGGCCCGTGCCGCTGCTAAGTCAGGCGGAAAGTCAGGCATGTCACCTCTTGAGCCTTTCGCAGATGCGGTTCGTGATCTCGCAGGTAAACTTGTGGCTGCTCGAGGCGTTGACATTGATACTGCAATGCAGCAAGCCGCTGCAGCATTAGCTCCGTACTACGGTGCTGGTGGCGGTGTCCCGGTTGCGTCCTCATCAGGTCCTAGTTTAGATGAGCGAAGAACATTGGTTGAGCAAGCTTTAAAACAACAGCCTGATAAACGAGAGTTGATTCTTGACCAAGCTGCAAAAGATGGTGTTAACATCGAGGGGCTATAATGGCTGATAATCCGTACCTAGACTTGGACAAGCCTAAAGAAACTGTCGAAGATTCCAACCCATACCTGCAAACAGAAGACACTGGGCGCAATCGAGAGCAGTTCGGAGAAGGAACTGTTGCCCGTGAGTTTGTCGAGGGCGTTGGGTCTGGTTTGATCGGCATCGGAGAAGGTGTCGTGGGCCTTGGAGCATTAGGCGTGGACCTCGTTGCAGGCACAGATTATGCGGATAACGTCACAGAGACGGCTGAGTATCTTAGAGATGTAGCGGGTTTTGATCCCGAAGGCATCGTGGGTAAAGGCGCAGAAGTAATTACACAATTTGTCGTACCTGGGGTGGGTGTTGCTGGCAAAGTAGGCAAAGGGTTTATGAAAGCTAGACAGCTTGCTGGTAAGACAGGGAAGCTTTCAAAGACGGAACGAACCAACCTAGCACTGAGAGAACTTGGTGCGGTTGCTGGGGTTGAGATGGCAGTGTCTGGGGACAACAGCACTACTATTGGTGATTGGGTCGAGATGGGTCCAACTCAAACTACAGACTTGATCGGGCTTGAGGGCACAGAAAAAAATCTGGCTCGAGTAGGTAACAGGCTCAAGGTTATGGCAGAAGCAGGCGTTATAGGTGCAGGACTCCAAGCAGGTTTATCTAAAGCGGGTAAAACCATTGGGGACGCGAAGGTTACAAAAGATATCGCGGGTGCAACAAAACGTAAGATCGATGCCGCAGGTACTTATCTTGACGAACTGGTGGACAAACGAACTTTAAACGCACCGGGCGATGACCTGTCTGGTCTAGAGAAAGGTATAGCTGAAGCAGTTATCTTTACTCGATACCGTGGGGCAACTCCTGCACAGATCGCAGAGAAACGTCTGTTGTTAGATGGTCAGATTAAACCTGAGTTAGACAAAGCCGGACGTATCTTTAACAGTATTGAGGCTGACTTAGATAAGATTATAAAGTCTACGCCGAGCGGTTCCACGTTGGATAAAACCGACACGCTAAACAAAGTCCTAGATTACATGCGGATCTCAGATCCTGCTGCAAAGAAAACTGCGTTTAACTCTTTGCCTAGAGAGATACGCAAAGACGCAGCTAAGATGCGTGATCATGTGGACACACTGAGTCAAGGCGTATTAGACAGTAAGTTTTTGAATGATAATAACTTTATGACTAAAGATGGTCGTATGATTAAGGATGTTATTCAAGATGGACTTGGCAGTTATGTTCGACGCAGATACAAAATATTTGAGGATGCTAAGTACACTCCGGATGAAAAAACAATAAAGGTAGCTGACAATTACTTCCGTAAAAACAAACGCTTGATTGGTAAAGAGCTAACTAGGTTGGCAAGAGCAGACGTTGACGATGTATTCAATGACCAGTTTTTAAGATCTAACGGTCTTGATCGTACAGGCACGGGTGACAAACAGATCATTACTGTTCTGGGTCAGCCGTCCGAAACAGTAGTGAAGAAAGCCCGTGAAGGATACTTAAACAGGTACTCGTTAAAGAAGAACGAGAAGTTGAAGGGTGGCTTTGTTGCAAAAGACCGTTTGGATACAGGGATGTTTATCTCCAGGGAAAAGATTGCTCCAGCTTTACGTTCTCTTTTAGGAGAGGTCGATGATCCTCGAGCCGCTGTCCTTGGTACTGTGGCAGACTTGGCGCAGTTCAATGCTATCGACGATTACTTTGGCTCTATTGCTAAGATGGCAGAGACAAACACAGGCATAGGAAAGTTCTTTCGCAATGGGAAAGATTTAAGTGAGGCTCAAAAGAAAGAGTTAACTCGCCGTGGATATGTGAAGCTAGGTGGGGATGATGGCGCAGCAAGTGTCCTCGGATCTGCAGGTAAGAACGCTGACGCAGAAAAACTAATTGGTCGAACAGGTTGGGGTAGTTTGGACGGACACTACGTCCCCAAGCAAATCTATAAAGATCTTACTAATCAGGTGGCTGGCGAATCTAACTGGGGCGTGGAAATGCTGAAGGGTGGTTTAGGAGTTGCCCTTAAAGCCAAGGGTTTATCTCAGTATTCTAAAACAGTTCTGTCTCCAGTTACTCAAGTTCGAAACTTTACAACCGCTGTTATGTTTGCAACGGCAAACGGAAACATGCCCGTGCTTGGTCGAGGAAGTAACTTCAAGGATTCTGCAACGGCAGTGTTCTCGGACATCTTCAACAAAGGCAGCGAGGCTGTATTCGATGACCTAGCTGACGCTCAACGCAGAGGAATCTTAGGAACAAATGCAGAGTTAAGGGAGATCCAAGACCAGTTAAGTAAAGGTATCGGGTACTCGAACTCTGCAGAAGTTCGTCCTAGAAACTTTATCGAGGCTATCAGAGGCAAGACAACCGACAACAAATACGCACAAGGTGTTGGTAAAGTAGCTGCTGGTTTTGAAAAAGCATATCAGGGATCAGACGATCTTTGGAAATACTTCTCGTACCATTCTGAGCAGGCTAAGTTACGACACGCCTTGGACGGAGCGTCCGAAGCAGACAAGATTAAGTATCTGACTAAGAATATGGATGATGTTACTATCGAATCGCAGCAAGCAATTCGAAACGGAACTGCCAATATGGATGAGTTGATCAAGACTCGCGCTGCACAGATCGTGCGGGACACTGTGCCAAACTATAACAAAGGTGCATCTGAGTTTATCAAACTTGGACGAAAGCTGCCGTTTGGTAACTTCATCACGTTCCCTGCTGAAATGTATCGTACAAGTTTTAATATTGTTCGCCAAAGCTTGGATGATATGGCTTCAGACATTCCTGCTATACAGGCTAGAGGTCGGCAGCGTATGATCGGGTTTGCAACTACTACTGCAGTTGTTCCTGCCGCTGCGCTAGAAATGGCATACGCTGTGACAGACGTGACTCGAGAAGAGATGGAGGCGTTCAAGAGATCCTTTGGTGCACCTTGGATGAAAGGTGCGACCTTGATTCCGACAGGTCGAACAGAAGACGGGAAGATCAAGTACATCAATTACAGTACCTCGAATCCGTATGACGTGCTGTCTAGGTTTGCCAACCGCGCTCTTACTGAAGCGGACGCTGCGATGGCAGAAGGAAAAGACCTTGACCAGTGGATCGTGGATGTAGGTATCGGAACATTGGGCGAGGCGTTTGCTCCGTTCTTAGACGAAGCCATGCTAACAGATGCTCTTTTAGATATCTCGTACCGTGGTGGGCGCACATCTACAGGGGCTCAAGTGTACAACCCCGAGGACGATGGGGCTACCAAACTATTTAAGATGTCAGGACATGTGGCGAACACAATGATCCCAAACGTTCTGGCTGTCGCGGATATATCTGGTGGTAAGATTGAGGCCAGCCGCGCAGTTCGCGGTCTTGTCGGAGACGGACTTGGCATCGATGCCATATCTTCTCAGGACAAAATGGGACGTCAAAGAACTTGGAAGCAGGAGCTTGCGAGGTTGTCTACTGGTGTGTCTGAGCAAGAGTTTGATCCAAAGCAAGGTCTTAGGTTTGCAGCCTACGGATTCCAACGGGGACAGACTGACGCGAAGCGGATGTTCAACAGCCTTACAGATGACTTTGGAGTGACTCCGGCACAACTGTTGAAGGGTTATCAAGACGCTAACGAGGCGAAGTATCGCAATGACCGTGGCTACTACCGTATGATTCAAGACCTTCGGACCATGGGTATCTCAGATTCTGAAATCCGTAGGACTCTTAAAGAGAACAACATCGGTGGTATCAAGGGGATTATGCGAGGTGAGTTCGAGCCATTTAAAATTACACCTGACACATATAAGAAGCTTCTAAGAGTAGATGCCCTGGATAGTTTACCTCGAGACGCAATCCAGAATGTGCAGGACAACATGAGAAATCTTCCGCTTGATCCGAAAGTTAAAGACAGACGTGAGATAAAACCTGTTGAAATTACTCCTTCGGCTCCACAATCAAACCCATACTTGCAGGCTCCAAGCAACCCTGCTCCTGCGAATCCGTATTTAAATTTAGATCAAAGCAGTTTGCCACAAGCTCCAATACTGCAAGCCAATAACAGAGGGCCCGTAAGTCCTGAGTTGTTGGGCGGTAATCCAGAGGAACGTGCGGCTAACGCTTTCTTAAATAATCGCGGTTAGGTTTACTCGTCTATTTCCCGATAGGTAAACCCTTCTCCTGTAACTACTACATGTAGTCCTTTGCCCCCGAAGAGTTTGATAAGTTCGTCTGAGTCCGCTTCGACTTCTGCTAGTACCTCTTTATCTTTAAGGGCTGCAGCACAGTTTATAGCGACTGCTATGTAGTCTATGATGGCATCGATTTGTAATTGATGCATTTGTTTAAAACCTACAGTTTTAATGTCTTCTAGTTCCATCATTCTATTTCTCCCCAATGGTCTTTGATATCAACGTCGATCTTGGATGGGATTGCCAAAGGCATTCCGGTCTCCATGATTTCTTTTATTTTAGATGCCTGTTCTTCACTCTCGATACTAAAACATAACTCGTCGTGCACAGTAAGCATCGGAGTAAGTCCTTCGTTGTAGCAGTCAAGCATCGCCTTCTTAGTTTGATCGGCTGCTGATCCCTGGATCAGCTTGTTCAGTGCCTTGTATGTGAACGCCCTGCGTATGCCTCTGCCCCCAGGACCCCCGTACTCCTTCACAGCTTCGTCGTAGGGCAGTGGTTTGCCTATTCCGAATGTCACAGGCTCCCAAAGGTGGAAGCGGCATCTACGGCCCATTAGAGTGCGTATCTGACCGTTCTTATCTCCCTGCTTAGTGGCAAGGTCTGCCAAACCTTTTACGAAAGGAACCTTCGTGTGGTGTCGGCTGATCAAATCCTTGGCTGCTTCTTTAGAAATCCCAAGCTGATCGGCTAGTTTTGCCACGCCCATACCGTACATGATTCCAAGGTTCACCGTCTTCGCTTGCTTACGAGTGATGTTTGCAAGGTCCGCTACCATCTGATGCAGGTCAACATCCCCTGTGTTAAACTCTGAAACGATCTGATCAACGATAGGATTGCGAATCGTGGACGGAACTAACGAAGCAAAGTGAACCAGTAACCTTGGCTCTTGGCTTGAGTAGTCAAACGATCCCCACTTCTGGCCCTCTTCTGGTATGAATATCCCCCGTATATAACGTTTGATATCTGGGTCCCGAGCAGGAAGTTGCTGTAGGTTTGGGTTTGAGGAAGAAAATCTTCCGGTAACCGTTCCCCCAGAATCCCTGCGGGTAGAGTGTAGCTCAGTGTGGATTCTTCCGTTGTGCTCATGACGCAGGATACTGTCGATGAAAGTACTGTCGGCTTTGTCGAACTCTCTTAGCTTAACTAATATCTGTGCAACTCTCTCCGGATGCTCGTTAAGAAAACTTTTTGTAAACGATGGAGCCCCTTTCTCTGTGCGAGGATATTCCATCTTCAACTTATCAAACATCTTTTGAATAGACGCAGATGCCCAGATGTCTACTTCCATCCCTGCTTCTTTCTCCAACATCCCCCTAAGAAGTTTGCTTTGTTTTTGCAGAGCCTTTTTGTTTTCATCGGCTCGATCAAGATCAACACGCACACCCTTAGTTCTCATGTCCAAGATACACCTGATCAATCCTGTCTCCATGTTCCAGACATCCCACAACTCTTCTTTGTCCAGATGAACTTTTAACGCAGTCCATAGTTTAAGTGTAGCTACCGCATCCTGTTCCGCATAATCTCCCACAAATTTAGGAGGGAGCTTATACATTTCAGACTTAGGGTTGACTCCGAAATCTGCAGCCGCCGCCTTGAGTAGCTGTTCATTCTTTCGAACCCCTGCATAATCACGGGCCATAGCATCTAAGCCAAACGACCAACGGTTCTCATCAACCAAGGCTCCGGTCACCATGGTATCGATGATCCTGCCCTTAATCTCCACACCTTCTGCCCTCAACCAACCTGCGTCATAGGTTGCATTGTGCATAATCACATCCATCTCAGGAACTGATAGCTGTTTCTTGATCCACTTGAGCGTGATCCTCGGGTCCATGTTGTGCCCGTTCTCATGCCGCATAGGAAAGTACCCTTTGTATTCTCCGGCAGCGACAGCAATCCCAATGATATGTCCGTTGTTCGTGGCCCATCCAGGACCGAGCGTAGTCAGGTTAGGGTCTTTTGTTTCCAGATCAACAGCCACCTCCTTGTACCCTGTAAGATCAGGGAACTCAGTTGGTATGTTCCAATCAGTCTCAATCACGTTTAACTCACCTTTGAGTTGGTAATTAAGATCACTGGAATCACCGCTATCTTCTGTAAACAAAAACTTCTGACTCATTTATTTAGCACCTTATCTAATCTATTAGAGATTTCTTTCTCTCGATCAGAAAAATCTGACCCCAAGGCGCTATACCCACACTTGTCAATCCAAGAATCCTCATGATCTAGCCCGTTCAAAAGACGGGCGGACTTAACCCAATCCATCATGATCGCAACATGTTGCGCTGTAATGTACCCATGAGTGCGTAGTGCCTCTCGTACTATTATATTCCATCCGTCAGCAATACGCGAGAAGTTATCGTGGGCATCCCCATAGTCCTTGGCTCTCTGCCCGTTGATCAGTTCTTTTGCCTGATCTAATACTTTATCTCTTTTCATAGCGTGTACCTATACTTGTTACTGGATTGTAGGATATACAGATTGTGCCGCGCTCTTGTGATAGCAACATAAAATGCTCGGTGTTCATCGTCAGGAAACCTAGTGTCATAGCAAGCCTTGGTAGAAGCAGTCCAAACCATACAGTTGTCATCTTCACCGCCCTTCATAGCGTGGAAAGTCGATACCTTGATACGAGGTTCTGATAGAAGATTCTCTCCTCTGCGAAAGATAGCGTCGATGTACTCTTGCTCCGCACCAGATACGTTAAAAATTTCATACGCCCCGTAAGCTGCATCTTTCAGCAGACCGTAATCTTTTATCAGATCGTTCATAGATAACATGGTCTCTGCAGGTAAGGCATCGAGCAACTGCGTAGAACCTCGGCGTACAACTGCATCTACACCTTGTTTCTTTACAGACTCGTAAATCCTTTTGACCTCTGGCAAAGTTATAGACTCGTCCTTACACAGGCTTTCCCAAGCCAATAGGTTGTGCACTAACGTTTCGGAAAGACTAGACTTACCGTTGCGTGAGTATTTATACCCCTGCCCTCGTAACCAGTTCGCCATCTCTGACACATACCCATTGGTCCTTGCCATCAATGTCCAAGACCCCTCATGGATTGGAGCTTCAGACAGGTAGTTAACGTACTCTACCTTGCCCTCTTCCTCACGGGCAGTGAACACCTTCTCATGCCGACCAGTAATTCTTTTAGATATTGATTGCGCGAGTCGGTGGACCGACTTGGGAATGCGGTACGACTGACTAAGAACCTCGATATTGTCAGAACTTTTGTTGAACTCTGATACCTCAACCCCTGTCCATCGGTGAATAGCCTGATCATCATCCCCTGCAATCCAAACAAACTCAGACTTTTCCGCTATCTTTCTTGCCATGTCCCACTGCAAAGGGGTGAAGTCTTGAGCCTCATCAATAAACAAGTAGTCCAGATTAGGAGTCTCACCGTGCTCGATAAACTTCTCGATCATGTCTACAAAATCATACTTGTCTGTAGACATTTTGTATTCAGCTAACTGTTTAGATAGCTGATCTAATTTGGCATGAAACAAATTCCAATCGGCTTCCTCATTGTACTCCTGATCGATACTTATTTTTCTCAAACGTGCGCGATTATCTAGCTGAAGATACCGAGCACCCGACCCTCCAACCGTGGGCAATGTAACACCACCGTCTAAAGACGTGTAGTCTTTGCCTTCAAACGTCAGGCCAATCTCTCTGCCTATGTTGGCATAGTCCTCTGGCCCCATGATATCAGTAGTCTTGAGACCCAGACCATGGAATCCGAAGGCATGTGTAGTCTTCATGTAAGGAAAGTCTTTGGGCTCTAGCTTAAATTTACCACAGGCTCGAGCAATCATTTCCTCGATGGCCTTTCTTGTAAAAGAAATAACTCCAATACGAGAGGGATGAGCGCCGGAGTCTAGTGCCGCCTCTATCTCTTGTATCAAGCGATAAGTTTTACCACACCCAGGTGGACCTAGCAAAAGCTTACTGTTCTGTATCATAGTCTTTTCCTCTTGGTCGTTGGTTAACCCAATCCTCTATCTCTTCGAGAACCCAACGGCTGGCGGATCTTCTATTGTGCTCACTGCCAAGCACGATAGGTTGGGGGAAGCTTGAGTCTGTTTGTGCCAGTTTGTAAACGTATGACTTAGATACCCCAAGCAGATCGGCTACTTCGGATACCCTCATCAGCTTATTAGAACGGGATGTCATTTGATATCTCCTTAATTGGTAGTTCAACTTCGCCTTCGTCAAAGGCAGGAATTACCCAACACCTAAGAGTAGATTTTATTTCGCCTTTCGGGCTGCGCTTAACGATGTTCTGCTTGCCAGTGTCTCCACCCATGTCTCGAATCATCTGCATAAGCTGACCTCTGGTTGGCCCAGAGAATCTACGGTGGTGCAGGTACTCCAACAAACCATCGAGTTTAAACTTCGTTGTACCTCCATCCGTCCATGGCTTGCCCATATCCATTTCCTCTGGGGACATGGCTCGTACATGACTTGTGCAGTAGTTACGCAAGTGATCTTTAAACTGTCCTGCGATTGTCAGTTCCGGAGGCACTTCTAAGAAGGTCGCACCTTGCATCAAACTATTGACCAGTTGCTGCCACTTCTGAGGCTTCATCGTCGGAGGCATCATGTTCTTTTGATCCATGCAAGCACGTTGGAACAACGTCTGATTCTGTAGTTGCTCAGTGCTTAACTGTATTCTGTCTCCATCCACGTCCATAAAAAACAGGCGGGGCTCAGAAAGCATGATCGTAAGACCGCCAACAGTGACAGCGTCCGGTGCATCATTACCTATCCCAAACTTTCTCGTAGCGCATACTGCAGGATCACAGTAACTCCGCATCGGTTCATCTTTACAGGTGTAGAGATATTCTTTTTTCTCATGCTGCTTTGTAAGATTCACGATCTCGCTCGAGGGCAGAGGCGGACTAGCTAGTGTCCGGTTGTACCCTTCAAACTCTTGTTGCCACTGATCTGGACTCTTCATCTTGCAGTACCGAGCTACGTTGAACAGCGTGTTGTTTCTGAACTCGTCCACAGGTCCATCTGAAAACAAATGCTCGAGGCAAGGAGGTCCATCGGTAAAGTGTTGACGGGGCTTGGATAAGCGCATCCCCTCGAGATCGCTTAAAGATACCCTGGATTTGTCCACTGTGTCTAGAAACTCGTCTAACTCCAAAGCTTCTGTCTTAGAATTAAAGGCATACCGTTGTGGTAGATCCGCATTGAAGTATGGCATGTTGATAAAGTTACCAACGTCACCCCTCTCCGCGATGATGGTGTCCTGTTTGGGGAACACCTCACAACCACTGTGTCCTAATGCAATGGACATCTCAGTCAAATAATCTCGTATGTCTGCAGCTTGTTCCCAATCTTTTAAGAACAAATACAAGTGAGCACCGCCCGACTTGGATCGACAATGAACCAAAGGAAGCTTTAACTTCTGGATCTTGTCCTGCATTTCGTTGTGGTTTAAATCGTATACATCTATATCAAGCGCACCGAACTTACACTTGTTCTCTTCGTTGATTGGGATCGCACCAATACCCTGCTTCCCATCGATGTGGGCTTGCACAAGTTCCTCGGTCAGAGGTTCACGAACAATCATACTCTTGGATTCTGCTTTTCCATTGCGGCCCACCCGTCCTACAGTTGTAGTACCGTGTGCAGATTTAGCCCCAAGAAAAGAGGCAAGCAATCTTTCTGCTTGTGTCATGGGTGTCTCCTAAAAAAAGGCTCACGCTAACGGCCCGTGTCAGCGTGAGCCAAACTACTTAAAACGGGATGGAATCATCATCCGGTACAGAACGAACAGTTGCCTGATGTTCTGGGTCTTTAGCAGCTTTTAGTTCTCCTGCAGCAACACTGCTGCGGAAGGTGAGAGCCTCTTGAAGAAGGTCACGGTCATTGACCAAACCAATCTTCTCGATTGAATAGTTAAACCAAGTACCTTGGTCATTGCTTTCCTCGACAGTGCTGAACTTCCACTGGGTTGCGAACAACGGTGGTAGAACCATGGCCCCTGTCTTCGGATGCTTAACCTTTTGCATTGCGATCTGTGTCTTCCAACGACGACTGACCTTCAACTGTGTGGACTTCATGTCGATCACAACAGGTTGAGAGATACCATCGGCATCGATCACCAAACAAAAGTGTTGGTCTGACTTAACCAGTTCATTGCCGCTAGGCAATATTTCTTTTGAACCAGAGCGAGTAGTCTGTTGAAGAACCGGATCGGTTGCATCAATCTCACCTTGGAAACCACCGCCCATGTCACGCGGGATAAACTCAAGATACTTTGTGCTTTGATAGCAGGGCAATACTGTGATGCCCTCTTCACCAGAGAACTTATCTCCAGTAACAGTGTTGAACATATCCCCTTGCTCTGCACCTTCAATGTACTCTGCTTCCCTCTTCTTTAACTGGGGAGACATAGCTTGAAGTATACGAACAAACGGGATCTGCATCTCGTCTGCGGCAAAGGTTGCACCTTCACCTGCGAACTCTAAGATATCGTCCATGATATCGGTTGAGACTGCGGTCTCTTTCTTTTTTGCAACTGCGTTAGCCATTATGATTTCCTCTTAATTACAGCGGTGTTAGAAATGAATGCCCCGAACAGGTCGAGATCGATTGGTTTACCATCAGTGATTCGTTCTTTGACGAATGCTTTCAGTGTTGATGGGTGGACATGTGTCTTGGTTTTAGGGTCGAAGCCTCGTTCACGCAGGACGCCGACTGCGTCTCCTGCCAAGTTGTCTTCGCCTTTACCAAAAGACACAGTGATATCGTTTTTAATAATATCATCGAGCCCGTTTGATCTAAGCCAATCGAACGCTTGATCTTTGTTCGCGACAGGGATTGATGCTGCCACAATCATTTTACGTTCTACGGTCATACCGTCTACATCCAAACGCTCGACGCCCATTTCATCCATCAAGGCAGGGATGCCTTCAACAGATAGTTTGTGCTTCTCTGCTTTGAGTGCTTTAATGTGGGACTCGGCATCCTCGATCTGGGACTCAACGTTTCTCAACGTGCGTACCAAATGACTAAGCTGTTTGCCTGTCCCTGTATCAACTCGACTGACTGCGTCAGCCTCATCGAATATGTCTTCAAATATATCGTTCATAAGTTTTTCCTCTTCAGGGTTGATTTGTGTGGTAACCTCATGCTATCCACAGTATAGACAATAGTGGAGGTATGTGATGGATGTCAACTACAAATTTAAACTTAAACCTTTTGATCACCAGGTAACGGCGCTCGAGCAAGGGTGGGATCGTCCGGAGTTTGGATACTTCATGGAGATGGGGACCGGAAAATCAAAGGTATTGATCGACAACATAGGCATGTTGTTCCTCGCAGGGCAGATAAATTTTGCATTGGTGATCGCACCGAAGGGTGTTTATCGGAACTGGGTGGCTAAAGAAATCCCAGAGCATATGTCTAACGAGGTTCCGCATCGAGTGATTCGGTGGGTGTCAGGTGGTAACAAGAAACAACAGGCGGAAGTGCAGTCTGTTAAAGAACCGTTCTCTGGCCTGACAATATTTGTCATGAACGTCGAAGCATTCTCTAGTCTTAAAGGAAGTACGGCAGGTAAATGGTTGAGTCGTGCGCTTGGTCCTTATGGTCTCATAGCTATCGATGAGAGTACAACTATTAAGAACCACAAGGCCAAGCGCTCGAAACAACTAATGAAAATTGCAGAAGGTTTCAAGTACAGAAGACTCTTGACAGGGTCTCCAGTTACAAAAAGTCCTATGGATATCTATTCGCAGTTCGAGTTTATGCGTAAAGGTTTGCTTGGTCATGAATCCTACTACTCTTTTCAAGGTAGATACGCTGTCACGCAGCGTCGAAGCATGGGTGCTCAAGCTTTCCAACAGATCGTAGGGTACAAGAACATCGATGAACTTACAAATAAGATTGACATGTTCGCCTATCGGGTTCTCAAGAAAGACTGCCTCGATCTTCCTGATAAAATTTACACCGCTCGATACGTTACACTGACAAGTGAGCAGCTAAAGATGTACGAAAACCTGCAGCAACAGGCGCTCGTTATGTTCGAGGATGGAGAGATGGTGTCGGCCCCTGCAATTATTACGCAGATGCTTCGGCTGCAGCAGGTAATGTCCGGACATCTCAAGACTGATGATGGAGAGATGAAGTACTTCCCATCACGCCGCATGGATGCCCTCGATGAAATCATGGAAGAACACCAGGGCAAAGCTATTATCTGGTCTAGATTCCGGTATGACATCAAACAAATCACCGACATGCTCAATAAAAAGTTTGGCCCTGGGTCTGCAGCAGCATACTTCGGAGACACAAAGGATGATGAACGCAATCAGATAGTGAAGAACTTTCAGAATCCGAACCACCCGCTAAGATTCTTTGTTGGGAATCCATCAACAGCGGGTTATGGTCTAACGTTGACCGAAGCTAACCTTGTGGTGTACTATGCCAATGACTACAACTTGGAGACACGCATCCAATCTGAGGATCGGGCCCATCGGATCGGGCAAAAGCATAACGTTACATACGTTGACCTGATCACAGAAGGCACAATCGATGAGAAAATTGTGGAGTCTTTGAGAGGAAAGATAAACATCGGAGCCAAAGTGCTCGGAGAAGAGGCAAGAGAATGGCTAAGTTTGAAGCCCACGAAGAAATAATAGAGACCATGGTGGATTTTAAGAAAGGACTTCGGACTCTCGATACAGGGGCCAAGGTCCTTGCCGAACAGACAGGGCTCGAGGATGATGTCGCCCGTGCATTACTTAGAGGCATGAACAAATCATACTCAACAGTCACGCAGATCAGAGGCTACTCAAAAGAAAAACCCTATCAGATCGAAGGCAAGAATAAAAAAAGACTCCTTAAAAAAGGAGCCTGATAGTTAGAGGCAGGATGCTGCCGCAGTGCATGGAATACCCTAACAATACACGTTAAGTGTTATTCTGTCGAGAATAAAAGTCATGCGCTTGACGTATCAACACCGATAACTGTCGAGCCATGGACCTTTGTTCTTTCTCTGCGATCAAACGCAGCAAGTCATGATCCTCTTTTATTAATCCAACGTTCTGAAATTTTTGTTTTTCAGATTCTTTCATTTTTTTTCTAGCCATGTCAGCCCCCAGTTGTTTTAAGTATGTTGGTTTTACATACACAAGTTGGGGGCTGAATGCAAGTATTTAGATTTAGTCCGGTAAGACTATGCGGTAAGCCTCTGTGCTTTCTAATTCGCCTTGGCTCAGTGTGTCCACAAGAAACTCTTCTACCCTAGCTGCAGAAATTTTTTCATCTTCTAAATAATTTGCCAATTCATCTGCTGTCCACCAATCAGGGTTTTCAATCATCGTCTCTATGATCACTGCAAAGTCTTCGACCTTTGAGTCTACTGAAACGTGATTAGATTCTTCTGCTCGCTCGGGCATGGTCGCTCGAACACAACGCCAAGGTATGTGGTCTCTCTTATCTGCGTAGTTTGGTACGCAACTTGCATCAACCAAATCCCCTTGGCTAAAGTTTAAAAGTTTTGCGATACGAGCATTGAAGAAAACTGCTTCGCCTTCATCGGTAACACCAAACGCGCTCCTAGATTCAGTTAAATTTTCAATCATCACATACATAGATTCTGTGTTGAAGTTATGCTCTGAAGTGTGAGTAAAGTCTTCTGGTAGTTTATGCATTTAAATTTTCCTCTTTCGGAAGTTGATCTCGTTTAATAATATTGCAGACCAGTGTCTCTGATACACCCAACAGGTCTGCAATAGTGGTTACGTCTAGTCTCTTGTGCAAAAGAATATTTATCCGGCGAGATCTTTCGCCAATCTTTTGCTTCTTACTAGCAGGAGAACATTTCTTAATGTTTTTTTTTAATAAATCCTGGTTGTGCATATGAGCAATTCTAGGTTTTTTAATAACGTCCATTTGGTTTTGTTTGATCCATGCCTTTCGAAACTTATCTTCTTGTTCCGGTGTCATATGTTCCTTCCTTTCTGTCTGAGATTACTGGTGAAAGAACGTAATTCCCCCACCGCGTTAAAGATTTCATCGTTGAGTGAAGGTCTCGCGTCCTTGCGAAACCGTTCTTCCTGCAGATGATCAACTTTATTCCTTAAATAAATAAGGTTCTGTTGCTCTGCGGGTGTTAGTGTCTTAGTGCATTCTTTCTTTAGGGACATTTTTTAATCGATCCTTTGCTGACTTAGATGAAATTTGAGATAGCATTTTGAATCCGAACTCCATGTCTTGAGGACTCCAGAATTGAGATGCCATAGTCATGAGAGTAGCAACCACATCATCTGGTTCCATATCCTCTGGCAGTACTCGCATGAGATTGTGAATAAGATGTCCCTTTTCCATCATGCTCTCTGAATAAAACTCAGTGTGAGTTTCCATCAGACCATCGAACACTAAAGCCACCGTCCAATATTCAAACTTCTTTGGATCTAAGTTTAGTTCTGGAAGTATGTGGTCGATCCAATCTTGAACCTCGATCCATGTGTCCATGAACGCGGCCTCAAAACCCGAGTGTTCTGTCTTCGTTGTTACTTGATACATTTTATTCTCCTTTTTTAAACATCAAGATCCTCGAACCCTTCGTCCTCGATATCGCCGTAGCCATTGCAATACTCGCAGTCCTCGAGCCGCGTGTCCAAATATCCTACGTCACGGTTTATGTTGTGAGGTACAGCGTACTCCACTTCAACTTGTCCATGCCCGTCACATTCTGGGCATGGCATTCTTCGTTCTTTTTTACTGCTCATTGATTTATCCTTCTCTGTTAAACTCCAACCAATTATGTCCCTCATTATCGATGGCTTCTTTGATTCTGTCCAACTCTATTTCGAATTGATTGGTGTATCTTTGGTTGTAGGTTCCCGTCTGCTTAGACGCAGAAGACAATTTATCCACAGTCCAATGATGAACTGTGTAGATTATGCTTTCTGAAAGTCTTTCTTCAGAGGGGGCCTGATGCCCCCTAATCGCTCCATTTTTTGTCATGATGTCGCTCCATTAACTGGGATCTTGCCCATGTAATACATCAACGCGATATCTTCGGGCATGTCGTTGAGGATCTTACGGCGAACCTTCTGATTCGGAAGCTTAGTCCAATCACCATTAGTGACAGGTGGATGCCAATCAGATTGATAGACGCCCTCCTCGTTCTCAAACAAGAACAAACATTTCTTCTTCATGGCGCGTTTCATATCCTTCCGAGCAAGGTGCTCGTCCAAACGTTTACCGCACCATGTCTCCAGATTCTCACCCCATCCCTCGGGAAAGAGTTCGCATGGTGCTTCCCGAGGGAATAAGTTCTCATCATTGAAAGCCTCGGTCACTTCACGCATGACCTTGGACCAATCGCCCTTGTACTTGGGATCTCGATCCACCCGATCAGGACCACCGTGTCCTTCGTTGCTGACATATGCAAACGACTTCCCGTCCACATAAAGTTTGGCTTGATAACAGGCAGTCTCTTGGCTTGCCCATTCAGAATACTTAATCGCTTTTAATAGTAATTGATGTGCCATTATACGGCCTCCTCTTCTGGTGTCCAAGTTGTGTCCACTCCATCGATGAACGTTCCTTCATACATCATGCCCTCGTCTTGGTATGATGCATCTACAATGATGCCCATTTCATGAAGCTTCTCCCAAACTTTGATCGGTGGGCTCCATGCAGTTTCGCAGTTAAATTGAAAACTAACTTCCGCGTCACGTTCTAAAACGTCAGGGTCAGAAATCTCTTGGCTTATTTCTACACTGTAGATGTCCCACTTGGTGTCCCAGTTATCGAGACGCCATTGATACCATGCAGGAGTATGGGTCGCACCTTCGATATTGTCCTGAGACCAAACCTCGAAAGGCATTGGACAAATAGTCTGGCATAAAGTTTCGTTTTTCACAGCTTCATATATATGAGCCATGAGATATTGTGGTCCAGTAAGATGAACCTGTTGTGCTGTGTGATTAGGCATGTGAGCCTCCTTTTTGATTGAATAGTTGAACCGCTTTGGCGAATCCTCGCGGCGTTGCACTGCGTATATCTTTTGTCCTTTTGGACTTGCCCCCAAGCTTCATCATGGCGGTGCTATAACCATTACCATGATAACGCTCTGGGTCAACAGATACCTTGGTGGGCATACGAAAGTTATTACCAGTCCATAAACAAGTTTTCTTTTTGTATGCATCCCGAGGCGCAATGTACTCAGGCCATCGAGGGTGCTCTGCGGCATTGTCCTCGATGTATCCCCCATACTCATATGGGTGGAATGAATAGTCAGGTTTACGCCACTTGGTAGCCAAAACACTGACAGGATTTTCTATAAAATATGGGACGCCAAGGTCCTCATAAAATCTGGCACAAGTCATGGCATGATTAACAGCCTCATCTTGAAACCATGGGTTGGCCTCTGCTTTTTTCTTGAACCATGCCGCGCCCGAAACCGCGAGGTCTGTGCAAACAGGGAAGGCCATGCCAAAAATAACAGGCTGATCCATGAAAGGCAGAGTTCTTTTTATATCAGCAAAACTCTGCGGATCATGCAAATCTGCATAGTGATACTCAATCGACCCATTCCCGATCCTGTGATAATATTCTTTTGTGATCTCATGTGGATCATGCTGAATATCAAAGGCATAACATTCGTGTCCGGCATCAGCCCAAGGTTTCAATGCCTCGCCTGTGTAATCATACAAACTTAATACAACACCCATTAGTCTCTCCCTTCCCTGTGCCAACACTCTTTCAAGTGCGCCTCTTCTGCTACTTCCCAACGCGCCATGAAATTTGTGATCCACTTGCTTTGCTTCGGAGTAAGCTTGTGCTCACACAACAACTCCATAGCATCTACGCATTCAAAACCCTGTGCCTTGCACCACCGAGCATACTTGTCATGTAATCTGTGGATCATGCTCATACGTTTACTCCCTCGATCTTAATGTAAGGAAGAAAAGTTCCATTAATTATATTAAATGTAGCCTCGTAGTGAGTGTACCCATAGAATAACTCATCAAGATACTTGCCATTTAAGTCGATGATAGGACGCGCCTCGGTCCCTGCAACACGGTGCTTGCCGTAGTGTGGGTCAGCAATCAGTTCCATTTTTACATATTTTAATTCTTGGTGCATGACCCTTGAGAACACGCGCCCTCTTCTGAAACCAAAGTCCAAGAGCATCTTGCCCTCGATCCACACACGCTTGTGTCCACGATTGCTTCCAACCTTGTAGGTTTTCTTTACATCATACCCATATACAAATTCGTGTTTGTCTGTCATAGTTGAACCTCATAATTGAATTGTTGATATTGAACAAGTTAATCAACAGGCCACAGGTAGTCAAGTTTTATTTTTAGGGAGGTAGTACGTTGAGTTACACTATAGGCACATTCTCCAGAAAAAAAGTAAAAAAGTTTTTATCCATTCAAATCTGACGTAATAAACGTACTAAACGTACTATTCAAAAACAAAAAGTAATGTTTACAACCTTCTAAGTAGCCCATGAAGTAGTACGTTTGGCAGTACGGTAGTACGTTTCTCTGGAGAAAACTCCTATATAGGAAAGATGGACATCATCCGGTCTATGGTTTATCTTGTTGGTAATACACAACGGGGAACATCATGTCGATGCAGGAAAAGATAGAAGATGGGGAAGAACGTGTCCTCACAAACAGGCAAAAAACTTTCGCTAGGTTTATTGTAGAAGGCATATACTCGAATGCCGAGGCCGCGAGGAAAGCAGGATTTGCTGAATCAACAGCCAGTAAACATGCATCCCTACTGTTAAATGGCAGGGACTATCCGCATGTGCTCGAGTATATTCAAGAAATGAGAGAGGAACGGGAACGCAGATATGGCGTGTCAACTCTCGGTCAACTCGAAAGGCTGTACAAATTATCGGTTGGTGCTGAAGAAAACGGTCAATTTTCTGCGGCTATTAATGCTGAGAAAATCCGCTCCGCATTGGGCGGTTTAACTGTTGATCGAAGAGAGCAAGTGAACACCATCGATCAGCTATCTCGAGACGAAATTGTTGGACGTTTAGCAGACCTTCAAAAGAAATATCCCCAAGCTTTTGAGATCGAGGGGACAGCAAAGGATATTACACCAAATGAGCAAGGGACCAGAGGCGAACTTTTGGAACACATTGAGGTCGAATCTGCCTCCGAAATGCCAAGCGACAAGGATTGAAAACAAACATGGCGGCGGCGTTCCTGATGTACATTTAATCTGGGATGGCTTGCCTTGTTGGATCGAACTAAAGGTATCTAAAGGAAATGCTGTAAAACTCTCGGCTCATCAAGTCGCATGGAATACAGTGTATTGGGCTCGAGGTGGTGCAAATTTCATCTTAGTAAAGAGGTCCTCTGAGCGTGATCTACTTTTATTTGAGGGGGGTCAAAGCGCCCAACTTGTGGAAAAAGGGCTGTCTGGAACCGTTGGTTCGAGGTTCGTGGGCCCTGCGCCTTTATTTGAGGGTCTGCGGCCCCGACTTCTGGACCGATACTCTGCGGCTCTGCGCCCTGCGCCCTAGTTTTTTGGTCTGCGGCTCCGCTGCCCTGCGGGTCTGCGGCCCCATGTTATTTGAATCTATTATGCAGCGCAATAAAAAAGGGGCCGAAGCCCCTTTCCCTAGTGTTCTACTATCGCGATTGATTTTGCTAGGCTAGATCCCTTGCATAGTTTGCAAGCTGTGCATTGGACGCGGCGTCCTGCTTCTTTCGATGCAGGACAAAGTGCCTCGTTTGTTTTGTCGAGATCCTCTAATCCTGTGATAACTCGGAAGGTGCGCCGACCCTCGGACCA
>Ga0181407_1000160_pt1 | contig 22992 bp, 17 predicted proteins | sample 30SPOviralmetaG_FD_130136 | JGI IMG/M metagenome (GOLD analysis project Ga0181407, IMG submission 130136) | Marine viral communities from the oligotrophic San Pedro Time Series (SPOT) site, San Pedro Channel, CA, USA - 30 SPOT_SRF_2012-01-26 | ecosystem: Environmental > Aquatic > Marine > Strait...
GGCTTTACGGCTGGTGATTCATTGTATGGTAGAAATAGCACAGAAGGTGTAGAAACTACTGACATCACTAAAGGTTTATATGGAGCAGGTAGATTTGGTTACTCAATCAATGAAACTTCTTCAGTATTACCTCAACAAGCTGGTGCCGCTAGCACAACTGCTGCTACCACAGCCTCTGCTGATTTTACAGGTATTTTAAACTTAGATACTGAATTCTCTGCTTCTAAAGTAGGAGACTTTGGTGCTATTGGTGGTAAAAAAGTAGTAACGTTATCTTTCCCAACTGCTTCGTTAGTTGATTTTGATCCTGAAGGTGTAAGAGCATTTAAAGTAACTGCTGCTAGTAACTTACCTGCTGCTAATACATTCCCACAATTTACTAGAATAAATGGTGGTCAAATTGAATTTGTAGTAGAACAAACTGCTGCAGATACTACTTTAGGTGATGTCACTGTTACTTACCAGAAGGGTCCAGATAACCTCAATGATAGAGGCGATTTTGAAGACCAAAATGGTGCTACTGACGGTGTTTCTGGCCTTGATATCCCTTCAATTGATGTTAAACTGAACAGTGATACTGTTACAGCGAAAACACGTAAATTAAAGGCTCAATGGACACCAGAATTCGCTCAAGACTTGAATGCTTACCACAGCATTGATGCTGAAGCGGAATTAACGTCTATTCTTTCTGAGTACATCTCAATGGAAATCGATCTCGAAATCCTTGATATGTTGATTAGAAATGCCGATACTACTGAAAGATGGAGTGCTAAAGTTGGTCGTGAAGTAAATTCAGCTGGTGCCTTTACTCAAGCTGCTGAGAACGAATACTACACTAAAATGTCTTGGTTCCAAACTTTAGGCATTAAGCTCCAGTCTGTTAGTAATAAAATTCACCAAAAGACTCTCCGTGGAGGTGCCAACTTTATGGTTGTTTCTCCAACGGTAAGTACAATCTTGGAATCAATTCCTGGATTCGCTGCTGACTCACCTGGTGACTCTAACAAGTACGCTATGGGTGTACAGAAGATAGGTGCTATTAACTCACGCTACACTGTTTATAAGAATCCTTACATGACAGAAAACGTGATTTTGATGGGTTACAAAGGAAACCAGTTCCTCGAAACAGGTGCTGTATTCGCTCCTTATATTCCATTAATTATGACACCACTTGTGTACGATCCAGTTTCCTTTACTCCGCGTAAAGGAATCATGACTCGTTACGCAAAGAAAATGGTTCGCCCAGATTTCTACGGAAAAGTCCTCTGTGCTGATCTTAACTTAGTATAATAGAGTTATTATTATAATAATAAGAAAGGGCCGCGAAAGCGGCCCTTTTTTATATGTATGATTGTATAAAACTTAACCCCTAAAAATTAAATATTATGGCTGAATTATCTAAAAAGATGTTAACATCAAAACATGTAACCAACAAGCAAACAAATTCCGCTTTTAAAAACCTGATTGATAGTGTGCAACTTTTATCCCCAGGAGAAAATACACTCCCTACTTCAGACCCAGCAGTAGCTGGAAATCTATTCATTACAGGTTCAGCAGGAGCTAATCTAGGCGACATTACAGGTAGTGGATTTGCATTACTTTGTGTATCACAAGGATAATATTTGTTTAAATTTAATTTAAAAAGCCGCGAAAGCGGCTTTTTTTTATATGTATAATAGACAAACGTTTTAAAAACTAATTAGCATGGCTAAAACAAATATTGAAAAAACCCCACCTAAAGGGGCAGTTAGGTTTTCTATTTCTCTTTCAGAAGAGCAAAAATTAGCTAAAGACCAAATTCTTCAACATCCTTTTAACTTTATTATTGGGAAAGCTGGTAGTGGAAAAACTTTATTAGCAGTGCAAGTAGCATTAGATATGTTTTTTAAACGAAACGTAAATAAAATTGTTATTACACGTCCTACTGTATCTAATGAAGATAATGGTTTTTTACCGGGTTCATTAGAAGAAAAATTAGAACCTTGGTTAATCCCCATTCGTTCAAATATGCGTAAAGTATATAATAAACCTGATATTTTAAGTAAAATGGAAAGTAATGAAGATATTGAATTAGTATCACTTACTCATTTTAGGGGAAGAACATTTGAAAATGCTGTGTGTATTATTGATGAATTCCAAAATTTATCCAAACAACAATTAAGTATGTGTTTATCTCGTTTAGGTAAAGGTTCAACAATGATATTCACTGGTGACAGCCAACAAATTGATTTAAAATTTAAAAACGATTCAGCTATACATGAGGTAGCTAAAGTTCAAGGATCAGATTTTGTAAATAAAACCATACTTAAAGAAAACCACAGACACGAAGCTTTAGATTCAATATTTGAGTTATTAAAAGATTACAGTTAATTGTATCTTTTTATATTTATAACCAAATACTAATATTTATGGCATCTATTACTATCTGGCCTGGCTCTGCTTCATTTTCTAATACAACAAACCCAACACCTTTTGGGTTTTACGATACTGATACAGATTTTACATCTTCTGCTGACCAAGTAGCAACATGGTGCGCACAAAGGTTAGGATACCCCATAGTAGATATCGAACTACAAGCGGTTAATTTCTTCACAGCGTTTGAAGAGGCTGTAACTACATATGCACAATATGTTTATCAATATAAAATAATTGAAAACATGGGATCCCTTGAAGGATCCACTACAGGTAGTAATTTAAATGACCAATATATCCAACCTAATTTAGGTAATACAATTGCTATTGCTGAACAATATGGAACTGAAGCAGGAACGGGTGGAAGTATAGAGTATAAAAAAGGCAATATAAGCATATCACAGGGTCAACAAGAATATTCACTCACAGATCTATGGACAAATATAAGTGAGTCGGGTAACCCCATAGAAATTAAAAAAATATACCACTATGCCCCACCAGCTATTTCAAGATATTTTGATCCTTATGCTGGTACAGGCACAGGTATTCAATCTTTAATGGAAACATTTGGGTTTGGTAATTACTCTCCTGGTGTAAACTTTATGTTAATGCCTACTTATTATGATGTTTTAAAAGTACAAGCAATCGAATTAAATGATCAAATTCGTAAATCAGCATATAGTTTTGAATTAATTAGTAATAGTAAATTAAAGCTATTTCCTATACCTAATAGGAATGAAACTTTATATTTCGATTATGTTGTTAAAGAAGACAGAAATAATCCTGTAAGAAATACTAGTAAAGGATTAGTTACTAATATATCTAATGTACCATATTCCAATATAAGTTATACTACTATTAATACCCCAGGAAGACAATGGATATTTAGGTATACACTAGCCCTTTCTAAAGAAATGCTTTCTAGTATTAGAGGTAAATATTCATCAGTTCCTATTCCAGGTTCTGAAATTACCACCAATGCCGGGGAATTAAGGAGTGAAGCAGCTAATGAAAAAACTGCACTTATTGATGAATTAAAAGCAATGCTTGAAGAATCATCAAGAGTTAAGTATATGGAAAGAGATGCCCAAATAGCACAAAATGCACAAGATACTTTTACAAAAGTTCCTTATCCAATATATATCTACTAATGATTAAACTAAAAAACATATTAGCTGAAGCCCTTAACATATATTCAGTAGATATCATAATAGTATCTGATAAAGATGCTAATATTACAGATGTATTTGATGGAATGAGAGCTATTAGACGTATTACTATTGTAAGGAGTAATACTTCAGATGAACGTGAAGCTAAAAACCGCAGTAGAACTGATGGTAAAGAAGTTCACACAGCAACAATTAAATTTGTAGCAGGTCAAGATCCTAAACAAGATTTAGAATTTTTTAAAACCACTATGTTACAAAGTGATAAAGGAGACCCTAACAAGAGAATCCCAGGTTTACGCCATGTAGTGTTTAAACCCGAATCTTTAACTAAATTATAATGCCATTATTTGGAGGAAATAGAGATATATCCCTATTCAGAACAATGAATAAAGAACTGATTAATGATATTATTCAGACTGAAATAGGCTTTTATAAATTTGTATTACAAGATTCTGATTCTAATATATATGGTGAATCAGAAAATAAAGTATATTATGAACCTATGTTGATTCCTTCTTTAATTACTAGAGAAGACCAAACATGGAATGAAACTGATTTTGGTCCTGACTCTACTCAACAAATGACATTTGCTTTTTTAAGAGCAACTTTAGTAGAAAAAAATTTAGTACCTGAAATTGGTGATATAGTATTATTTAATAATGATTATTTTGAATTTAATAATATTATAGAAAACCAATTCTTTTCAGGCAAAAATCCAGATTACTCAATGAATAAAGACACAGATAATTTTGGTGTTTCATTATCTATTATATGTAAATCTTCTAAAGTAAGAACAGAACAACTTAAAACAGTTCCATTAAAATCAGGAATATACCCATCTACAGTTAAAACTGAACAAACTATTGCTAATCCTAGGAATCAACTATATAGCTAATGAATAATAGAATAACAAAGAAGCCTAAAGTTAATAGACAATATCAATTATCTCAACAAGCTATAGTTGATAATGCAATAGACCAAGGGGGATCACCTGAAATCCCAGCACTTGCTTTGGGGCCAGACATTAGACCTAACCAAAATAGAGGCAACATAGTTAGTAAAAACGATTCAAAAACTAATTATAACTTTAATTTAGGATTAGAATCTATAGATGAGTCTATATTTTATTATTTTGAAAACATTATAAAACCCTCAGTTTTATCAAATGGGGATTTAATAGATGTACCCGTTATTTACGGTTCAGGAGAAAGATGGAAATTAGCTCAAAAAGATGGATTTTATAGAGATAAAAATGGTAAAATTCAAACACCCCTTGTTATGCTTAAAAGGGAAAGTATTGAAAAACGTAGAGATTTAGGAAACAAATTAGATGCTAATTCTCCCCAATTATATATTACCCACCAAGAAAAATATACTAGAAAAAATTCATATGATAGGTTTACATTATTAAATAATAGAATCCCTAAAAAAGAATTTACAGCTACGGTAGTACCTGATTACATTAATTTAACATATAATGGTATTATATGGACAGATTATATTTCCCAACTTAATAAAATCATTGAAGCAGTAAACTATGCTTCTGATTCATATTGGGGGGATCCCGAAAAATTTAAATTTATGGCTATGATAGATTCATTTAATAATATTAATGAATTATCAAATGATGATGGAAGAATAGTTAGAGCTAATTTTAGTTTAAAACTTCAAGGGTATATTGTTCCTGATAATGTTCAGAAAAAACTAAAAGAACAAAACACTAGATATTTTAGTAAAGCTCAAATTATTTTAAACCAGTCTACAACAATTATTGATGAACCTGGAAAGAAACTCCAATCTGTAAAATCCACAGGTGGAGGTGGGGGCAGTATTACTAAAACAACTATTAATAATACTAATGTAGGGCAAGATGATGATTGGACAACAACATCTGAACTTTTAGTTAATGGAAACAACAGAAACGTCCAAATTAATAATGCTTATTTAACAGTTGATATAGGAAATACTAAAACTGAAGATATTTTTATAATTAAAAAAAATAATGAAGCCCAACTTACAGTAAATAATAACGGAATTTTATCTTTAAAAAACTTTGATAGCTTTCCTGATGTAGTTCCTGAAGGAGGATTTTTAATAAAAAATAATGAGTTCTATGTAGGAGTTTGATATGTATTATAGAATAAAACTCCTAGTTATGTCTACATTTAAAGAAATAAAAAATAAACTAAAATTTACTCAAAACGATCACTTCCAGGATATTCCACCTTCACCAAAGGTTAAAGAAAAAACAACAGATCAAATATTTGAAATAGAAGAAGCACGATATATGTTAAATTTAATAGCAAATAGTGATTTTAAAGGACGTGATATACAAGTTGTATACGATATAGCTTTTAAGCTTCAAAATATTTTACAAACTATAAACGATTAAGATAAATGGCAAATTGGAAAAAAGTATTAGTCTCAGGCTCAGCAATTGAAGTCAGAAACATAACTGCTAGTGGCCTTCCCGAAAGTACTGCAGGCTCAGATAAAATAGTAGTAATTAATACTACAACAGGTCATTTATCATTTACATCTTCAGCTGCGGGTGGTGGTAGTGGAGTATTTGTAGACCAAGGGGATTTTGCTAATACCGGGGATGGCAATGAAAAAAGTATCTACATAACAGGATCTGTTTTACAATCCTCTCCGGATACAGCCCCTACTGAAATAAGAGGAGCCTCTTCTACAAATACAAATTATGCCCTAATTGTTAGCCAATCTGCATATTTTAGTAATCATAATGTTGGCCACCCAAATAATTTAGCCTGGCAATCTAATTTAGCAGGATCTATATTTAACAACTATGATGCTAATACTGATGTAGCAGAAATTTTAAGGACATTTGCAGGACTTATTAGTTCTTCTAATAGTGATTTAGTTGCTTCTCCTACTGCTTTAGCTACTAAATATACGGGATATAATAGTGAAGCTGAGTCACTACCTAGTGATAGTAGTACTTTTGATAATGTATTCCTTCCTGTAGGGTTTACTGAAGAAAATGCCGCTTACTTAAATTTAAAAGGATTTAATGGGGGTGCGGGTACAAGTATGTTTAGTGAAGTAGCTAGTTCAAATAGACGCACAGAAGTTACAACCGCTAATTATGGGGTTAGAATAGATTTATTAGGGGGTGGTGTTGCTGATACTGAATTTGATGCTGGATCTAATAGTAATAACTTTACTGTATTTGCTAAAGTAACTCAAAGTTTTAGTGATACACAAAGTGAAAATGATCCGAGTCCTACTAGTAATACATTTAATACTCAATCTAGATTTGAATTTACATTAACCCCAGGAAACGCTGGTGTAGTAATACAGGGAGGACCTAGTAATACTATTGATTTAGAAACAATAGCAACGGGTAACCCAACAGTTATTCCACCCCAGTTTAAAAAAGCTAATGGTGCTAACATACCTTTACAAACATCTTTAAGACATAAAGCTTCTGGTGAAGATTTCACAGATATTTCCTCAAGTGGATACTATAAATACCAAGGTATATTAGCAGGTGTAGCCACAGGTAGTACCCAAACAGAAGCTGAAGTTATTTTTGGTAGTTTACAAAGCCCTGGATCACAAACTAATGTAAATACATCTATATTCCAGTCCCCACTACAAATTAGTGATATAACGGATACTGCTGCTACCTTTGTAACTAAATTTGCTTCTTCAAGTTTTACTTCTAGAAGTTTATCAGGAGCCCCATATTTAAATGCAGCTACTTATACAACTGAAGTTACCGCGAGTAATGTATTCAAACCTTTATATAGAGCTAACGCTACTATAGGTAGTGCGGCTGTTAGCAGTACTAGTTTAACGTTTGCTGGTGATACTACCCAAACCGCTACTATTCAATCTGATGGTGACGTTGGTACTGCTAATACAATTTATAATGGAGAGGCAGTAAGATCAATTAATGATAACCCAGGTATAGATGATACAGTTAGATTAGCTGAACAATATACTTTTGGTGCTAGTGATGATAATGAAACTAATATGGGTGAAGGGGCTTTCCCAGGTAGTCAGGATACTACTTTCACATACACAGCTACTATAAAAGACTTTGCTAATAATGCTGAAACTGATGCTAGTAATATAAATTACCACACAGCAGGAGCATTTGATCAACCTTTAGCTAGTGGTTCTTTAGCATACTTTATTTCAGATGATGGTGGTGCTGGTGGTGCTACAGCTACTAGCGAAACTTTTAAAGGTGAAGTTTATAGAAGAACTATTAGTGATTCAACTACTTTAACAACAGCGTTTAATTCCAGTTCAAGATTAACATTAGGAGATGGTGGTGACTTACAAGTTAAACCTGGTTTCCTCGTTAACCCAGAACATAATGGTACTGATGTAAGTAGTGCAGGTGCCGGTTATTGGTACCCTACAGATAATTTTAACCAGGCCCATTACAAGTGGTTCTTAAGAGAAGTTGACACTGGAGCAAGTAGTAATAAAAGTACTCTAACATTAAACTTTGCCCCAGATAGCAGCGGTGATTTTGTTACTTGGGATACTACTACTAATAACAAAATTTCAATCGGTGTTATTTTCCAAGCACAAAACTCTGATATATTTGATGCTGTTAAAGGTAATGGTACTTATGGAGGTAGTTTAAATGCACAATCAACTGGAAACAATAACCCCTTCACTGATAACGTAGATGTTATAGGTGATTTTTCATCATTTACAAATTCATCAGGAACATTAACTTTAGGATTAAATAACTCTATAGGACAAACTATTAACGCTTCAAACTCTAAAATTTGGGTATTAATTAGATATAAAGGAGCTCCCGCTTCTACATTAACAGGATTTACAGTATCCACATCGTAATACAGAAACTATAAAACATGGCATATAACTCACCCAATAGATCAGAAAGATTATTACAAGGTAGAAGATTTACTACTGATGGTCTTACGTTAACTCAAGAAGCATTTACGGATGTATTTGATTTAGGGGCTAATGAAATATTTACAGATGATGGGTTAATCCCTACGGGGAGTAGCCAACTACCATATAGTGGTTCTAGTCAAGATGGATTAATAATTTCAGCCAGTTTAGTAAATCCTTCCACATATACAGAGGGAAGTGAAGATGATCTGCAAATTGTAAAATATCACTATAGAAAAAAATTAAAGGGTGCCGCAGATGCTACAAGAGAAATTTATTATTTTACTACTGATGATCCTGATACCCATGATGATTATGTAACTTCTGACCAAATTATAGAAGCGGACCAACAAACTAATTTTGTATCTCCTAAATATATAATACCTGGACACTCTTCTAGAAATGCTGAATCTATAACCCCTGGTTATAAGATAGCAATTTCTTATGGTAATGATGAAAACAACGTTACTGCAGCTACAGATGACCAATTTGTATTTGATTATAAAACAGGTGTTCTTACTTGGGTAGGTACTCCTCCTCATGATACAAATGACTTTGTATTTGCTACTACTTACCAATATGTTGGTAGAACATTAAGAAGCCAAATAGATGATGGATCTATTGGGGGTAGTAATTTTACAGCAGCGGGAATATCGGGATCATTAGGTAATAATGCTACTTTAATTCGTAGCCTAACAGCAGCGGGAATATCAGGTTCATTTACTGCAACTAGTGCTTCTATAGCATCAGATATAGCAGCAAATTTAGCTTCCCAACTTACTATTGCTGGTCAAGACGATTCATTCACAGTAGGACAAGGGGGTACTATTAATTTTGTTTCTGGATCCGCAGGGATAACTGTTTTAAGTGATAGTACTGATACAATTACAATTGGTGCTAGCACTGATAATGTAACACTCAATCAAATTACTTCATCTATTGTAAGTGCAAGTGGTGGAATTACAGGTGATGTAACAGGTGATTTAACAGGTACTGCTACTGAAATAAATTTAAGTGCAGTAGCTGGTTCATCTACCGAATTACCTATTATATTATCAAAAGCAGAAACTCCTAATAATACTGTAGGATTTACTCAAACAGGTACCGGTATTAAATTTACTTATAATCCTGGTGCAGGAGAAATTAAAATAGGTTCTTCTAACCTAGAAACCACTTATGGTTTTGCTGAAATCCAAGGTGGTAGTAATCTTCCTCTTGACAGATTTAAAATTAATACGGACGGATCGGCTATTACAAAAACTGAAATAGGTGCTTCTACTAGTGATGTTGTTTTTGGAGATGATGTGTATATTAGTGGTTCATTAAATGCAAGCACTGATTTAAGTACATTCGCTTTATTTAATACTAATACTACAACAATTAATTTTGGTGGTGCTGCTACAACTCTTAATATAGGAAACGCTGCTGGTACAGTTAATATTGCAGGTTCAGCAAGTATTGCGGGTGATTTAACTGTACAAGGTACTGTTACTTCAATAGAAACTGAAAATCTAAATGTATCTGACCAATTTATCTTATTAGCTAGTGGGTCTACAGGTACTATAGATGGTGGTATTATTGTTCAATCAGGTAGTAATGGTGTAGGAACAGCATTATATTTTGATGCAAATGCTAATAGATGGGCAGTTAATCCGGCAAATACAGTTAATTGGAATGATACCTCATTAACACCTAAACAATATGTTGTTTCAGTATCTGCCTCTGCAGCAGCACCTCCATCAACACCTTTAGATTTTGGTGATAGTAGTGAATATTATGGTATGATGCACGTTAATACTGATAATGGAGAAATTTATATATATTCTTAAGAACCATTTTAATATAAAAATTAAGCACTCCTATGGGGTGCTTTTTTTTATTATATGTATATATAACAATTAAAATAATAGTTATGGTACAAGTTAGATTAGAACCACAAGAATTACAATTTGCAATTGCCGCAATAAACCAAACCTCAATTATGGGAAAAGATGCCCACGTAGTCTCTTCATTATTAAAAAAATTTGAAGATAAGTTAGAGTCTATTCAAGAAGTTAAAAAACCTTAATAGGTATCATAGAACACTATTGTTGGCTCTTAAATGTAGGGGAAGTAGGCGAATTGTTCGTATCTAACCGCGATAGAATTAGTATTGAATGCCAAATTGGAAAAAAGTAATCGTATCAGGGTCTGATGCGATTTTAAGCAGTATTACGTCAAGTGCTGGGATATCATCCAGTGGGGATATTTATGCTCCCAATTTTATAGGTACTGCTTCAATAGCATCTGCAGTTACAGTTACCCCTCTAGGTTCTCCAGGATTTTTTGATGTATTATTTACTAATGGTAGTAATCTTTTCCTTACAGATGATAATGCTAATGATTTTGCTTATAATCCTTCTACTAATACCTTATTAGTAGATAATCTTGTAGGTACTGCTTCATTAGCCACTACATCATCGTATGTAATATCTTCTAATGTATATGGCCCCCATGGATTTAATAGTATTTTATCTTCATCACATGCTATAAATGCATCACATTCTATTAGCGCATCTTATGCTGAAAACGGCATAGATATATTAGGTAATGTTAATAATAGAGTATTCACAGCAACGGGTAATAATACCCTCCAAGGTGAAAGCAGTTTAACATTTGATGGTAGTACATTAAGTACAGCTAAACTTACCTTAAATGCTAATAATCCCTTAATAGTCTCATCACAAGCTGGCCAAGCACTTACAGTAAATGATGATGATCTTAATTTAATTAAAATAGGAGATATTGGTGGTGGTCAAAATGAAACTCTTTTTACTGTAAATGATAGTGCAACAAAAATTACTTTCTATACAAATGGTATAAATAGTGAATTTAATCCTACAGGACTTAAAACTACAGGAAATATTACCTCTTCAGGTAATATAAGTGCAAGTGGAGACCTTTATGGACGTGATTTAGATGTTAGTCGCGATGTAAAACTAGGAAGAAATATTGTTGTTCCTATTAACGGTAAAATTGGTATTCCTAGTGGTATAGACAGTAATGATGATTATATATTATTTGGTAATGATTCTGCCCGAAATATAAGCCTTAAATTCGATAATGGTGATTTATTTAAAGTTGACTTTACTGAGGAATTAATATCACTTTTATCGCCAACTAAACATGGTACAATTTCATCCGATACCCACCAATTTACGGGTAGTGTTGATATAAAAGGTAACACTAATATTGATGGTAATTTAATAATTGATGGCGACATAACCGCCCAACAATATATTATTAATTCCACAGTTACTAACGTAACAATGTCATTTAGTAGTGGTTCCACCATATTCGGTGACTCAACAGATGACACGCATTTATTTACAGGTAGTCTAGATATAACAGGTAGTACTAATATAATTGGTCCATTATCTCTTCCTGGATTTAATGATGTATCTGCCTCTTTAGCAAATTTAACTGCAGGGGGAGGTGCTGATAATTTAGGTGACCACACAGCTACTCAAGATTTAGACATGGCAGGATTTAATATTTCTGCTGGTTTAAATATAACAGCTTCAGGTAATATAAGTGCAAGTGGAAACCTTAATGCTGACCATTTAATTTTAAACCCTAATACTACAACTACAGGTTCTAGTGATACTGATGCCGCAATTGATATTTCATTAGGTGAAGAAAGTTATAAAAGTGGTGTAATTAAAAGAGTATTTGATTTTAGAGAAAACATTCCTTCAGCAGATACAATCAATATTAATGAACAAGTTATTGCAGATATAGGGGAATTTACAAAAGGAACATTTGAATTTTCTTTAGAATTAAAAGGAGTACGACACCCAGACTCAACATCAATTGTAGTAGAAGGCACTGGTAGTATACACCAATCTATTAATTTAAGTGGTCAGACAACTAATATATATGCTATTGGCAGCGCTATAGATGTAGTATATAGTGAAAGTGGTTTTATTGGAGACAGTGGCGTCGACGTATTAGCTGAAGCTATGTTAGATATAGGGACTAGTTTTGCCCCTAATCCCATAGGGAGTGGTCTTTCTGGGGCCGTTAATGCAACTCAACCACCCTTTTTAAAAGTAGATTCTAGTAAATTAAAATTTAATTTTGGTCAACCAGATAATGTAAATGTTCTTATTAGTGGATCTTTAGCGACTGTTTATTTAAATTATCAACTTTATAAATAATAATAATGCCTAGTATAAGAATACAACCCAATATTAGCTTTTATAGTTCAAGCGGATTAACTTTTAATCCTAATATTGATTCTATAATTAGCGGATCCGGGTATAGACTTGAGGCATTTGATACGGGTAGTAATTCACCCCTCATTATATATAAGAAAAACTCGGGATCAATTAATCCTGAATATTTACTTAACATAAGTGGGTCTTCTCTTGAACCTAGAATTGGATTTGGTTTCGGACCTACCGAAAAGTTTAATAATTCTTTTGAAATTAAATCCTCAAAAAACAGTGCTGCAGGTACTGAATTATCTCTTAAAAGTAGTCGCCTTACTTCAGGTGGAGATGTAGGGGATACAGCAGGTAAACTTAATTTTGTAATAGCTAGTGGTAGCTTTATTAAAGGAGATATTTCAGGATCTATAGCAGATATAAAAAGTGTCGTAACAAGTATAGATAATGAAGGTGCTACCGGCGATTTAGTTTTTAGCACTGCTCAATCCACTAAAACTGCCCCTGTTGAAACTTTTAGAATCAGTAGAAATGGTAGTACAATTCAATCTTCATTACAAGTAGAAGGTTCTAATTTAACAGTTGATAATAACTTAATTAGTAACGGAAATAACCAGATGGGGTTAATAACCGCTAGTGGTGATATAAGCTCAAGTGGTAATATTTATGGTGCTAATTTAATAGGTAATAATTTAGGAACAACATTTTTTCCTAGTTCTGAAGGAAATGTTAGTAATGAAATTAGTTTTTTCAATAATAGTATAGATGATGATTTACTTAGCGCTATAGGTTTAGAATATTATGAAGAAACCTCATCCGCAGATTTTAAATTCTTTAGACAAGGAGAAGGAGGTTACACTGATAACTCAGCTTTAGAATTAACAGGCTCATTATTAGTTAAAGGAAATACAACATTAAATGGTTCTTTAACGATTACAGGTTCTCAACTAATAACCGACGACATTACTTCAGACGGCACAATCCGTGCAAGGGTAAAGTCATTCGATATACCGCACCCTACTCGCAAGAATAAGCGCCTAGTTTATGGTGCACTCGAGGGACCTGAACACGGTATTTATTGCCGAGGCGAATCTAAAGAATTAAAAGTTCTTCTTCCCCCAGAGTGGAGAGCAATGGTAGATAAAAAAGGAATTACTGTTCAAATTACCCCTATAGGTAATTGGCAACCCTTATATTTTGAAAAATTACACAGTAACTGGTTATATTTTGGGTGTGGAGATAATAGAGAAAATGTTCATTTCTACTGGGAAATAAAAGGTGAACGAACAGATGTTCCTTCACTAGAAACGGTCCAATAAATATTTATAACTAGTGGCATATAATAGAGATATAATAATAGAACCCCTAAGCGGATCCATAATATTCAGTGGATCTGCGGGGGCAACCTTTTCTGAAATCGTTGTAGACGATAATGCTAATATTGATTTACAATTAAAAGATGGCAGCACGTTTACAGTTACTGGTTCAGTAAATATCTCAGGCTCATCAGACATTTCTTTAAATGTTTCTGGTACTTTATCTACAGATGATATAATTTTAAGGGGGACACTTGATTTAGGAACTTTTTAATATGTATATTTGATTAATCGAACAACAACAACACACATAAAATATGTCGCAAGTAATTAAATTAAAAAGAGGTGGTATAGAAGGAATTAACCTAACCACACCCTCTTCAGTACAAGGTGAATTACTCTTAGGTACTGGTTCATTTAGTAATGGTTTAACAGGATCCTTATTTATAGCCGAAACTGATAATAAGTTAAGGTTACCCTATACTAGAGTTGACTCTGTAAATGATGGAGCTGGTTTAGCCACTAATATAGGCTCAAATGCTGCATTTGATGGTTTACTTATTCACTCTGCTAGTGACAATAAATTTTATCGTTATAATGGTTCAACCTTCCAAGAATTACAGGTTAGTGCGGGTTCAGCAGACAATGTTGCTAATTCCTTAACTGATGGTACTGGTATTGCTGATTTTACTTTTGATGGATCATCCGCAGTATCAATAGCAACAGATGATAGTGCAATTGTACATGATAATTTATCTGGGTTTGTTGCAAATGAGCACATTGATCACTCAGGTGTATCGATATCAGCCGGTAATGGTTTAACGGGTGGTGGTGATATTACAACAGATAGAACCTTAACAGTACAAGCAACTCCTGGTAATGATACTATTACTGTAGATAGTACGGGTATTAGGGTTAATACGGGTTCAATTGCCGCTTCTGCAACTAACTTAGTTGACTCAGATGCAATTAATAGTTTATCATCAAGTATCGCTTCAGATATTGCAACTAACCTTTCAACATTAGATGGCCTTGGTACTATAGGTACTACTACAAACGCCTTAGAAGATGGCGATGGTATACAAGACTTTACATTTAATGGTAGTGCAGGTAGTGTAGTAGTTGCTGTTGAAGCCGCACAAACCACTATTACCTCTGTTAAACATAACAGTTTAGAAATTGGTAGATCATCTGGAAATGACTTTATTGATTTTGGTACAGCTGGTGATATTCAAATAAAAACCGATAATACTGAACGTTTAGGTATTACAGACAGTGGAATAGATGTAACAGGTAATGCTACAATATCAGGCGATTTAACAGTTTCAGGTACTACTACATTTATAGACACTGAAAACCTTAATGTTTCTAGCTCAGTTATAAGAGTTAACTTTGGGGGTGGTGCTACAAAAGGCGGTATGGAAGCTACAGACGCTACTGGTGGTACAACAACTACGGGTTCGTTACTCTGGAATGGTACAAACGATTATTGGGAAGCTGGCGGCGCCGGTTCTGAAAAACGAATTGTTTTATTTGATGCAACCAACCCACAAAATAATGGCTTTATTCACCTAGATGGTTCTGATAATGTAGTTTCTGTTGCTCAAGGTAGTGATGGAGCAATTCTTATGTCGGATGGTGATGGAACATTTACAGTATCTAACGTAATCGACGGAGGTACATTCTAAAAGAAATATATACAACTTTTGTAAAGAGCCTTGGTTTTCCAAGGCTTTTTACTATTTATAATAGCAGTACATACTGCTAAGAAATCTTAAAAATAGACCATATATATGGCGCAAGTAGTTAAATTAAAACGCAGTGCAGTTGAAGGAAAAGTCCCAACAACCGCTAACCTAGAGCTAGGAGAATTATCCATCAATACACATGATGGTAGAATATTTTTTGAAAAGAACGATGGTTCTGATTCTATTGAACATATTATAACTACTAATAGCCAAACAACAGGTAGTATAGAAATAGTTGGTAATATAACTGCGTCAGGCGGTATAAGCGCTAGTGGTGACCTATTTGCAAATATTTCGGATAATTCAGACACTACTTTTAAAACAGTTGTATATGACCCCACTACGGGCCAATTTTTTAGAACTGGAAGTTATGGTGGTGGTGGAGGTGGTGGATCCGATAATTTAGGTGATCACACAGCTACTACAACCTTAAATTTAAATGGTAATAGTTTAATTAGCGCTAGTGCTATATTTGCACAGGGGCCAGTAACTTCATCAGTAACGGGTAGTACTAATCCTTCTGATTTTTTCCCTTCAAGTATTGGAGGAACATATCAACCCGCTGCTCTAGAAAGTTCAGAAACTTCTACTGTTGCTACCTCAACTGTTGATGTTGCTTCGTTTGGTGTTTCCACTATAGGTCAGTGGCCCCCACCGAACCCATTTTTAGATGTTCCTTTCGCAATTCAGCTTCCCGCTGATCGTACTTCAAATACTGCTGTAAGAGTCACAGAAATTAGTGCTTCAGGAGATCTTGACGGGAACAATCATGATATTTTTAACCTTACTTTCCCTAATGATGTAATTGTTGTTAAAGAATTTGGTCGTGATTCAAATACCGCAGGAGGAAGTACATTTGTCCCTATTCTTGAGTTAGACACATCTACAGGTACTTTTGTTGCTGAAGATACAATTAACTCAAACGCTGACCTTTTTGCATATGGGGATGGTATTGGGGATACTCCAGGGGATTGGACAACAATTTTCCCACAACAGATAAGTGGTAATAAAATTTTCTTTACACTAAGAGCTCAAGGTTTAGTAACCCCTAATCTTTCTTTAAAATTTAAATATGAATATATTACAGGAACAACTACCGTAGATAATACTCATACTATAGGTAAAGGGCTTAGTGTGGGAAATTTACCCCATAATTATTCTAGTGTAATTTATAATTCACAGAGACAATCCCCAAACAGCGTCGTAGAAGATGCCCCTAAGGGCTTAGCAGTAACTCTAGCAAGTGGTTTTGGTCAACCCGATCCTAATAGTTCGTTTATAGATTTTTATATGAGTACTGGTTATTATTTTGATGGGGGTTTTGAGCCATCAACCTTAAATAAAGTAGGTGGTATATTTACTGTTGACTATAATTCTTTAGGTACTCCAGGGGGTATAATTTTAGGTAATCTTTCAGACAAAAGACTAAAAGAAAATATAAAATACTCAGATAAAGGTTTAAATGAAATAAAAAAACTTAAATTAAGAAATTTTAATTGGAAAGGAACTAATGTTGAAGAAGATGTTAAATTAGGTTTTATTGCCCAAGAATTATATAAAGTTATACCTGAAGCAGTTAAGGTAGGGGCTAAAAAAGCAAAAGATGCTAAAAAAGATCCTTGGATGGTATCTGAAACTAAAATAGTACCTTATTTAGTAGGAGCAGTACAACAGCAACAAAATATGATTGAGACTCTTCAAAAAGAGATAAAATTATTGAAAAAGAAAATTAAATAATTATGGGGATAGTCACAACAAATAAAAGTATAGTTTTTATAAACCAATCAAATGGCCCTGTAACAGCATCTGGGTTCTCGTACACGGTACGACCTGATGCTGTAATAGGTATTTTACAAGCAGAACCTACTAGTAAAGCTATCTCTTTCACTATTCCTGCAAGTTCTTCTGGAGCTGATTATGATAGTACCCCTTTATATATTACACAATCAGGAAATAACACGCGTGTAGGTTTAGGAACTAAAGGTCCTATAGGTTCTTTAGATGTTAGGTCCGATAGCTCTGACTCTCCTGCAGACATTACTTTAAGAACTAATGAAGATGGAATTATAACAGTAGGAGAAGAAACCGGTAGAATTCGTTTCTTAGTTGAATCATCTTCTTTTGGTATAAACAATATAACAACGGCTATTAGTGGTGCTAGTGCAGAAATATTTTCTAGAGTTAATGAAGTTACTAGTCAAGGTGTTAAAGGTAGTATAGTATTTGCTTTAAGTAAAACTACTACTACTGCTAGTATAGATGCTTTTGAAATAGGATACGAAGTTGGCTCTTCTGACTTATCTGATGGAGACATACATGCTGTCTTATCAGGTAGTATGGAAATGCATGCTGAGGTTCCTAGATTATTATTACATAAACAGGATGGAACCCAACCACTAGTACAACTTGGTAGTGTAGATACTAATAATTTTGATCATGCTGCTCTTATATTAAGAGATGCAGCTGAGACGGATGATGGTTATTTTGTAATACGAAAAGATCAGCCTAGTTATTTATTAGGTAGTGGAAATCTTGGTATAGGAACAACTTCTCCAAGTGAAAAATTAGAAGTAGTAGGTAATATAAGTGCAAGCGCTGTAAGTGCAAGTAAAATAATAACAACCGATATACATAGTATCGGTTCTTCTCCTTCTACTCGTTTAGCATTAGGCACGGGTCAAATTAGAATGTTCGCTGGGGTAGGTACAAACGACACCTTCTCACAACTTGATATGAACACAGCACAAGGTGTTATATTAAATGAGGGGGGTAATGCGAATTTTGATTTTAGAGTAGAGAGTGATAATGATACTCATGCATTTTTTGTTGACGCAGGAGAAGATAAAGTAGCAATAGGTACAGGGACCGTTAGTAATTCATTATTAACAGTAGATGGTGATATAACAACAACTCACATAACAGCATCAGGTGATATTAGTGCAAGTGGTAACCTATTTGCAGATGTACCCGAAAGTTCTGATACTAATTTTAAAACAGTTGTATATGATACTAGCACAGGTCAATTCCACCGAACAGGTAGTTATAGTGCAGGAGGAGGAGGAGGAGGAGCATCCTCACAAGGAGCAAGTGGAACTATTCAACGTAGTGATGGTAGTGGGGGCTTTACAGGAGTATTTGATGATATTTATTGGAACGACACCCTTCGTTATTTTGTTGTAGGGAGAGAAAGCCCACAACGTGGGCTTTGGTTTGGAAGACAACTTCAAGCAGATTATATTACTGTAAATAGTGTAAGCTCACAGTTTTTAAGTAGTAATATAGTTACGTGGAACGAAGGTCTTGTATTTTCAAAAGGATCAGACTTTCAAGAAAACTATGCTAATTTTAATGGAAGTAATGGTAATTTTATATTATTTCCTACACATAAAATAGGTAACACTAGCACATCAAATACCCAAGCATACATGATGGGTCAAGGTAGTCCTGGAGAACTTATAGGATCTGCTAGATTACACGTAGTAGATGATAACACAAAAGGTCATGCTACTAAAATTTTAAATTTAGATGCAACAGGAGGAGGCGCTACTCCAGCAGGACTATTAATAGGAACTAAACTGGGTCCAACATCTGGGAACCAATTGAGCCCAGCGTTTCCATTTATAGATTTTCAAGTTCAATGTAGTGTTCACGGAGGAACTACTATAGGGGGAGTATATTACGATATTTATGGGACCCAATTTGGAGGTAATGCAAACAGTGTAACCTATGTAGGACAATTTGTACAAGGCTCAGATAAAAAACTTAAAAAAGACATTATTGATACTGAAAAAGGTATAAAAGATATAATGTCTATGAAAGTTAAAGACTATAAATGGAAAGATAATCCTTCAGAATCTCCTAAAGCTACAGGTCTTATAGCTCAAGAATTACAAGAAACTCATCCTGAATTAGTTTCTGATTTAAATGATACTTTAAATGTTAATTATACTAATATAGTCCCCATCTTAATAAAAGCAGTACAAGACCAACAAAAACAAATTAATGATTTAAAAAATCAACTAAAAAATAATAAAAAATGAGATTTATATCAGCATCCTTTATTAGATCCTCTTCATTTTTTTCAAGAGTTTCGGCATCTGTATCAGGGGGGTTAGTTTCATCCTCTTTTACATCTACTCTTCATAAAAATTTAGGGGGGTTTGAAGGAAATTTTACTTCTAATAAAGTAGAATATTTAGTTCCTTCTCAATCTGCTGGTGGGAGTGATGATGTAAAAGTATTAATAATAAGTGCTTCAGGAGATAATCCTAGAGTTGGTATTGGGGTAGAAAATCCCCTTAGATCATTTGACTTTAAAGAAATTAGAGATGATGATAGAGGTGGTGAATTATTAATTAGAGGTTCTAGAACATTTAAAGGGGCTGAAAATAATGATGAAGTAGGTAGAATTAATTTTGCTATTGATAGTTCTAGTTTTGGAAAAATAGACATTTCAGGATCAGCAGCAGAAATAGTTGCTATTGTAGATGATATTGACACAACAGGGGTAGAGGGTAGTTTATCTTTAAGGGTAGCATCATCTAAAACAGAGGAGGCTGTGCAGAGGATAAAATTAATAGGTAATCCAAATAGTCCAGCTATAGAATTTACAGGTTCTGTAGAATTCGATACTGATGTTACTATAGGAGATGATTTAACGGTAAATGATTTTGCTTTATTAAATGCCTTAAGAATAGGTTCTACAAATTTAGACCCAGGAGATGGAAGGTTATATGTTGAAGATTATGGGGTATTTGTAGGTGGTTTAAAAGTTGGTAGCTCTGAAGATCCAGGTGCTAATAATTTAAAAATAGATGGTAATACTACAACTAATACCTTTACAACAACAGGTAATGTACAATTAAGTGGATCATATATTAACCTTCCTACTCTTACTACACAAGCTTCAGTAGAAGTAGCTAATACTATATTACTACTTGATGACGGTGTAGTAAAACAAGCTGCACAAACTGCTATGCCTTATGTAAAGATAGCGGATGGTGTTACCCCTACTGATAGTAAACTCCTTATGTTCACAGGAAGTGGTGGTACTAAAGAAGTCAATATGGCTAATGGAATATCATATAGTACTGCATTAGGGTGGACATTTAGTAGTGCTGGTACTATTTCTTCATTATCTACTGACAATTTCTTTGCGACTTCTGTTACTACTACCCATGTATCAGCTTCAGGTAACATAAGTTCAAGTGGTAAGGTAACATCTAATACATTAGATTTAGATCTGAACGGTACTATATCATTAGGAGGAGTTAATAGTATTGTTAATAATAATGGTACCATAACTTTTGGTAATAGTTCAAATGTAACACAAATTAGATCATCGGCCCCCATTTCAATAGGAAGTATTATCACTACTAATATAACAGCCTCAGGTAATATAAGTGCAAGCGGTATTTTATCTATCCCTGGATTTACAAATGTATCCGCTTCATTAGCCGCGGCTACAGGAGGAGGAGGAGGTGATATAACCGCAGTAACTGCAGGTAATGGTTTAACTGGAGGTGGATCTTCAGGTGATGTAACTTTAACTGTAGGGGCTGGAACAGGTGTTACAGTCAACTCTGGTGATGTAGCAATAGGTCAAGATGTTGCAACCACAGCAAATGTTATATTCAACCATATAACAGCTTCAGGTAATATAAGCTCAAGTAATACTACTCATACTAAATTCTTAAGACTCCCCCAAACTACAGGAAATGTTTCTGAAGGAGCCATATATTTTGGAAGTAGTTTATCCGATAATAATGGTTATATATACGATGATGGAAATAATTTACAATTAGGATATAACGATACTGATATTTTTCAAGTAAATGATAGTACCCCACAGGTTGCAATTTCGGGAGACCTTAAAGTATTTGGGGGAGGTGCTGGTACTATAACTGCTACAGGCAATATAAGTGCAAGTGGTAACTTTTTAGGAGCCCAATTGAAATCCCATAACAAAATAGTAGGTTTATACCATGCTGGATCAGACACTGTAAGATTAGCAGATTCTTCAACCCCCACTAGAGTTTATGGAACTTCCATAAATTTAACTGAGGCTCCAGTAACAGCTTCGATTATAAGTTCAAGCGGCACAATTACAGGTAACTCAATAGTAGGTACTTTAGCAACAGCAGCCCAAACTAATATAACATCAGTAGGCATCTTAGGTTCATTAACCATGGGTGGTGATATTGATATGGATGGTAATACAGTTACCATGAATAGTGGCCAAGTAGATGGTGCCTCAGAAATCAGTTCAAACTCATTTAGAATGGGGGCTGGGGGGGAAACTACACCTTCCTTAGCCTTTACAAGTGATTCAAATACTGGACTTTATGGCATAAATGTTGATACATTAGGTATTGTAGCAGGTGGAACACAAAAAATATCTATAGGTACTACTACTACTGCTTTTTCTGATAATAAAGTATCAATATCTGCGGCTGATGGTGATGGTGCTGCACTATCAGTAACTAACACTTATTCAGGAACTACTTCAGCTGATAGTTATGCTATAAAAGCTGTAGGAAATGCTGTAATAGGAATCCCAGGTGGGCAAAATCAAGCCTATGCAGGGCACTTTACCGCAGGTAATACAAATACAGCTAACCCTGACACAATAGCATTATTTGCTCAAGGTCATGAAGATGGTGCTCCAAATTCATACGCTGCTATATTCTCAGGCTCAGCAGGCGGTATTGTTGGTATTAATACTATGGAACCAACAGTTGAATTAGATATTGTAGGAACTTTAGCAGCTACTAAAACTAAATTAGCAAAAACTACTACAGATGTTGCTAACCATAATGGTGAAGTAGTATTCTTTGGAGGCACTACTAGTATGGATAATGGTAAAATTTACTATTATAACGGAAGTGGAGGATGGACATTAGCTAATGCAGATGCACTCGCAGATTCAAAAGGATTATTAGCAGTAGCATTAGGAGCGGCCTCTGATACTAACGGTATGTTAATTAAAGGTATGGTAACATTAGATCATGATCCAGGTGCTGTTGCAGATGTTTTATATTTAAGTACCACTGATGGGCAAGCATCATCTACGGCTCCTTCGGGCAATAACCACGTAGTTAGAATTTTGGGGTACTGTTTAGATGCTTCTGACGGACAAATTTATTTTAACCCAAGTAACGACTTTATAGTAATAACAGCATAATGAGTGAACAATTAGACAATTTAATGAGAAGCCAAAGTTTATTGGCTGAAC